>R14__coassemble_18_pt1 | contig 159350 bp, 134 predicted proteins | sample R14__metabat2_high_PE_046 | metagenome-assembled genome bin R14
TATTTTTAATGATTTGAGGAGTGAATATGGGAAGAGGCGGCGGTGGTCACGGTGGTGGCGGCCATGGCGGTGGTGGCGGTGGCCACGGCGGTGGTTTTCATAGTTCTGGAAGAAGTCATGGCAGCAGCTTTGGCGGCAGTAGCTACAGAAGTGGCAGCTATGGTGGAAGTCATCATCATTACTATTATGGTGGCGGCTATAGAAGCGGAGGTTATTACTATTCTTATCCAAGAAGAAATAATAGCCCATTTAGAACTGCGGTTCTTGTGATTATCATACTTTACTTTATTTATTGTTATGGAATCTCTCTTGGTTCATTTGCCGGACTCTTTTCTTTTGGTTCTGTTGATGAGGATGTTTTGGAGAATGAAGCTGAAGCTTACTATGACGAAGTAGCCATGGGACGTGAAGACGTACTGCTATTTATGGTTGCCTATTCTGAGAAGTATGACAGCGAAGCGCAGTACATTCTTTATGGTGATGATGCTGCGGAATTAGTGTCTGGTAATTATCAGAATTTATTTGATTATTACGATGAAAATTGGAATGATGATGTAGGTGCACAGATTTTCTACGCTTTAAGTGATTACTACACCTATGATCTTTGCAATCATGGTTCCATAGAACCAGAAAGAAAATTCGACAGAGCGATGGTTCGAGACGAATTATCGTGGGTTGATAGCAGTTTTCTCGTTAAACAAATTTCTGAATATATTTATGATAATACAGGAATTCAGATTTATGTAGCAGTAATGGACTACGACAGATTTGAAGATGTTGACACATCCTCAGGTACAAAAACTGTAATTATCGCTCTTGTGATTGCAGCAGTAGTTGTTGGTCTTGTTCTGTTCTTTGTTGTTCGCACCACAAAGAAGCAGAAAAAACAATTAGAAGAATTAAAGAAGAGTACTGAAATCTTAAACAAGTCGTTAGATGAATATGGCAATGTACCTCCAACGTCTCCAAATAATTTGGGCATCGGATTTGAGACTAACGATATTAAGGATGATTATATTGCAAACAGCAATTTCGGAACCTTTGGCTTAAGAAATGATAAAGAAGAAGATTATAGTCTGAAGGACAAAGATGATTCAGACGATTTCAAATTATAATCGGGAGGAACAAGTTATGGGAAGAAGTTCAAGTGGCGGTTCACGAGGTGGCGGAAGTCATAGATCCAGTCATGGTGGCGGAAGTCACAGATCTAGTCACGGACATTCAGTTTCACATTCTTCAACAAGAAGATCAAGTTACAGTAGCAGACCTAGAAGCTATGGTTATAGCACACCTAGACCTCCTAGAAGACGTACTTATTACAGCAATAGTCCTGCATCAGCAGGTAGTGGATGCGCATCAGGTTGCACAACAGCAATGCTCATGCCTTTTATCATGTTCCTGCTTGTAATCTTCATATTCATAGCACTTGCTAATTCCTGCAGTTCATCTTCAGGCAGCAAAGCGGTAATGACAGATGATGTTGTAAATGACGCAGCAGAGAATTATTACACCAAACAGTATGGCTCACGAGAAGACATATTCCTGTTCTACGTAGCATACTCGGAAGTTAAAGATACTGAAATTCAGATTATTAAGTATGGCGATGATGCAGCTCGTATCGTTGGTGCCAACTACGAATATTTCTTTGATCTTTATGATGATTATTATCAGGATGATGTTGGCATTCAGATCACCTGTGCACTTGAGGACTTCTTGGCTGAATATGCCGCAAGTGGTTCCATCACACCTGAAAAGAGTTTTGATAAGAACATGATTAAGGATGACCTTGGCTGGATTGATTCTAAGTCTACACTTCAGAAGGCAGCTAAGGAATTCTACAATGAGACAGGAATTCAGTTCTCTGTTGTAGTTACCAAGTATGATGATTTAAGCGGTGCAAAGACCAAGAATAACAGTTATAAGGTTGTAATTGCCCTTATTATTGTGGCAGGTGTAATTGTCATTGTTAACATTATCATTAAATGGAGAAAGAAGAAAAAAGAACTTCGAATCCAGGAGCTTGAGGAACAGAAGAAGATTCTTGAAACACCTCTTGAAACATTTGGTGGCGTCAGCGGTCTTGCCAAGAAGTACGATGAAATGGACAAGAATGGTTCTGGCGGATCCAACAATTCAAATAATTCAGGTGGTTCGAATGATTTACCTGATGCTCCGGCATCAACCTCTAAATATGATGATTTAGAGAAATAATAAGTTATTAATTTATTACGAGGTTTATATATGACTGACGAAGAGAGAGTGACAAATGAAGTTGGTGAGAAAGAGGTAAAGGAAAGCAAAAACTTTATCGAGAACATTATCGATAAGGATCTTGCTGAAGGCAGATGTAAAACTGTCATTACCAGATTTCCACCGGAACCAAATGGCTATTTGCACATTGGTCATGCAAAGTCCATACTTTTAAACTATGGACTTGCAAAGAAGTATAATGGAACCTTTAACATGCGTTTTGATGACACAAATCCAACAAAAGAAAAGGTTGAATTTGTCGAAAACATTGCAAAGGATGTTAAGTGGGTTGGCGGAGATTTTGGTGACAAAATCTATTTTGCTTCCAATTACTTCGACAAGATGTATGAATGTGCAGTTGATCTCATCAAAAAAGGTAAGGCCTACATTGATGACCTGACCCCTGAACAGATGAGAGAGTACAGAGGTACTCTTACAGAGCCTGGTAAGGATTCACCTAACAGAGAAAGACCAATTGAAGAAAGTCTCGAACTGTTTGAAAGAATGAAGAATGGTGAATTTGAAGATGGCGCTTACGTACTTAGAGCAAAGATTAACATGGCTTCTCCTAACATTAACATGAGAGACCCAATCATCTATCGTGTAGCGCATATGTCTCATCATAATACAGGTGATAAGTGGTGCATCTACCCAATGTATGATTTTGCTCATCCTATTGAGGACGCAATTGAAGGAATTACACATTCCATCTGTACTTTGGAATTTGAGGACCACAGACCACTTTATGACTGGACACTTATTGAGTGTGGTTTTAAGAAAACAGCTGAAGACACACCTAAGCAGATTGAATTCGCTAAGCTTTACGTTACAAATGTAATTACTGGAAAGCGTTACATCAAGAAGTTGGTTGAAAATGGTGTTGTTGACGGTTGGGATGACCCTAGACTTGTTTCTATTGCAGCTTTAAGAAGAAGAGGTTTTACACCTGAATCACTTAAGCTTTTTATGGATCTTGTAGGCGTTTCCAAGAGTCAGAGTTCAGTTGACTATGCAATGCTTGAGTATTGCATTAGAGAGGATTTAAAGCTTAAGAAGCCAAGAATGATGGCTGTGCTTGATCCAATCAAACTTGTAATTGATAACTATCCTGAAGGACAGTCGGAATTACTTTCCGTTCCTAACAATCAGGAAAATCCTGAGATGGGTGAACGTGAGGTTACATTTTCCAAGGAACTTTACATTGAAAGAAGTGACTTTATGATTGAGCCTCCTAAGAAGTACTTTAGATTGTTCCCAGGAAACGAAGTAAGACTCATGAGTGCTTACTTTGTAAAGTGTGTTTCTTACGAAACAGACGCAGAAGGTAATGTTACAGTAGTACATTGTACCTATGATCCTGAAACCAAGAGTGGTTCTGGATTTACAGGTAGAAAGGTTAAGGGAACAATTCATTGGGTTGATGCAAACAATTGTATTAAGTGCGAAAGCAGACTCTATGAAAACCTTACAGATGAAGAAAAGGGCGTTTATGACGAAGAGACAGGAGAGATGAACATCAATCCTAATTCTCTTACAGTAATGGACAACTGCTATGTAGAAGCAACACTTAAGGACGCAAAGGCATATGACAGCTTCCAGTTCTTAAGAAACGGTTTCTTTACAGTGGACTGCAAGGATTCCAGTGCAGATCATCTTGTATTTAACAGAATTTGTTCATTAAAGAGCAGTTATAAACCATCCTAAAAGGGGTAAAATGAAAGAACAGCTTTATACAATTCCGGTAAATGATGCATTTGCAAAAGATTGTGAATGTCCTATCTGTGAGATGTTTAACAGCATTCAGGACTCAGCAATTGATTTTGTAATGGGTGACAGTTATATGCAGGACGATGTTCGTGCAGAGACTGATGAAGTTGGTTTTTGTGACAGACACATTAGAATGTTATACAAGAACCAAAACAGACTTGGCCTTGGTCTCATGATGTTAACATACATGAACAAGTCCATTAAAGACATTGAAAAGAAAATGGATCAGAAGATTTCTGCTCCAAGCCTTTTTAAGAAATCCACTTCTTCAGACAGTGCTGTTGGCAGTTATTGTGAAAAAATAGTAAACAGCTGTTATGTTTGTAATAAGATGGAAAACTTAAGAGACAGTTACATTAAGACAGTTTTCTATCTCTATGAAAAAGATAATGCCTTTAAGGCAAAATTTGCAGGTTGCAAAGGATTTTGTACTAAACATTACGGCATGCTTTTTGATGAGGCACCAAAACGCCTTAATTCAAAGGATTTGCCGGAGTTTATAAAAACACTTAATACAGTTTATCTGGAGAACTTTAAGCGTGTTAGAGACGACCTGGATTGGTTTACACTTAAGTTTGATTACAGAAATGCAGATGCTCCATGGAAAAACTCAAAAGACGCTTTGATTCGTGCAATTCAGAAAACTGAAAGTGTAATTGTAGAAGAAAAGAAAAAGTAATATTGGAGGCCCCTTCATGAATTTTGAAGAAAGTTATGCTGAATGCGTAGTTAAACGTAAACAGACCTTTGGAGGCATATTCGTTAACATTTTCCTTAAAGGTTTTGCTGTTTTAATGGCGATACTGGTTATTTTCTTTTTAACGGTTGTTCCAGCTCCATCAATTGCGTTGCTTCTGTTCATCTTTTTCTCAGTTGCATTTTTCCTTTCAATTTACCTTACGCCAAGGTTTAAGGTGACTTGGGAATATGTATTCTGTGACGGACAGTTAGACTTCGATCAGATTCTTGGTGATGATGGTGGAAAAGCCAGAAGAAGAGTACTTAGGATTGATTTTGACCAGTTAGAAATTGTAGCTCCAACGGACTCTCATTATCTTGATGAGTTCCGTAACATGAAGACTACACTTTATAACAATTCCTCTTTGGATAAAGATGCTAAGACGTATACGATTATTTGCAGGACTAACAACAATCTCTTAAGAATCTTATTTGAGCCTAATGAAAAAATGCTCGATCTTATGAAGAAGAAAAGCCCTCGTAAAGTATTTATAAATTAAAAGGAGATAGTAAAAATGGGTAGTATTATTAAAGAAGGAATTACATTTGATGACGTGCTTTTAGTTCCACAGTTCTCAGAAGTTCTTCCAAACGACATTGATCTTTCAACAAATCTTACAAACACAATTAAGCTTAATATACCTCTTATGAGTGCCGGTATGGATACAGTTACTGAGCACAGAATGGCTATTGCAATGGCCAGACAGGGTGGTATCGGTGTTATTCACAAAAACATGAGTATTGAAGCTCAGGCTGCTCAGGTAGACATGGTTAAGCGTTCAGAAAACGGCGTTATTACTGATCCATTCTATCTTTCAGCTGATCATACAATTGGTGATGCTAATGAACTCATGGGCAGATATAGAATCAGTGGTGTTCCAATTACTAACGGAACCAAGCTTGTTGGTATCATTACAAACCGTGACCTTAAGTTTGAAACAGACATGACTAAGAAGATTAGCGAGTGCATGACTTCAGAAGGTCTTGTTACAGCTAAGGAGGGCATTACCCTTGAAGAAGCTAAGAAAATCTTAGCTAAGGCAAGAAAGGAAAAGCTTCCAATCATTGATGATGAGGGTAATCTTAAGGGTCTTATCACTATCAAGGATATTGAGAAGGCAATTAAGTATCCTAACGCTGCAAAGGATTCACAGGGAAGACTTATCTGTGCTGCAGGTGTAGGTGTTACAGCTAACATTCTTGACAGAGTTGATGCTCTTGTTAAGTCTAAGGTTGATGCAATCGTAATTGATACAGCTCATGGTCATTCAGCTAACGTTCTTCGTGTAGTAAAGATGGTTAGAGATACTTATCCTGATCTTCAGATTATTGCAGGTAACGTTGCTACTTATGGTGGAACAGAAGCCCTCATTAAGGCTGGTGTTAACGCTGTTAAGGTTGGTATCGGACCTGGTTCTATCTGTACAACACGAGTTGTTGCAGGTATTGGTGTACCTCAGGTTACAGCAGTTATGGATGCATATGAAGCTGCTAAAAAGTACAACGTTCCAATTATTGCAGATGGTGGTATCAAGTTCTCAGGCGACATTACTAAGGCTATTGCAGCCGGTGCATCTGTTTGTATGATGGGCTCCATGTTTGCAGGTTGTGACGAGGCTCCTGGCGACTTCGAATTATTCCAGGGTAGAAAGTACAAGGTTTACCGTGGAATGGGCTCTATTGCAGCTATGGAAAATGGTAGTAAAGACAGATACTTCCAGGAAAATGCAAAGAAGCTTGTTCCTGAAGGCGTTGAAGGCCGTGTAGCTTACAAGGGTCTTGTAGAAGATACAGTATTCCAGCTTGTTGGTGGTATCCGTTCAGGTATGGGCTACTGTGGTTGCAAGGATATTCCTACATTACAGGAAAACGGTCAGTTTGTTAAAATTTCAGCTGCTTCACTTAAGGAAAGTCATCCACATGACATTCAGATTACCAAGGAAGCACCTAACTATAGTATTGACGATAAATAAGATTTATGAGAGGAAAGTTTCCTGATGGCGACTTTAAATAAAAGAGAATGGATGCGAAGACGTAGAAAAAGGCAGAGAATGAAAAAGTTGGCTGCCTTGGTGGTTTTTGCCTTAATCATTATTCTGCTTCTTGTTTTAGTAGTTAAGTTCATTAGTTTCCTTTTTGGAAGAAATGAAGGAATGATTAAGAAAGCAGGAGATTACAAGGTAACTGCCAGTCTTCTTACGGAAAGTGAACACACCCGTTCAGGACAGAGCATGGATGAAGTGAAAAATATTGTAATTCATGACACCGGTTCTCCAAATACGACTGCCAAACAGATGTATGATTACTATGAGAACATTGGTAAATCCGGAACGGTAACAGAATCTGTACATTTTGTAATTGACACTGATGGCAAGATTTTACAGCTTATTCCTTGTGATGAAATCGCTTTTCACGCCATGAGTGCTAATGAAAACAGTATTGCAATTCAGTTCTGTTACAGTGCGGAAGATGGTACACCATCCTCCAGCACCTACAATGCCATGGTTGCACTTTGTGTTAAGCTCTGCAAGGAGTACGACTTAACCGCTGATGACATTCTTACGCATTATGAAGTCTCCGCTAGAAATTGTCCACTCTACTATGTGACAAATAACGAAAGCTGGGAGAAATTTAAGGCAGATGTTGAAGCTGACCTAAATTAGTTATGGATATTAAAGATTATCGTAATGAACTGGAAGAACTGTTTATTAAGCTTTGCCAGATACCTGCACCTACGGAGAAGGAGGATGCAAGAACTGAGTTTATCTCAAACTGGTATGCTGAAAACGGACTTCTTAATCTTGAAATTGATTTAGAAGGCAATGTTCTTTACAGTTTTGGCGTAAAAGCCTTTAATGAAATAAATGTTTTTACAGCACACATGGACACGGTTTTTCCTATGGAAACCAAGTTGGAGCCGGTAATTGAAAACGGCACACTTTTCTGTCCAGGTTGCGGTGATAACACAGTAAATCTTGCTATCATGATGATAGCTGTAAAGTATTTAAATGATATTGGGTTTAATCCTGAAAAGGGATATGTCTTTGCAGCTGACATTTGTGAAGAAGGAAAGGGAAACCTTAAGGGAGTTAAGGCAGTTCTTGATCACTTTGGTTCAAGAGTTACTTCCCTTACTGCACTGGATTTAGACTACGGTACAATTATTAACAAAGCCGTTGGTTCCAGACGTTTTAATGTTAACATTAAGACAAAGGGTGGCCATTCATTCCATGATTTTGGCACACCAAATGCAATTGCAGTTTCGGCTGACATTATTAAATCGCTTTACTCACAGTTCTTGCCTGAGCAAGGTGTTACTACATTTAATGTCGGCACAATCAATGGAGGAAATAGCGTAAATTCCATCGCTTCAAACGTGGATTTTACCTATGAAATCCGTTCAGATATCCAAGATAATATTGATTTGCTTACGACCATGTTTAATGAAATTATTGACTTAAATAATGCAGACGACGTGGAAGTTACTACTGAAATCATTGGCGAGCGCCCATGCATGGGTAATGTCGATGTAGAAAAGCAGCAGGCGTTAACGAAGAAGGCATATGCCGCTTATGGTTCTGCCGGCTGGGAAGAAGCAGGTTATGGTGACGTAGTTATCAAGGAAACTGATGGTTCAACAGATTGTAATGCGTCTTTGGCGCTGGGAATTCCTTCTGTTTGCATTGGTCTTGCTGTTTCTAAAGGACATCATACACTTGATGAAACAACAGAAATGAATAGTCTTTTGCCAGGACTTGAAACACTGGTTAATTACATATTAACCTAATTGGCAATTGGGGTGGGGGAATATGAATTATTACTATCATTTTGATATATGTGCCTATGTATTATTGTTAGTAATACTATTTTCAATATATTTTAGAAAGTTACAGTATGGAAAGGTCAACAGAGTTTTTACAATCTTTGCTTGGCTTCTTTCCTTCTGCATACTTTTTGATATCCTTTCTGTAATACCGCTTGGCTCACTAAGCCTTAAAAAGCAGACTATGGTAAAGACTTTGGCCTGCTATGGTTATTACATTCTACATTCATGCCTTTTACCGTTTTTTACAATTTTCATTGGCATATGCAGTGGTACCTGGGACAAGTTTATCAACAAATATCCAATTAGAAGTCATTTATTCAAATTGCCATTCTACATTAACATCATGTTGATCTTGACAAATCCATGGACCGGTGGCGTTTTCACCATTGTTAATGGTGCGTTTAACAGAGGAAGTCTAACATTTTTTGTGTATCTGATTCCGATGTTTTACATGGCATATTCCTTTATTTACCTGTTGACACATGGATCGGCCTTAACGGATGAGAAGCGACAGGTCTTAGAGATGGTTTATCCGCTCAATTTGATAGCTGTATACATTCAGTTTATTAATTCTAATATTCTGATGGAAATGTTCTCAATGGCCATTACAATGCTTATAATCATGATGTTTGTATTAAAGCCTGAGGAGAGCATGGAGTCAGATATTGAATCAAAATCCTATATTGCTTTTGTCGAAGAACAGACAAAGTTATTTGCCAGTGGCAGAACTTCTTTAGTAATTTTACTTAAGATTGTTGAAGACAATGAAATAACAATACTATACAACGAAAAATTTCACAGACAGCTTCTTAAAAAAGTCGTTAGAACCGTTAGAAAAAACGTAGATGCTAAAGATAGAAAAATAGTTGGTATCTATTATTTGTACCATGGTCATTTTGCTATTATTTTGGATAAGAGAAGTACAAAGGATGTTATAAAGAGAAAGACGCAGATTATTTATGATGCGCTTGTTAAAGATACGCAACTTCCAAATTCTACCATGGATGTGAATTTTGAGATGTGTAACATCAGAATTCCTGTAGATATTGATAATGTAGAACAATTTAGACTCTTTAGTGAAGCTTTCTTTAACAAAGAAAATTCTAAGCCTTATACTCAATATTGGGAATTAACCAATGAAGAAAAGGAACATCTGCTTTTTGATATTAATAAAGAAGTGGAAAATGCCCTTAAGAATAATCGTTTTGAAATGTATTATCAGCCGATTTACTATACCAAGGATGGAAAGTTTCATTCTGCAGAAGCTTTAATCAGATTACATGGTGAAGAGGACAGTTTCATATCCCCGTCAGTATTTATTCCGGCTTCTGAAAAGAGCGGCGCAATCTACTCCATTGGTGAATTTGTTAATAATGATGTATTTTCTTTTATTAAAGATAATAACATTAATGATTTGGGGCTGGACTGCATTGAGATTAACCTTTCGATTATTCAGTGCATGGAGGAAAACTTCGATGTTAAGTTAATCTCCAAGATGAAAAAGTACGGTATCGATCCTGACATGGTCAACTTTGAAATTACTGAAACAGCTTCGGATTACATCAGTGACGCAGTTAGAAAGAATCTTCTAAAGTTAAATGATAAGAACATCCAGTTCTCGCTTGACGATTATGGAACAGGTTATTCTAATCTTATTAGGGTGACTTCGTTTCCGTTTAAGATAATTAAGCTTGATAAGAGTCTCACAGACCGTATTGCAGAGCACAGAATGCATTCAGTTATAAAAGATACAATTAACCTTCTTAAGAACGTAGGAGCTATGATAGTAGTGGAAGGCGTGGAAGACAAGGAGACTGCAGATTGGTTTATAGCCGAAGGTGTGGACTTTATTCAGGGTTACTACTTCGCAAAGCCTATGCCAAAAGATGAATTTCTTAAGTTCATCAGAAACAATAATTAATTGATGAAATGATTTTAAATAAAAACAACCACTGGGTATTCCAGTGGTTGTTTTAGTTTAACTACTTATTAATTAAATTATTCACTTCTAAGCGCAATTACCGGATCCTTCTTTGCGGCAACCTTTGAAGGTATAAGACCTGCAATAAATGTAAGGAACATACTAATTAACACAAGTGCAATTCCTCCTACCACAGGAAGTTTTGCGATTCCACCTACATCAGTAAGGTTCTTGATAATAAGTGAAATTGGAATATTTAAAATAATTGTAATCAGTATACCTATCATACCGGAGATAAATCCGACGCTGATCGCTTCTGAGTTAAATACTCGTCTGATATCCTTCTTTGAAGCACCGATAGCTCGAAGAATACCGATTTCTTTGGTTCTTTCAAGTACTGAAATGTAAGTAATAATGCCAATCATGATACTTGAAACGACAAGTGAAATTGATACGAAAGCAATGAGAACGTAGGAGATGATGTTGATCGTATTGGATATAGACTTCATCATGAGTGCTACGTAATCCGTGTAAGTAATCTGATCTTTTTCATCTACAGAAGCATTGTAATCATCAATTAATTCCTTGAGCTTATCCTTTGACTCAAAGCTCTTAACATAAATCATGATATATGTAGGATCTTCAAGATAAGCTAAATTGAATTTTGCAATATTTAAATCATAGGTTGAGTCGGAGTAGAACATCTGACTATTAGTATCATAGATGTGCACAAGTTCCTCATCAGTTAATGTAGTTATATAGCTATCAAGCATAGCAGCCAGTTCCTCGTTACTGTAGGAATTGAGCTGTGAAGTATCTGTTGAGTAGGCATATGAAATAGCCTGAGCAAGTGTCTCATCAAACATGGCGTCAACAGTAGCATCATCAAGTGAAGCATAGGTCTGCTCTAACATGGCAGTAATGTCTTCTTCTGTCATGGATTCCATGTAAGCCAAAGATTCCTGATCCATACCCATCTGAGCCATGGTTGCTTCATCGATGTTTCCTTCCTTAATCTGATTCATCATGGAAAGAGTAGTTTCAATCATGAAGCCAATCTTTGAATTTCTGTCTGTGTACTTTGCTTTATATTCTTCAATTATTGCATTTACTTCATCTGAATCAGGCATAGAATAAATGCTTGTGTAGAAGCTTGCTTTGCCTTCTGTGGTCAGGTTTTCGGCATATGCCTTTACTGTTTCTATCTTTTTCTCATCAGTAAGTTCATTAGTTGTATCATCCTTGAATGGAAGACCTGTTATCACGTCAGTATCAGGAGATGCAACCTGAGCTTTTGCGATATCAGAAGCCTGAATTGCTTCAATGTAGCTTTTTGTCAGATCTGAAGTGTAAGCAATTGTACCGGGATCCATAGTAGGAGTTACTACGTCTTCTTTAACTCGTATAATACCAACAAGTTTAATCTGCTTGGAATTGTTTACTACATTCTGAACGTATTCGATATCTTCAGACTTATCTTCGTAAAGACCGGTTGTTTCATTGTACTGATACAAATCAGTAGGAAGAACAAGTCTGAAAGTAGTTCCGACAATATCTTCGTAGGCATATGCCATATCTTCTGAATCAATTGTGTCTGCAAAATCTGAGTTACCCACATTCTGCATAGAACTAATTACAAGATCTGTTAATTCATCAGGGTCTTTAAATCCAAGAGAGTAAAGAGTTAAATCATAGATCTGATTGTATTCATCAACAACAAGAACACATTCATTATCGCCTTCAGGCCATTTACCATCTACAATTTCATACTGTGAATCAAGCAAAGTTTGATTATCAATCATTTCAACCCAAACGTTTGATGAATAAGCTGCAGACATCATTGAATTAGAATTCATAGATTCCATCAGGTTTAAAGGATTGATTTTAACAGCATCTGTTGTAGAATCACTGTAAATCAAAGGATTAACGTTGTATTTATATTGAATGGCGTTAACGTTTTCCTGAACTTCTTCAGAATTATCAAGAAATTCCTTGAATTTAGAAAGGTTGTTAGTCTTAGAATCTGCAACCATGGACTGGAGTGCAGCACCAACAACGTTTTTAGCGTGAATTACATCTTTATCTTCATAGCCGGGATCTTCACCCATATTCATCATTAAATTCATGGTAGAAGATAAGTCTACAACTTCTTTTTCTATGGTAAGAGGGTAAGAAGACATGGCTTCTTCTTCGAAGTTATCAATATAGTTCTGAATTCCATTTGAAAGTGACATGATAAGAGCGATACCAATGATACCGATTGAACCTGCAAATGCAGTAAGAATGGTACGTCCTTTCTTAGTCATAAGATTGTTAATGGAAAGTCCAAGAGCGGTTTTAAAGCTCATGGAAGTCTTTTCCTTCTTATCAGCTTTTTCGATTACTTCCTTCTTGACCTTTTTGTCTTCTTTTGTGTTCTTTTCAAAGGAAGCACTTTCTTTTGAAGAAGTAGCTAAAATACCTTGTTCTTCTTCATTAGTTACCGGATTCGAATCACCAATCACAAGACCATCAAGAAGTCTGATGATACGAGTGGAATATTCATCTGCAAGTTCAGCATTATGAGTAACCATGATGATGAGTTTGTCTTTGCTGATTTCCTTTAAGATGTTCATTACCTGAACGGAAGTTTCTGAATCCAAAGCGCCAGTAGGTTCATCAGCAAGAATGATGTCAGGATCGTTAACTAATGCACGTGCAATAGCAACTCGCTGCATCTGTCCACCGGAAAGCTGATTTGGCTTTTTGTTTAACTGGTCACCAAGACCAACCTTTTCTAAGGCTTCTGTAGCACGTTTCTTTCTTTCAGCCTTTGAAACACCTGAAAGTGTGAGAGCAAGCTCTACGTTAGAAAGTACTGACTGATGAGAAATAAGATTGTAGGACTGGAATACAAAACCGATAGTATGGTTTCTGTAAGTGTCCCAATCTCTGTCTTTGTATTCTTTTGTAGAAATACCATTGATAATAAGATCACCGGAAGTGTAGTGATCAAGACCGCCAATAATGTTAAGTAAAGTAGTTTTACCACAACCAGACTGGCCTAAGATGGAAACGAATTCCTTTTCTCTGAAGGAAATGCTAACTCCTTTAAGTGCATTAACCTCGTTCTCTCCTGAGAGATAATTCTTTTTAATTTCTGTTAACTTTAACATACTAACCCTTTTTAAATACAAAAAACGCACTATTTGCGTAAAAATCCGACTGTTTTATATTACAATATCCTTATTTTATTTACAATATTGGTAAAATCGATTTAAAAGTTTTTTCACATATAAATAGTCGAAATTTAATAAAAAATGTAAAAAAAGAGACTCTCCGAAGAGAGTCTCTAAAATTTTAATGTAAGCAGATATTAAACAATACCCTGAGCCTGCATAGCATCAACAACCTTAAGGAAACCTGCGATGTTAGCACCAGCAACATAGTTGCCTTCCATGCCATACTTCTTAGCGTTCTTGTCGCAGTTGTTGAAGATGTTAACCATGATTCCCTGAAGCTTAGCATCAACTTCTTCGAATGTCCAGCTAAGTCTTTCTGAGTTCTGGCTCATTTCAAGAGCAGAAGTAGCAACACCACCAGCGTTTGAAGCCTTACCAGGTGCGAAGAGAACTCCGTTATCCTGGAAGTACTTTGTAGCGTCAAGAGTAGTAGGCATATTAGCACCTTCTGCAACAGCCTTAACACCGTTAGCTACGAGTGCCTTAGCGTCTTCAAGGTTAAGTTCGTTCTGAGTTGCACATGGAAGAGCAATGTCAACCTTAACTGTCCATACACCATGCTCGCCGTTCTTCTTCTCATGATATTCAGCTGAAGATCTAGCAGCAGCATACTCTGTAAGACGTGCACGCTTAACTTCCTTAACTTCCTTAAGAAGAGCAACATCGATACCTTCTGGATCATAAATCCAACCAGTAGAATCAGAACATGTTACAACCTTGCCGCCTAACTGATGAGCCTTTTCAATAGCATAGATTGCTACGTTACCAGCACCTGAAACAGCGATTGTCTTGCCCTTAAGATCCATGCCGTTAGCCTTAAGCATTTCAGCTGTGAAGTAAAGAAGACCATAACCTGTAGCTTCTGTTCTTGCAAGGGAACCACCATAGCTGAGACCCTTACCTGTAAGAACACCTTCATAAAGGTTTCTGATTCTCTTGTACTGACCGAACATGTAGCCGATTTCACGAGCGCCTGTACCGATATCACCAGCAGGAACGTCTGTGTCAGCTCCGATGTGCTTGCAAAGCTCTGTCATGAAGCTCTGGCAGAATGCCATAATTTCACGATCGCTCTTGCCCTTAGGGTCGAAGTTTGATCCACCCTTACCACCACCGATTGGAAGTGTTGTAAGAGCGTTCTTAAATACCTGTTCAAAACCGAGGAATTTGATAATACCAATGTTTACTGAAGGATGAAGTCTGATACCACCCTTGTATGGTCCAATTGCAGAATTGAACTGTACACGATAACCAACGTTAACCTGTACCTGACCCTTATCGTCAACCCAAGGTACTCTGAACTTGATCTGACGTTCTGGCTCAGTGATTCTTTCGAGAAGTGCATCTCTTCTGTATACATCTTCGTTTTCTTCAACGACTGGTCTGATTGTGTTCAGAACTTCGTCAACTGCCTGTAAGAATTCAGGCTCACTTGCGTTCTGTGCTTTAACTCTCTCAAGCACTTCATCAACATATGACATCTTTTTGTCCTCCGTAGAATAAATAATTTATTTATTAACACAACGAACTACATTGTGTATTAAAAAAGGCATCGCCTAGTTTAATCTATTTATTTGACAGATATTCATGGATGCTCTTTGCTGCAGTTTTTCCTGCTCCCATGGCAAGGATAACAGTAGCAGCGCCGGTAACAGCATCACCTCCGGCATATACCCCGGTCTTTGTTGTAGCACCGGTTTCTTCTTCAGCAATAATGCAGTTCCACTTGTTAACATCGAGTCCCTTAGTAGTGGAAGAGATAAGTGGGTTAGGAGATGTACCTAGTGACATGATAACCGTGTCAACATCGATGACGAACTCTGATCCTTCAACAGGTACAGGACGTCTTCTTCCTGAAGCATCAGGCTCTCCAAGTTCCATTCTTATGCCTTTAATGCCTTTAACCCAATCGTTCTCATCTGTAAGGATTTCAACCGGGTTGCAAAGAAGATCAAAAATGATTCCTTCTTCTTTAGCGTGGTGAACTTCTTCAACTCTGGCAGGAAGTTCTGCTTCTGAACGACGATAAACAATGTGTGTTTCTGCGCCGAGACGAAGAGCAGTTCTTGCTGCATCCATCGCAACGTTACCACCACCTACAACAGCAACTTTCTTACTCTTCATGATAGGAGTAGTAGAATCTGCTTCATAGGCCTTCATCAGATTAGAACGTGTAAGATACTCGTTTGCTGAATAAACACCAAGCGCAAGTTCGCCAGGAATATCCATAAACTTAGGAAGACCGGCACCTGAACCAATAAATACTGCTTCAAAACCTTCGTCTTCAATTAACTGGTCAATAGTAGTGGATTTTCCGATTACTACGTCAGTTTCAATCTTTACACCAAGCTGTCTGATGTTATCAATTTCCTTTTCAACGACTTCATCTTTTGGAAGACGGAATTCAGGAATACCATAAACTAAAACGCCACCAGCTTTGTGAAGTGCTTCGAAAATAGTTACATCATAACCAAGTTTGGCTAAATCACCTGCACATGTAAGACCGGAAGGACCTGCACCAATAACTGCAACTTTATGTCCGTTCTTTTCCTTTGGTGGTTCAGGCTTAATGCCTTTTTCTCTGGCCCAGTCAGCAGCGAATCTTTCAAGCTTACCGATTGAAACAGCATCGCCCTTAATACCTCTTACACACTTGCCTTCGCACTGTGTTTCCTGAGGACAAACTCGACCACAAATTGCTGGAAGAGCAGAAGATAAGGAAAGAACATCAAATGCATCCTTAAATTCGCCATCCTTTATTTTCATAATGAATCCAGGAATATCAATCTGTACAGGACAACCCTGAACACATCTTGGATTCTTACAGTTTAAGCATCTTTGTGCTTCAGCCATGGCTTCTTCTTCGTTATAACCATAGCAAACTTCTTCGAAATTAGTAGCTCGTACTTTTGGATCCTGCTCTCTGACAGGCACTTTTTCAAACCCTGCTGCCATTATTTTGCACCTCCAAGATTACACTCATGCTGCTTTGCTTCCGAAAGTCTGTCACCTTCAAAAGGTCTGTACATGGCGCTACGCTTCATTGCAAGATCGAAATCAACTAAATGTCCGTCAAATTCAGGTCCGTCAACGCAGGCATATTTAATTTCTTCACCAACTTTAATTCTGCAACCACCACACATACCAGTACCATCAACCATTACAGGATTCATGGATACGATAGTAGGGATGTTAAGTTCCTTGGTGAGGAGGCAAACAAATTTCATCATGATCATTGGTCCGATTGTGACGCAAAGATCGTAAGAATGGCCTTCGTTTTCTACTAAATCCTTTAAGCAAACCGTTACCATACCGCTACGTCCGTAAGAACCATCGTCTGTAGTAATGTAGAGATTAGAAACGGCACTCATTTCATCTTCTAATATAACAAGATCTTTGTTTTTAGCACCGATGATTACATCAGCTGTAACACCATGCTCGTGAAGCCATTTGGCCTGAGGATAAACAGGTGCGGTACCAAGACCACCGGCAACAAAAACTATTTTCTTCTTCTTTAATTCTTCAATAGGCTCAGCACACAACTCTGATGGCTTTCCTAATGGTCCAACAATGTCTTCGATGAATTCGCCGGTCTTTAACTTGGACATTCTTAATGTACCGGCACCGATAATCTGAACAACAATAGTTACTGAACCTTTTTCTCTGTCATAATCACAAATGGTGAGAGGAATTCTTTCACCATCATCATGCGAACGAACAATGACAAACTGTCCTGGGAGACAGTGCTTTGCGATTCTTGGCGCTTCGATATCCATTAAGAATATGTTGGCAGCAAGAAACTTTGCCTGCATAATTCTAAACATGATAACTCCTTTACATTATATAACTCGTTAGTTTTAACAGTAAAAGATTGGTTGTGATTTTGAATGACTAATACACTATATCAACAAAATGCTACTTAAATCAAAATACATTGTACATACAATTATACTTGTATACGATCTGTGTATTATGTTACCAAAACCAATTTTCACTGTCAATAAAAATAATATCAAAATTTTAAATAAGTAGCAATGTTAAAAACGAGTCTTTTTTGACAATTTAAGTCTTGCGAAAACTAAGACAATTCACTATAATTGTAAAGTAACTATATCGGTCAAACTATGCCTAAAGGTATCAAAAAAAGAACCGAAAGTAAAAAAATCGTGAAAGAAGGACTTGTTAAATGAAAAAAGTTACAATCATCGGCGCAGGTAACGTCGGATCAACAATTGCCTACACATGTGCACTTGAAGGAATCGCTTCTGAAATTCTTCTTGTAGACATTCTTAAGGACAAGGCAGAAGGTGAAGCAATGGATATTGCACAGGGTTCACCTTACTTCCCAGCAGCAAAGATTACAGCTGGTGACTACTGTGATGCAGTAGATTCAGATGTTGTAGTTATCACATCTGGTATCCCAAGAAAAGCTGACCAGACAAGACTTGATCTTGCTAAGGTAAACGTTAATGTAATGAAGGACATCGCTTCAAACATCGTTAAGTATGCTCCAAACGCTATTTACATCATCGTTTCTAACCCTTGCGACGTTATGACATATGCATTCCACAAGTTCTCAGGTATTCCTGAAAACAGAATCATTGGTTCAGGTACAACTCTTGATACAGCTAGACTTCGTTCAAGAATTGGTGAGCTTTGCAATGTTAACCAGAAGAACGTTCATGCTTATGTATTTGGTGAGCATGGTGATTCATCATTTGTTACATGGTCACTTGCAAACGTTTCTAACATTCCTGTAGAAGAATATCAGAAGTCAACATCAGACGTTCAGCCAATTAACATGGATGAAGTTGAAGAATTCATGAAGAAGTCTGGTTCAATCGTAATTGCTAAGAAGCGTGCTACATTCTATGCTATCGCTGTTTCAACTTGCGAAATCATCAAGGCTCTTGATAAGACAGTTAACACAAACCTTTGCGTTTCTGTTATGACACACGGTGAGTACGGTGTTGAAGACGTTTGCCTTTCATTCCTCGTAGCTATCAACAACACTGGCGTAACAAAGAGAATCATGCTTCCACTTTCTGATGAAGAAGTTAAGAAGTTCCAGAAGTCTGGAGAAGCAGTTAAGGCTGTTATCAACAGCGTAGAATTCTAATTTAGATTTACTAAAGAGTTTTCATGCAGCCCTGCAACAGTTTTGGTGCAGGGCTGAAGTGAATTCTTTATTACATTATATTAATTAGGAGGGTTTGAAAAATGGATTATCGTATCGAACACGATTCAATGGGCGAAGTCAAAGTGCCTGCAGACAAGTATTGGGGCGCTCAGACTGAAAGAAGCCACGAAAACTTCCCTATCGGTGTTGGCATTGAAACAATGCCACGTGAAATTACATATGCTTTCGGTATTTTAAAGAAGGCTGCAGCTATTGCAAACAATGCCTGCAAGCCTGAAAGAATGACAGATGAAAAGCTTGCGGTTATTTCACAGGCCTGTGATGAAGTTAGAGAAGGAAAGCTTAACGAGCATTTTCCTCTTGTTGTTTGGCAGACAGGTAGTGGTACTCAGTCTAACATGAATGCCAATGAAGTTATTGCTAACAGAGCTAATGAACTTGCCGGCAAGAAACTTCTTCATCCAAACGATGACATTAACATGTCTCAGTCATCAAACGACACATTCCCAACAGCAATGCACATTGCTGCAGTTATTGCAATTGAGGACAAGGTTATTCCTGCAATTGACATCTTAATTAACACTTTCAAGAAGCTTGAAGCTGAAAATGAAGGTATTGTTAAGAGTGGTAGAACTCATCTCCAGGATGCTACCCCAATTAAGTTTTCTCAGGAAATCAGTGGTTGGAGAAGTAGTCTTGAAAAAGATAAGGATCTTTTACTTTATGCAGTTAAACCACTTAAGGAGCTTGCTCTTGGTGGAACAGCAGTAGGCACAGGTCTTAATACACCTAAGGGATTTGCTGAAAAAGTTGCTGAAGCAGTTAGTGATATTACAGGCAAAGACTTTATTACAGCTCCAAACAAGTTCCATGCTCTTACAAGCAAGGATGAAATCGTATTTGCTCATGGTGCATTAAAGGCTCTTGCAGCAGACATGATGAAGATTGCTAACGACGTAAGATGGCTTGCAAGTGGTCCAAGACTTGGAATCGGCGAAATTAAGATCCCTGAAAACGAGCCAGGTTCATCTATCATGCCAGGCAAGGTAAATCCTACACAGTGCGAACAGGTTACCATGGTTGCTGTACAGGTTATCGGTAATGATGTTGCAGTAGGTGTTGGTGCCAGCCAGGGTAATTTCGAACTTAACGTATTTATGCCAGTAATGGCTTACAATTTCCTTCAGTCAGCAAGACTTCTCGCAGAATCAATTATTTCCTTTAATAATAATTGTGCTGTTGGAATTACTGCAAACAAGGACAAGATGCATGACAACCTTCATAATTCACTTATGCTTGTTACTGCACTTAATCCTTATATCGGCTATGAAAACGCTGCTAAGACAGCTAAAAAGGCCTACAAAGAAAACATTTCTCTTAAGGAAGCTTGCGTACAGTTAGGATTCCTTACAGAAGAGAAGTTTGATGAAGTTTTCCATCCTGAACAGATGGTATAATAATTAAAATATATTGGGTCGGTGAAGTAACGAGTCGCCGACCCTGTTATATAGAGTGAAAAATTAATATAGATTGGAGTAATTATATGGTTTTCAGTTACTATCCGGGTTGTACATTAACAACCAAAGCCAAAGACCTGGATATTAATGCGAGACGAGCAGCTGAAGCTTTAGGCATCACCATGGAAGAAATTCCTGAGTGGCAGTGCTGCGGTGGCGTATACCCTATGGGCAAAAACGAAACTGCACCTAAACTCGCTTCTGTTCGTGCGCTGGTGGCTGCAAGAGACAAAGGTCAGGATCTTTTGACACTTTGTTCAGCTTGTCACCACGTTCTTAAACGAGTCAACAATGACATGAAGAACGATGAAAGCATCCGGAACACAGCAAATTCTTATATGCAGCTTGAACAGCCTTACGAAGGTGAAGTTAATGTTATTCATTATCTTGAAATGCTTCGTGATGTTGTCGGTTTTGACAACTTAAAGGCCGCTGTCAAGAATCCGTTAAAAGGACGCAAAATTGGTGCGTTCTATGGTTGCCTTCTTCTTCGTCCAAGTAAGACTCTCGGTTTTGACAATCCCGAAAATCCAACAATAATTGAAGATTTTATCAAAGCAATCGGAGCCACTCCAGTAGTATATCCTTTCAGAAATGAATGCTGCGGCGGTTACCTTACCCTTGAGAACAAGGATCTTGCTAAGAAAAAGGTTGCTAACATTGTATCAAGCGCAGCTGAAAATGGTTGCGATTGTTTGGTTACCGCATGCCCTCTTTGCATGTATAACCTGACACAGAACAATGATGTTAATGATTTACCAATTGTGTATTTTACAGAACTTCTTTGTGAGGCACTTGGTCTTAATGAGAAGGAGGGTGAATAATGGCAGATCTTGAATTAGCAAAAGAATTAGAAATCTTAAGCGGCGTAAATCCATTAATGTGCATGAGATGTGGAAAATGTTCTGCTACATGCCCTGCTTACGATGAGATGGAGTACCATCCACATCAGTTTGTTAACATGGTGGAAACAGGAAACATTGAGCCACTCGTAAATTCTAAGTCAATTTACATGTGTCTCTCTTGTTTTGCGTGCGTTGAAAGATGTCCAAGAGGTGTAGAACCTGCTAACATTATTGAAGCTGTTCGTCTGCTTAAAATCAGACAGCAGAATCAGAATCATTTGAAGGCTGAACAGATTCCTGATCTTCTTGATGAGGAAATTCCACAGCAGGCAATTGTTAGTGCATTCAGAAAATATAAAAAATAAGAAAGGAGAATATAATGCAGAGAATTGGTGTATTTGTGTGCCATTGCGGTACCAATATTGCTGCCACAGTAGATGTTAAGCGTGTTGCTGAAACTCTTGCTAAAGAGCCTACTGTAGTTATTGCGCAGGATTACCCATACATGTGCTCTGAATCCGGTCAGGAAATGATCAAGGAAAAGATTAAAGAGCATAATCTTACAGGCGTTGTTATCTGCTCGTGTTCTCCACGTATGCATGAAGCAACATTCCGTAAAGCGGTTGAGTCTGTTGGACTTAACCCATACCTTCTTGAAGTAGCAAACGTTCGTGAACAGTGTTCATGGATTCATAAAGATATCGAAGAAGCAACAGAAAAAGCCATTATTCTTGGTCGTGCAGCCATTGCCAAGGTAATGCTTAATGCTCCACTTATCGCAGGTGAGTCTCCGGTAACAAAGAGAGCACTTGTTATTGGTGGTGGTATTGCGGGAATTCAGACAGCACTTGATATTGCCGAAGCAGGATTCCCTGTTGATATTGTAGAAAAAGAGCCAACTGTTGGTGGAAAGATGACAAAAATCGACAAGACTTTCCCAACACTTGACTGCTCATCCTGTATTCTTACTCCAAAGATGGTAGAAGTAGCACAGAATGAGAAGGTAAAGATTTATTCTTATAGTGAAGTAACTGATGTTAAAGGCTTTGTAGGTAACTTTACTGTAAGTATCAAGAGAAAAGCTCGTTATGTAGATGAAAACAAGTGTACAGGTTGTGGTGAATGTACTCTTAAGTGCCCAATGAAAAAGGTGCCTAATGATTACAACTTAAACCTTGATAACAAGAGAGCAATCTACATTCCATTTGCTCAGGCTGTACCAAAGGTTGCAACTATTGATCCTAACTACTGCATGATGCTCCAGAAGGGCAAGTGTGGACTTTGTTCAACAGTTTGCGGCGTTGGAGCTATTGATTACAAGCAGAAGGATGAAATTATCGAAGAACAGTACGGTGCAATTGTTGTAGCTACAGGTTATAACCCAATTGATCTTTCTCACTTCGATGAGTTTGCATATTCCCAGTCACCTGATGTAGTAACATCACTTGAGTTTGAAAGACTAATGAGTGCTTCCGGCCCTACAGGCGGTACACTTCTTCGTCCTTCAGATAAGACACATCCAAAGACTATCGTTTTTGTTCAGTGTGTTGGTTCAAGAAGTACTGTAGAATGCGGCAAACCTTACTGTTCAAAGATTTGCTGTATGTATACTGCTAAGCACGCAATGCTTTGTCGTGAAAAGTATCCAGATACAGAAGTTTATGTATTTTATATTGATGTTCGTACTCCCGGTAAGAACTTTGATGAGTTCTACAGAAGAGCAGTTGAACAGTACAATGTTCATTATATTAAAGGTATGGTTGGTAAGGTTGCACCAAGCCAGGGCAAGTTAAAAGTTCAGGCATCTGATCTTTTAAACAATGAACAGCTTCACATTGATGCTGACATGGTTGTCCTTGCAGCAGCTATTGAGCCTGATAAGAGTGCAAGATCACTTGGAACAATGCTCACAGCCAGCATGGATACCAACGACTTCTTCACAGAAGCTCATCCAAAGCTTCGTCCTGTAGAAAGTCCAACAGCCGGCGTATTCCTTTCCGGTTGTGCACAGGGACCAAAGGATATCCCTGAAACAGTTACACAGGCTTCAGCTTGTGCAGCTAAAGTTATCGGTCTTCTTTGTAAAGACCACCTTAAAGGCAACCCTTGCGTTGCTCATCCTAACGAGCAGATGTGTAACGGATGTTCTACATGTGCTAATGTTTGTCCTTACGGTGCAATTACTTACATTAACAAGGATTACTCAAGACGTCAGGATGGCTCCATGGTTCGTCGTGTTGCTTCTGTTAACCCAGCAGTTTGCCAGGGTTGCGGTGCATGTACAGTTGCCTGCATGTCCGGTGCTATGGATCTTTACGGATTCTCCAGACAGCAGATTTTAGCGGAGGTGGATGCAATATGCAAGAAGTAGATAAAGTTTTTGAACCAAAAATAGTAGCATTTTGCTGTAACTGGTGTTCATATGCAGGTGCCGATCTTTCCGGTACTAACAGATTACAGTATCCATCAAATATCAAGATTGTTCGTATTCCTTGTTCAGGCCGTCTTAATCCTGTCGATGTACTTCGTGCATTCCAGGACGGTGCTGATGGCGTTATCCTTTGCGGATGCCATCCTGGTGACTGCCACTATACAACAGGTAATTACTATGCAAGAAGAAGAATGACGCTTCTTTTCTCTATGCTTGATTACCTTGGTATTGAAAAGGGTAGAACAAGAGTAGAGTGGGTATCTGCCGCTGAAGGTCAGAAGTTTGCAGAAACAATGAATTCCTTCGTTGAACAGGTCAGAGCACTCGGTGAAAATCACAGATTGGAGGATTTGAGATGCAAGAACAGTTAATTGCAAGAGCAAAAGAACTTCTGGCTGACGGATCCGTTACTCGTGTGGTTGGCTGGAAACGTGGTGAATTCACTTACGATATTACGCCTGCAGTATTTAATTCAGCAGAAGAGTTAGATGGTGAATTCGTATATGACATTTGGTGTGGACATAACTTAAGTAAATACCTCATTGAGATTAGTAAGCTTGAAGGCAAGACACTTGTTTTCCTTAAGCCTTGCGATACTTACAGTTTTTCACAGCTCCTTAAGGAACACAGAATCGAGCGTGAGAAAGTTTACGTTATCGGTATTGAGTGTTCCGGTAAGGCGGACATTGTTAAGGTTCGTAATTTAGGTGTTGATGGTGTTCTTTCATCTAAGGAAGACGGTGATACAATCGTATTCGAAACTTTCTCAGGTGAAACAAAAGTAAATAAGAACGAAGTGCTTGCTGAAAGATGCATGAGTTGCAAGAGCAAGAAACATGTTGTTTATGATGAACTCATTGGCGAAGACGGTGATGTAATCGACAGCAAGCGTTTTGATCAGGTAGCTGAGCTTGAAGCCATGACTCCTGATGAGAGATTTGCATTCTGGCAGAAGGAACTTTCACGATGCATCAGATGTAACGCCTGCAGAAACGTGTGTCCTGCATGTACATGTGAGCATTGTGTATTTGATAATCCTGATAGTGGTGTTGCTCAGAAGGCTGCAGTAAACAGCTTTGAAGAAAACAATTATCACATTATCCGTGCATTCCATGTAATTGGTAGATGTACAGACTGTGGTGAGTGTTCAAGAGTATGCCCACAGAATATTCCAATTCATCTTCTCAATCGTAAGTTTATTAAGGATTGTAATGAGCTTTATGGTGAGTACCAGGCAGGTGCTGATCCGGATGCTAAGTATCCGATTACAAACTTTAAGTTTGACGATCCTGAACCAAGTATAGTTTATACGAGAGGAGGAAATCAGTAATGTTTAAATTATCATTATCTAAATTAGATGATTTCTTCCGCATGATTAACGAAAGCGAGAAGATTTATCTTCCTGTTGATACAGAAGAAGGTGCGTGTTATTTGCCATATGCCGAAGGCGTTAAGCTTTCAAGAGCAACTAACACCAACAGAAGCGCGAAGGATTTCTTCTTTCCACAGGTTGAAAACATCGTAAACTTTAAGGTTGACGGTAAAAAAATTGAAATTGAAGACATTAGAGAAGAACTGGAAGATTTCGTAATCTTCGGTGCAAGAGCCTGCGATATCGCAAGTTTTGAGGTTCTTGACAGAGTTTATCTTACAATGCCTCCAATCGATACTTTCTATAAGAACAGAAGAGACCATGCAACTATTGTTACAATAGCTTGCGAAAACCCTCTTGAAACCTGCTTCTGTAAGAGTTTTAAGGGTATCGATGCTGCTAATCCAAAGGGAGATGTTTCTTCATGGATTAAAGACGATACCATCTATTTTGAAGCTCAGACTGAAAAGGGTGAGGCTTTATTAAAGAAGGTTGCTTCCTTACTTGAAGAAAGTGGTAGTGAAAAGGTTGAGGAAGCAAAGGCTTTACTTAACGAGAAACTTGAAAAACTTCCAATTGGCGACATTAAGCTTGATAAGATTAGCGGACGCGATCTTATGGAAAACTTTAATTCAGCTATTTGGGACACAATGTATACAACTTGTCTTGGCTGCGGAACATGTACTTTCGTATGTCCAACATGTCAGTGTTTCGACGTTCGTGAATTTGATACAGGTCATGGAATTCAGCGTTACAGATGTTGGGATTCCTGCATGTACAAGGATTTCACAAAGATGGCAGCCGGAAACAATCGTCCATCTCAGAAAGAAAGATTCCGTCAGAGATTCATGCACAAGCTTGTATATTACCCTGAAAATAACGATGGAGTTTACATGTGCGTTGGATGTGGCCGTTGCTTGCGTAGCTGCCCAATCAACATGAACATTGTAAAGGTAGCAAAAGCATTAGGAGGTGACAATTAATGATGACAAGTAATGACGCATTAATACCTCAGCTTGGTATTGTTACTGACATTAGAACTGATACCCCTGATGTTAAGACTTTCAGAGTAGAAGCTATTGGTGGCGGAAAGGTATTCGAGCATATTCCTGGACAGTGTGCGTTTCTTTCAGTTCCAGGTGTTGGCGAAGCACTTTTCTCAATCACATCTTCCCCAACTCTTAAAGAGTACATGGAATTTTCCATTAAAAGATGTGGTCATGTAACTGAGTTTCTTCATTCAATGGATGTTGGACAGATGGTTACTATCAGAGGACCTTACGGAAATGGTTTTCCGGTAGATACAGAGTTTGTTGGCAAGGATATGCTTTTCATTGCCGGTGGTATTGGTCTTGCACCTTTACATTCTGTAATCAATTACTGCAGAGCTAACCGTGAAAAATATGGTCAGATTGATGTTGTTTATGGCTCACGAAGCAAGGATGACCTCGTTGACATTGATGAAATCATGAACGAGTGGGTTCCTGAAGAAGGCATGAACGTACATCTTACAATCGACCGCGAACAGGAAGGCTGGGACGGTCACGTTGGTTTTGTTCCTAACTATGTTAAGGAATTAGGTCTTTCAACAGATAAGATTTGTATTATCTGTGGACCACCAATCATGATCAAGTTCACGCTGGCCGGCCTTAAAGAGATAGGCTTTAAGGAGGAACAGGTTTACACAACACTCGAACTTCGTATGAAGTGCGGCGTTGGTAAATGCGGTAGATGTAACGTTGGTGATAAGTATGTATGTAAAGATGGTCCGGTATTCCGTTTTGACCGACTTGATTGCATGCCTAGTGAATACTAATAGTAAATTTTTGGAGGCTATAAATAAATGAGTGAAATGGTTAACATATTCTTATTCGGTAAGAAATATGAAGTTCCATCAAACCTTACAATCATGAAGGCTATGGAATATGCCGGATATCAGCTTGTTCGTGGCTGCGGCTGCCGTAACGGTTTCTGTGGTGCATGTGCAACCATCTATCGTATTAAGGGCGACCGTGAACTTAAGTCATGTCTTGCTTGCTCAACACAGGTTGAAAATGATATGTACATTGCTACATTACCATTCTTCCCACTTGTTAAGCAGGTTTACGATATTAACAAAGTTAGTGCTAATCAGATGGTAATGATGCAGCTTTACCCTGAAATCTACTCATGTGTAGGTTGTAATGCTTGTACTAAGGCTTGTACACAGGAACTTAGTGTCATGCAGTACATCGCATATGCACAGAGAGGCGATTTCAAGAAGTGTGCTGAACTTTCCTTTGACTGCGTAATGTGTGGCGTTTGTTCATCACGTTGTCCAGCTGGAATTTCTCATCCACAGGTTGCTATGCTTGCCAGAAGAATTAATGGTAAGTACATTGCTCCTGATTGCGAACATCTTAACAACAGAGTTGCTGAAATTGACAATAACAAGTTCGATGAAGAACTCGAGAAATTAATGCAGGCATCAAGAGATAATGTTCAGAGCATTAAGGACATGTACAACAACAGAGAAATTGAAAAGTAGGAGGGCCTAGACTATGTATGATGAGAAAACAATGGAGCTGATTAAAATAGTCGAAGCCAAGAGAGAGTACAATACTGCTCTTGAACCTAGACGTATGACAGCTGAAGAGAAGGAAGCGGTTCTTAAAGAGTACCATCCTGATCACAAGAGAGATACAGAGTTCAGAAAGCTTACTATTGGCCCTAATGCCGGTGGTTTAGTTCCTAACGAACTTTGTGATATGCTTGAAGCTAACTCAAGAATCGCAGGAGAGAACATTGACCTTTCTAATCCGGATTATGATTGTGATGTTCTTGTTATCGGTGCCGGTGGTGCCGGAACTTCTGCAGCTATCGAAGCTAATGAAAAGGGCGCTAACGTTCTTATCGTTACAAAGCTTCGTATGGGTGATGCTAATACAATGATGGCTGAAGGTGGTATTCAGGCAGCTGATAAGGAAAACGATTCACCTGCAATTCACTACGTGGATGCTTTCGGTGGCGGACACTTTGCTGCTAAGCCGGAACTTGTTGCTAAGCTTGTAAACAAGGCTCCTGAAGCTATTAAGTGGTTATCAGACCTTGGCGTTGAATTTGATAAGATGGAAGACGGTACCATGGTTACTACTCATGGTGGTGGTACTTCAAGAAAGAGAATGCATGCTGCAAAGGATTATTCCGGTGCTGAAATCATGAGAACTCTTCGTGATGAAGTTCTTAACCGTCAGATTCCTGTTGTTGACTTTACTGCTGCAATCGAAATCATCAAGGATGACAAGGGGCATGCAGCCGGTGCAGTTCTTCTTAACATGGAAACAAAGGAAATTAAGATTGCAAAGGCTAAATGTGTAATTATTGCAACAGGTGGTGCAGGTAGAATGCACTATCAGAATTTCCCTACATCAAACCATTATGGTGCAACAGCCGATGGTCTTGTACTTGCTTACAGAGCAGGTGCAAAGCTTCGTGATGTAGATACACTTCAGTACCATCCAACAGGAGCTGCTTTCCCAGAGCAGATTCTTGGTGCCTTAGTTACAGAGAAGGTTCGTTCTCTTGGAGCTAAGCTTGTTAACATCGATGGTGAAGTATTCATGAACCCACTTGAGACTCGTGACGTTACAGCTTCAACTGTAATCCGTGAGTGCGCTAAGGGCAAGGGAATTCCTACAGGCGACGGTTTAGGAATATGGCTTGATACACCTATGATTGAAATCAAGGGTGGCCCTGGAACAATCGAGAAGAGAATTCCAGCTATGCTTAGAATGTTTGGTAAGTATGGCATTGATATTAGAAAGTTGCCTATTCTTATTTACCCAACACTTCATTATCAGAACGGTGGTGTTGAAGTAGACGTTGAATCACAGACATGTGTTGAAAACCTCTATGTAGCCGGCGAAGCTGAGGGTGGAGTACACGGACGTAACCGTCTTATGGGTAATTCACTTCTTGACGTTATCGTTTTCGGACGTAATGCAGGACAGTTTGCAGGAGATAAGTGCAAAACTGTAGAAGTTGGTAAGCTTACTCTTGACCATGTAGATGCATTCCAGAAGGAACTTGCTGATACAGGAATCAAGACAGATCTTGTTTCTCCAAAGCTTCTTCCTGATTACGCAAGAAAAGTAAATCCATTAGATACAAAATTCTAAATTTCAAGTCCCGAGTTAAACGCTCGGGACTTATTTTTGAGTGTTTTGTGGTTTTGATTAAAAAAACATACTTATTTTTAGGGATTTTGTTTAATTTACGGATTGTATATTTTTAAATATTTGATAAAATCGTTTAGGTGGTTAAAAGCCATATAATAAATGTTAAAGCTAAGGTTTTGACAGAAGAGAGGAAACTATGAGCATATTTGGTGGTGTGATATCTGTTTCAGGTATCGGTTTTTTAAGCTTATCTGTTTTTGTGGTAGCTGCTCTTGGTTACTTGCTTGGTAGAATTACTATTAAGGGAGTAAGTCTTGGAACAGCAGGCGTATTCATTGTAGCTTTGCTTTACGGTGCACTTATCTCCAGTAAGATTGGTGACGCTATTGTACCTCTTGAAACAGACATTTCTACAAACGGACTTAAAATTGTTGAAAACATTGGTCTGATTCTTTTCGTAGGATCAGTTGGTTTCATTGCAGGACCAAACTTCTTTAAGAACCTTAAGAAGAATTTTGCTTCTTACATCTTACTTGGTATTGTAATTATTATTTCTTCTGCAATCGCATGTGTTGCCTGCTACTATATTGGTAAAGGCGCAGAAGAGGATCCAAAGGAATTCGTAGCAATGCTTGTTGGTATTCTTTCAGGAGCCCTCACTTCAACACCTGCTTTCTCTGCAGCTAAGGCTACAGTAGCTGAGAAGTATCAGGATGCCGTAACAGTAGGTCATGGTATCGCTTATCTTTTCGGTGTAATCGGTGTTGTATTATTCGTACAGATTATTCCTAAGATTTTACGTGCAAACATGGAAGAGGAAAGAGCTAAGATCACTATCGTTGATACTGGTGATACAACTAAGAAGGAAGGCAAGTTCCAGCTTGACAACTTTGGTTTCTGTCCATTTGCTATTGCAATCGTAGTTGGTATTATTGTTGGTGCCATCAAGATTCCTTTAAGCTCAAAGGGACTTTCAGGTTCAACCTTCAGCTTAACAACTACAGGTGGCGTTCTTCTTACAACACTTGTATTTGCTCACTTTGGTAGAGTTGGAAACATCAGCTTCAAGATTGAGAAAAGAGTGCTTGAGACATTCAGAGAATTCGGTCTTATGCTTTTCCTTATCGGTGCAGGTATCGCCGGTGGTGCTAAGTTCGTAGAGTATTTCAAGGCAATCTACTTCATTTATGGTATTGTTATGACAATTGCTCCACTTATCATTGGATTTATCGTTGCTAAGTACATCATTAAGCTGCCATTACTTAATAACCTCGGTTCAATCACAGGTGGTATGACATCAACACCAGCCCTTGGTACACTTATTAACGTAGCAGGAACTGACGATGTAGCTTCTGCATATGCCGCTACTTACCCTATCGCTCTGATAGCAGTAGTACTGGTAACACAGTTTATTATCATTCTGTTGTAAACTTAATCAATAAGTAATTTGAAAGCACATTGGGCATATGCCTGATGTGCTTTTTTGTTATTTTGCTAAAAAAATAGAGGGGAAATGCCCATAAACATTAGTGTAAAAATTTTTAAAAAACAACTTGTATACAAGTATACAATGTGATATAATCCATATCGGTTAGAGAAATTGTATACAAGTATACAAGATGTATTAATCCTTAGATTTTTTATGAGGAGGTTACTAATGTTTAGTGTTAGAGATGAGTACAGTAATCATTTAAACAACGCTTTTGATCATGATAACTGCGGTATTGGTGCCGTTGTTAACATTGATGGAAAGAAGTCCCACTCTACAGTTCTAAGTGCATTAGATATTGTAGAACGTCTTGAACATCGTGCCGGTAAAGATGCAGAAGGCAAAACCGGTGATGGTGTCGGAATCATTCTACAGATTTCTCACAAATTCTTTTCAAAGGCTGCAAAAGAATGTGGCATTGAACTGGGTAAGGAAAGAAGTTACGGTATCGGTATGTTTTTCTTCCCTCAGAATGAACTTAAGAGAAGTCAGTCCATGAAGATGTTAGAGGTTATTACCAAGAAGGAAGGCCTCGAATTCTTAGGTTGGAGAAAAGTTGCAACTGAACCAGCGATTTTAGGTACAAAAGCAGCATCCTGTATGCCTTACATCATGCAGTGCTTTATTAAGCGTCCTGAAAGCATTAAGGAAGGTCTCGATTTTGATAGAAAACTCTACATTATCAGAAGACTTTTCGAGCAGTCCAATGAAGACACCTATGTGGTTTCTTTTTCTTCAAGAACTGTAGTTTACAAGGGTATGTTCTTAGTTGACCAGTTAAGAGCATTCTTTAATGATCTTCGTGATAAGGACATGGAAAGTGCGATTGCATTAGTACATTCCAGATTCTCCACAAATACAAATCCAAGTTGGATGAGAGCTCATCCTTACAGATTTATCGTACACAACGGTGAAATTAATACAATCAAGGGTAATGCAGACAAGATGCATGCCAGAGAAGAAGTTGTAGCCAGCGAGAAATTCGAGGGTGAAATGCAGAAAATCATGCCTGTTATTAACAGTGAGGGTTCTGACTCAGGAATGCTTGATAATGCGGTTGAATTTCTTACCATGTCAGGCGTGCCACTCCCTCTTGCAATCATGATGCTTATTCCTGAACCATGGGAAAACAACAAGAACATCTCCAGAGAAAAGAGAGATTTCTATGAGTATTATGCAACAATGATGGAGCCATGGGATGGTCCTGCATCAATCCTCTTTACAGATGGTGATATCATGGGTGCCGTTCTTGATAGAAATGGTTTAAGACCTTCAAGATACTACATTACAGATGATAACAATCTTATCCTTGCTTCCGAAGTTGGCGTTATGGACGTCGCTCAGGAGCACATTATTAAGAAAGACCGACTTCGTCCCGGCAGAATGCTTCTGGTTGATACAAAGCAGGGCAAACTCATTGAGGATGATGATCTTAAGAAATATTATGCAACCAGATCGCCTTACGGAGAATGGCTGGATTCAAATCTTGTAGAGCTTAAGAGCCTTAAAATTCCTAACGAGAGAATTCCGGAATATTCCCGTGAAGAGCGTTCAAAACTCTATAAGGCGTTTGGTTATAGCTATGATGAGTTTAGAAACATCATCCTTCCAATGGCAGAAAACGGTATTGAGCCTGTAGTGGCCATGGGTGATGATCATTCAATTCCAGCGCTTTCAAAAGCTCATCCAAGCCTCTTTAATTACTTCAGACAGCTTTTTGCTCAGGTAACAAACCCACCTATCGATGCGATTAGAGAGGAACTTGTAACAGGTACAACCATATTCCTTGGAAAAGCAGGAAACCTTCTTCAGGAGAAACCTGAAAACTGTAGAATGCTTAGAATTCATAATCCGATTCTTACAGATACTGACCTTTTAAAGATTAGAAACATGAAGAATCCGGGATTTAACGTTGTAACCTTAAACATTACATACTACAAGAATACATCCCTTAAAAAAGCCATTGAGCGCCTTTATACAATGGCTGATAGCGCCTACAAGAATGGGGCAAACATTCTGATTTTAAGTGATAGGGGCGTTGATGAATATCATGTAGCCATCCCTTCACTTCTTGCTGTGTCCGCACTTCAGCAGTACCTTGTAAGAACTAAGAAGAGAACCTCAATGTCCCTTATCTTAGAGTCTGCAGAGCCAAGAGAAGTTCATCACTTTGCAACGCTTTTGGGCTTTGGTGCTACAGCAATTAACCCTTATCTTGCACACGAGTCAATAAAGCACATGATTGAAGACCATTTGCTCGACAAGGATTACTATGCAGCTGTAGATGACTACAACAGCGCAATTCTTCACGGCATTACAAAGATTGCTTCAAAGATGGGCATATCCACTTATCAGTCTTACCAGGGAGCTAAGATTTTCGAAGCCTTTGGTATTTCAAAGGATGTTGTAGATAACTACTTTACAGGTGTAACTTCAAGAATTGGAGGTCTTACACTTGATGACATTAATGCAGATGTAAATTTCTTACATAACACAGCTTTTGATCCATTAGGTCTTGATAAGGATCTTTACCTTAACAGCCCTGGAGACAGAAAATTTAGAAGTGGTAAGGAGTCACATCTTTACAACCCACTTACAATTTATCAGCTTCAGCAGGCTACCTGGACTGGAGATTATGATAAGTTTAAGGCTTTTACAAAGCAGCTTACAGAAGAGGAAAAGAACATTTCCTTAAGAGGACAGCTTGATTTTGTTTATCCTGAAAATGGTGGTGTTCCAATTGAAGAAGTTGAAAGCGTAGAAAGCATTGTTAAGAGATTTAAGACCGGAGCAATGAGTTACGGTTCAATTTCCAAGGAAGCGCATGAATGCATGGCAATTGCCATGAATAATCTCGGTGCTAAGTCCAACACGGGTGAAGGTGGTGAAGACGAAGAACGTCTTACTGTCGGACCTGATGGAATTAATCGTTGTTCTGCAATTAAGCAGGTAGCTTCCGGTAGATTCGGTGTTACAAGTAAATATCTGGTAAGTGCTAAAGAAATTCAGATTAAAATGGCACAGGGTGCTAAGCCTGGTGAGGGCGGTCAGCTTCCAGCTAAGAAGGTATATCCATGGGTTGCTAAATGCAGACATTCAACCCCAGGTGTAGGCCTTATTTCACCACCACCTCATCACGATATTTACTCTATCGAAGATTTAGCTCAGCTTATCTATGACCTTAAGAATGCCAATACAAGTGCAAGAATCAGCGTAAAGCTTGTTTCTGAAGCAGGTGTAGGAACAATTGCATCAGGTGTAGCTAAGGCAGGTGCAGGAGTTATCCTGATTTCCGGTTCTGACGGTGGTACAGGTGCAGCTCCTAAGAACTCTGTTTACAATGCAGGTCTTCCTTGGGAACTTGGACTTTCTGAAACACACAGAGACCTTATTGCTAACGGACTTAGAAACCGCGTAGCCATTGAAACTGATGGAAAGCTTCTTACTGGTCGTGACGTAGCAATTGCATGTCTTTTAGGTGCAGAAGAGTTCGGCTTTGCCACAGGTCCACTCGTAACCATGGGTTGTATCATGATGCGTGTATGTAACCTTGATACCTGTCCGGTTGGTGTGGCAACACAGAACCCTGAACTTAGAAAGAACTTCAAGGGTAAACCTGAATATGTCGAGAACTTCATGAAGTTTATCGCAGCAGAGTTTAGAGAATACATGGCTAAGCTTGGTTTTAGAACCATTGAAGAGATGGTAGGTCATTCAAATCTGTTAAAGGTTAGAGAAGGTGCATCCTACGATAACGCTACAAAGCTTTGCCTGGATTCAATCCTCGACTCAACTTTTGCAGGCGCTGAGCATTCGCACTTTGAGCCTGAAGCAGCCTTTGATTATCAGCTTGAAACCACAAAGGATGAGACAATTCTTAACAAGAAGTTATTGGCAGATCTAAATAACAAGAAGAGCAACTCCATTAACGTGGAAATCTCCAATGTAGACAGAACCTTTGGTACAATTTTCGGTTCCGAAATCACCAAGGCCTATGGAGACTCGCTTCCTGAAGACTTCTTTAAGATTAACTGTACAGGTTCTGCCGGCCAGAGTTTCGGCGCATTCATCCCTAAGGGACTTACAATTACCGTTGAAGGTGATTGTAACGATTATCTTGGAAAGGGTCTTAGCGGCGGTAAAATCATTGTTAAGCAGCCTAAGGAAAGCAAGTTAAAAGCTGATGAAAATATCATTATCGGTAACGTGGCATTCTACGGTGCAACCAGTGGTAAAGCTTTCATTAGCGGTATTGCAGGAGAACGTTTCTGCGTTAGAAACTCAGGCATATGCGCTGTCGTCGAAGGTACCGGCGACCACGGTCTTGAATACATGACAGGTGGTAAAGTTGTAGTAATCGGTAAGACCGGAAAGAACTTCGCAGCTGGCATGAGCGGCGGTGTAGCTTACGTTCTTGATGAAGAGAGTGATCTTTACTTAAGACTTAATAAAGTTGGTGTTGAAACTGAGGTATTAAGCCACAAGTACGATATATTAGAACTAAAAGAAATGCTTGAAGAACACTTAAAGGAAACAGGTAGTGAAAAGGCTAAGGCTATTTTAGCTGACTTTGACGCTTACGTTCCTAAGTTCAAGAAGATTATTCCAACTGAATACAAAAAGATGATTTCCAAGATTGCGGAATATGAAGAACAGGGTCTTTCAAATGACCAGGCTAAATATGAAGCATTCTATGCGGTTACAAGAGGTTAAGGAGGTATTATTATGGCTAAACCAACAGGATTTATGGAATATGAAAGAACTAATAATACTTCAATTGAACCATTGGAGAGAATTAAGAACTTTGAAGAGTTCCATGTTCCGATTAGTGATGATGAAAGAAGATGTCAGGCTGCAAGATGCATGGACTGTGGTGTACCTTTTTGTCAGGCAGGTATGCAGATTGGCGGTATGTTTTCGGGTTGTCCGTTAAACAACCTGGTGCCTGAATGGAATGATCTTCTTTATAAAGGCAATGACACGATGGCATTTCATCGTCTTATTAAAACAAACAATTTTCCGGAGTTTACTTCCAGAGTGTGTCCAGCACTCTGCGAAGCAGCCTGCTCCTGTAACATTAACGGTAAGCCGGTTACAAACAAGGAAAATGAAAATTACATAATTGAGTATGCATATGCCAACGGTCTCATGGACCCTGAACCACCAAAGCTTAGAACAGGAAAACGTGTTGCTGTGGTTGGTTCCGGCCCTAGTGGACTTGCCTGCGCAGACCAGCTTAACAAGCGTGGACACCTGGTTACTGTTTATGAAAGATTTGACAGAGTCGGTGGGCTCATGATGTATGGTATTCCAAACATGAAGCTTGATAAGAAAGTTATCGAAAGACGAATTAAGAAAATGGAGGCTGAGGGCGTCGTTTTCAAGACTAACGTAGATGTAGGCAAGGATATTACCGCTGAAGAATTAAAAGCTTCAAATGACGCTGTTATCCTTTGCTGTGGCGCTTCTAATCCAAGAAACATTGAAGCACCCGGTAGAGATGCCAAGGGAATCTACTTTGCCGTCGATTTCCTTCGTGGCGTTACAAAGTCACTTCTTGATTCAAACTTAGAAGACAAGAAACATGTTAACTGCAAGGATAAAAACGTAGTTATCATTGGTGGTGGCGATACCGGTAATGACTGTACAGGTTCAGCAATCCGTTTGGGTTGCAAGTCAGTGACTCAGATTGAAATGATGCCTGAAGCGCCTGAAAAGAGAAGACCAACCAATCCTTGGCCTGAATGGCCATTAGTCAAGAAAACTGACTATGGCGCAGAAGAGTCCATTGCTTTATTTGGACATGACCCAAGAGTTTATCAGACAACAGTCACAGAGTTTGTAAAGAACAAAAAGGGCGAACTTAAGGCCGTAAAGACTGTAAAACTTGAAAGCAAGGTTGATGAAGCTACAGGTAGAAGAATGATGGTTCCTGTTGAAGGAACAGAAAGCGAAATGAAAGCTGATATCGTTCTTATTGCAGCCGGATTCTTAGGATCACAGAAATATGTAACCGACGCTTTTGGCGTTGAACTCACTCCAAGAACCAACGTAAATACAGGTGTAGGAAGTTATAAAACCAACGTGGAAAAGGTATTTACGGCAGGGGATATGCACCGAGGCCAGTCGCTGGTAGTATGGGGCATCACAGAAGGCAGAAAATGTGCTGCAGAGGTTGATGAATACCTCTTAGGCTACAAATCTGAATAACATTAAACAACTCTAACCGGAGTCTTAATGGAAGGACCGAACAGAAAGTTAAAATTCTGTTCGGTTTTTTCTTGTTTGTTGTGTTTTCAAACTTGAAAAAAAGGCAATATATGGTATTATTTTATTGGTGTAATTTTGCACAATACAAATTCGAAAGGAAATTGGAGTATGTTTTCACTTGATGAAGTAATTAAGGCAGATCCTGAACTCGCCGAGAGCATACAGCTTGAATTAGGCAGACAGAGAGACAACATTGAACTTATTGCATCTGAGAACCTCGTTAGCAGAGCAGTTATGGCGGCTATGGGCTCAGTTCTTACAAATAAGTATGCAGAGGGCTATCCTGGCAAGAGATATTATGGCGGATGTCAGTTTGTTGACATTGCAGAAAACCTTGCTATTGAGAGAGCCAAGAAATTATTCGGAGCTGAATATGTAAACGTTCAGCCACATTCAGGCGCTCAGGCTAACATGGCTGTACAGTTTGCTTTACTTACACCTGGCGACACAGTTATGGGTATGAGTCTTGATCACGGCGGCCACTTAACACATGGTTCACCTGTAAACTTTTCAGGAAGCTATTTCAAGATTGTTCCTTACGGAGTTAATGATAACGGTTTTATTGACTACGAAAACGTTCGTGCAATTGCTAAGGAATGCAAGCCAAAGATGATTATCGCCGGTGCATCTGCTTACTGCAGAAAGATTGATTTCAAGAAGTTTAGAGAAATCGCCGACGAAGTTGGCGCTTACCTCATGGTAGACATGGCTCACATTGCCGGTCTTGTTGCTGCAGGACTTCATGAGAGCCCAATTCCATATGCACACGTTACAACAACTACAACTCACAAGACACTTCGTGGACCAAGAGGTGGTATGATTCTTTCAACTCAGGCTTTTGCTGATGAACACAAGTTCAACAGAAGCGTATTCCCTGGTATCCAGGGCGGACCTCTTATGCATGTAATTGCAGGTAAGGCAGTTTGCTTTAAGGAAGCTCTTGATCCTTCCTTCAAGGTTTACGCACAGGGCATTATCGACAACTGCCAGGCTCTTTGCAAGGGTCTCATGGACAGAGGCGTTGATATCGTAAGTGGCGGTACAGACAACCACCTTATGCTTGTTGATTTAAGAAGCCTTCACCTCACAGGTAAGGTTGCAGAAAAGCTTCTTGACGAAGTACATATCACATGTAACAAGAACACAATTCCTAACGATCCTGAGAAACCATTCGTTACAAGTGGTCTTAGAATCGGAACAGCTGCAGCTACCAGCCGTGGCATGAATACAGAAGACATGGATCAGATTGCTGAAGCAATTACACTTGTTCTTAAGAATCCTGAAGATGCTGCATCTGCTGAGAAGGCAAAGGCTATCGTTAAGAGTCTTACTGACAAGTATCCACTTTATGAATAATATTTAATAAAGTACTTTAGCAAAGATGATATACCGCTGGTGTGTCATCTTTGCTTGTTTTTAGAAAGAGATTTATGGGGAAATACTTATTTATTGCGGAAAAACCTAGTGTAGCAAATGAATTTGCTAAAGTCCTTAAGGTATCCACGTCCAAAAAGGATGGCTATCTCGAAGGCGACAAGGTCATTGTTACCTGGTGCGTTGGTCATCTTGTAACCATGAGTTATCCTGACGCCTATGACCCTGCTTTAAAGAAGTGGTCCTTTGATACAATCCCTTTCTGTCCAAAAGTTTATAAGTACGAAGTTATTGATTCCGTTAAAAAGCAATTTAACATAGTGTCCGAACTTCTTAATCGCGAAGACGTAGAACGCATTTACGTTTGTACCGACTCGGGACGAGAAGGAGAGTACATTTACCGTCTGGTGGATAAGATGGCTAAAGTCCCTGATACAAAGGACAAGCGAAGGGTTTGGATTGATTCCCAGACCGAGGATGAAATCCTTCGAGGCATTAAGGAAGCCAAACCCCTTGCAGATTACGACAATCTGTCCAGTTCAGCTTACCTTAGAGCCAAGGAAGATTATCTGATGGGTATTAATTTCTCCAGAGCACTTTCCCTTAAATACGGCTATTTAATTCACAATGAACTTAAGGCTGACAAGTACACAGCGGTTTCTGTTGGTCGTGTAATGACCTGTGTACTGGGAATTGTAGTAAGACGTGAACGAGAAATCAGAGAGTTTGTTAAGACTCCGTTTTATCGTGTTGCTTCTAAATTCGATGCCGGCTTTGATTTCGAAGGCGAATTTAAGGCAGTTAAAGATTCCAAGTACTTTGAATCTCCAATGCTTTATAAGGATAACGGTTTTACGACTTTGGAATATGCCCGCGAGTTTGTCGAATACGTTGGTGGCACTGTTGATGAGGCCTCAATGAAACAGCCGGACAAGGAAACAAAGGAGAAATTTACTGAAACTCATCCTGCAGAAAATGTAACGGGCACAATCACTTCGATTGAAAAGAAAAACGAAAAGAAAAAAGCTCCGCTGTTATTCAACCTGGCTGAAGTGCAGAATGCCTGCTCCCAGGCCTTTAAGATTTCTCCGGATGAAACTCTTAAAATCATTCAGGAACTCTATGAAAACAAGCTGGTTACCTATCCGAGAACGGATGCCAGAGTGCTTTCTACGGCGGTTGCCAAAGAAATCAACAAAAACATTAGTGGTTTAAAGGCGCTTAATGCATATGCCGGATTCTGCGAACACATCTTAAATGACGGACTTTACAAGGGACTTGAAAAGACACGTTACGTTAATGATTCACAGATTACAGACCACTACGCAATAATTCCTACGGGACAGGGACTTGGCAATCTTTCAAGAATGTCAGCGCTGCACCAGAAGGTTTATGACAAGATAGTTAGAAGATTTTTAAGCATATTCTACCCGGATGCCGTTTACCAAAAGGTTTCAATTGCAGTTAAAATTAATACTGAAACCTTCCAGGCAAACTTTAAGGCATTAAAAGAACCTGGTTATCTTCAGGTTGTAAACTTCGGAAAAGATAATTCAAAGAATTCAGAAAATTCAGAAGAAGACAACGAAAACAAAAATGGAGAAGAAGACGAAGAAGTTTTCGATGAAAATCTCTTAGAAAAGGTTGCAAACCTCAAGAAGGGTTCTGAAGTTGCTGTTAAGAACTTCACTATCAAGGAAGGTGAAACTTCACCTCCGAAGAGATATAACTCCGGTTCACTTATTCTTACCATGGAAAAAGCCGGACAGTTCATCGAGGACGAAGAACTTAGAGCACAGATTAAGGGTAGCGGAATCGGAACCAGTGCGACAAGAGCTGAAATTCTTAACAAGCTGGTTAAAATCAACTACTTAAATCTTAACAAGAAAACACAGATTATTACTCCAACACTTAGAGGAGAAATGGTCTATGAAACAGTTTTCGCATCAGTAAGGTCACTGCTTAACGCAGAACTTACTGCCAGCTGGGAAAAAGGTCTTACTCAGGTTGCGGAAGGTCAGATAAAAGATGATCTCTACATGGAAAAACTGGAAGGTTATGTTGGTAAATGGACCAATTACATTAAGGACAACAATTATTCCAGTTACCTGCTAGGCAAATTTAAGGAATGCGAAAAGTTTTATAAAAAATAAGAAGGCTAACAATGAGTAAATTTGAAAGGACCTACGCTTTAGTAGACTACAACCAAATCAGACACAACTTTTTGGAAATGAAAAAGTGTGTTCCTGCGGATGTTAAAGTACTGGCAGTTGTTAAGGCTGATGCCTACGGTCACGGCGTAGAAGAGACTTGCAAAGTTTTAAATGATTTTGCCGATTTCTTTGCTGTTGCAACAATAGATGAAGCTATCGACATTAGAGCAATTAGAGGAATACCTTACGAGAAAAGAATCCTGATTTTAGGCTATGTTTCTCCAATTGATTATCACAATCTTTTGGAACTTAACATAACTCCTGTAATCTATAACTACGATGACGCTGTAAAACTTAATGAAGTTGCAGCAAGTTGCGACGAAATCGCCACAATTCATTTAGGAGTAGACACGGGAATGAGTCGAATCGGCTTCCAGTGTGATGAAAAAGACATAGCAATTGCTAACAGGATTTTTGATTTATCAAACATTCATGTTGAAGGTGCTTTTTCACATTTCTCAAAAGCAGATGAGACGGATCCAACCTTTACGGAGGTTCAGAATGAGAATTTTGAGAAGTTCCTTAACGGACTAAAAAAGAAACTCGAAATTACACACATCTGTAATTCGGCCGGAATCGTTGGCTACGACATATACAGACACGACATGGTTCGTGCCGGAATCACAATGTATGGCTATCCACCATCGGATGAAGTTGATATGTCAAAGGTAAGCATTGCACCGGCTCTTAGTTGGCATGCACATGTTGCTCACATTAAAGAATTGGAACCCGGCCGCATTATTAGCTACGGCGGTACTTTTGAAGTTAAGAAACCCATGAAAGTTGCTACTGTAACCATTGGTTACGCCGACGGCTATCCAAGAGCCCTTTCAAATAAAGGCAAGATGATTATTAACGGGGCATATGCCCCAATCCTCGGAAGAGTCTGTATGGACCAGACAATGGTAGATGTAACAGACATTCCGGATGTAGCCCTTGAAGATGACGTTGTGTTAATCGGTTCACAAGGCGATAAAAGCATTACGGCTGACGATATTGCTAAACTTACAGGTACAATCAGCTATGAGGTTGTTTGCGATATCAGTAAGCGAGTAAAGCGAATTGCTAAATAATAAAGAGTTTGACAATAATATGCATTTAATTTATAATTTAGCAGTTGAAGTTTAATATTTACTTTTTGGGGTTAAAACAATGATACAAAGCATGACTGGTTTCGGCCGCGCAGAGGTTTACGAATGCGGTAAGAAAATAACGGTTGAAATCAAATCAGTTAACCACAGATATTGTGAAATATCTGTTAGAATGCCTAAGAAACTTAATTTTTATGATTCAGCAGTAAGACAGCTCATTAAGAAGTTTGTTAATCGCGGTAAAGTTGATGTTTACATTTCAATGGAAACAGATGACGAGACCGGCTCAATTGTAAAATACAATAAATCACTGGCTAAGGATTACTTTGATAACATCACTAAGATTTCCGAAGACCTTGGAATTCCTTGTGATGTATCAGTAATGTCACTGGCGAGAATGCCTGAAGTTCTTACGCTTGAAGAATCAGAAGAAGAGCATGAGAAGACTTGGGAGATTCTTGAAAAAGCCATTTCAGATTCCTGCAAGATGCTAATTGAAACACGTACTGCGGAAGGTGAACACCTTAAGGCAGACATTATTTCTAAGCTTGATGGACTTCTTGAAATGGTTGCTAAAATTGAGAAGCGTTCACCTGAAATGATGGCAGCTTACAGACAGAAACTTACTGACAAGCTTAGCGAAGTTATTTCAGACACAAACATTAGTGAACAGCTTATTGCCGGTGAATTAATTATTTATGCTGACAAGATTTGCGTGGATGAAGAGACTGTAAGACTTAAAACTCACGTAACCAACATGAAGAAGACTCTTGAAGGCACTGAAAGCATTGGTAGAAAGCTTGACTTCTTAGCTCAGGAAATGAACAGAGAAGCGAATACCACGCTTTCAAAGGCAAATGACATTGAAATTTCAGAAATTGCTATTAACATAAAAACTGAAATTGAAAAAATCAGAGAACAAATTCAGAACATAGAATAGGAGATTGACTATGATACATCCATCTTATAAAGATCTTATGAATGCGGTAAATGCTAACGTTGAAGATGGTGAAGAACCAGTAGTAAACAGCAGATACTCCATCGTTATTGCATGTGCTAAGCGTGCAAGACAGCTCATTGATGGCGCTGAACCACTTGTAAAGAGTGATTGTCCAAAGCCTCTTACAATTGCCGTAAAGGAAATTGAAGAAGGACAGGTTAAAATCCTCACAGGAACTAACGACATGGAAGACATTTCTGACTTTGCCGTAGGTTTCGACGAAGTAATCAATGAAGAAAGTGGTAAGACAGAGTAATTTAAATGAAAAAGAATGGATCATTCCTGGTTTACATACTTTGGAATATTTTCATAATTTTGTTGGTTGTTGCCTGCATATTCGCCATTGTTAAATTTGTCTATCAGCCAATTCAGATTGAAGGTTCTTCCATGGAACCAAACATGTATGATGGTGAGAAACTTCTTATAAACAAGATTGGCAACAAGCTTAATTACGAAAGATATGACATAATAGTATTTAAGCCATTTACAGAAGATGACAAGACAACTACACTAATTGATGAATCCGAAGCATTATACATCAAACGAATCATTGGTCTTCCGGGTGAAACAGTAGAAATTACCTACGATGGCAAGATTTACGTTACCAAGACTGACGGAACCAAACTTGTTCTTGATGATGATCCTGCTAATCAGGACTATTATTATTCAGGAATTGATTGGATTAGTTATGATGATAACATGTTTGAAACCATAACTTTAGAGGAAGATGAGTACTTTGTACTTGGAGATAACAGAGATGTCTCGAAGGACAGCCGTTCTTCAGACATTAAAGCCGTTAATTACAACTGCATTATCGGCAAGTATCTCTTTAAAATTCCTTTTTAAATTGTAAATTGGAAACAAAATGGAAAATAAGCAACCTTTTTATTTTGAAAGGGTTGCTTTTTTACTTTATTTTTATTAAAATAATGGACGGATTGATTAAGAAAGAGATCTAAATCAAATCAAACAAATTATCCAGGAGGAAATTTAAAAATGGCAGTTAAAGTTGCGATTAACGGTTTCGGACGTATTGGACGTCTTGCATTCAGACAGATGTTTGGTGCAGAAGGTTACGAAGTAGTAGCTATCAACGATTTAACAACTCCTTCAATGTTAGCTCATCTTTTAAAGTATGACTCATCACAGGGTCGTTATGTAGCTATCGGTGAAGAAGATCAGGTTACAGCTGATGATGAAGCTGGAACAATCACAGTAAAGGGTAAGACAATTAAGATCTACAAAGAGCCAGATGCTAACAATTGCCCATGGGGTGAAATTGGTGTTGACGTAGTTCTTGAGTGCTCAGGTTTCTATACATCTAAGGCAAAGGCACAGGCACACATCAATGCCGGTGCTAAGAAGGTTGTTATTTCTGCTCCTGCAGGAAATGATCTTCCTACAATCGTTTACAATGTAAACCACAAGACACTTACAAAGGATGACACAATCATCTCTGCAGCTTCTTGTACAACAAACTGCTTAGCTCCTATGGCTAAGGCACTTAATGACCTTGCTCCAATCGAGTCAGGTATCATGTGTACAATTCATGCTTACACAGGCGATCAGATGATCCTCGATGGTCCTCAGAGAAAGGGTGACAAGAGAAGATCTAGAGCTGGTGCTGTAAACATCGTTCCTAACTCAACAGGTGCTGCTAAGGCTATCGGTCTTGTAATCCCTGAACTTAACGGAAAGCTCATTGGAGCTGCTCAGCGTGTTCCTACACCTACAGGTTCAACAACACTTCTTTTCGCAGTAGTTGACAAGGAAGTTACAGTTGATGAAGTTAATGCTCAGATGAAGGCAGAAGCAACTGAATCATTCGGTTACAACACAGAGCAGATCGTATCTAGCGATATCGTTGGTATGAGATATGGTTCACTCTTCGATGCAACTCAGACAATGGTTAGCCCACTTCCAGGTGGAAAGACACAGGTTGAAGTTGTTTCATGGTATGACAATGAGAATTCTTACACATCACAGATGGTAAGAACAATCAAGTACTTTGCTGAATTAGGCTAATTAACTTGGTTAATCGCTAATTTATTATGAAGTGACTAGATGGGTCCGGTCCAATTGGGCCGGACCTATTTTTGTTGATAACAAAAAGTCGTAAAACGCACTTTATGCTATATATATTATTCTTAAGGAGGATATCCCAATGGCATTAAATAAGAAGACAGTTGATGATTTTTCAGCAGCTGGTAAGAGAGTGTTAGTCAGATGTGACTTCAACGTACCTTTAAAAGATGGCGTTATCACAGATGACACACGTATTAAGGCAGCCCTTCCAACTATCCAGAAGTTAGTTAACGAAGGTGCTAAGGTTATTCTTTGCTCACACCTTGGTAAGGTAAAGAATGGTCCTAACGAAGGCGAGTCACTTGCACCTGTTGCCAAGAGACTTTCAGAGAAGTTAGGCAAGGAAGTTGTATTCGTTTCTGATTACAACGTAACAGGCGAAGCAGCTACAGCTGCAGTTGCAGCAATGAAGGACGGAGATGTAGTTCTTCTTCAGAACACACGTTTCCGTGGAAAAGAAGAGACAAAGCCACAGGATGCTGGCGAAGCTTTTGCTAAGGAACTCGCTGATCTTGCTGATGACTATGTATGTGATGCTTTCGGTTCAGCACACAGAGCACATGCTTCTGTTGCTGTTGTTACAAAGTACATCTCAGCTAAGGGAGGAAACAACGCTGTTGGTTACCTTATGCAGAAGGAAATTGATTTCCTTGGAAATGCAGTAGAAAACCCAGTTCGTCCATTCGTAGCTATTCTTGGTGGCGCTAAGGTTGCTGACAAGCTTAACGTTATCAATAACCTTCTTGAGAAGTGTGATACTCTTATCATCGGTGGTGGTATGGCATTCACATTCCTTAAGGCTCAGGGCTATGAAATCGGTAACTCACTCGTTGACGATGAGAAGCTTGATTACTGTAAGGAAATGATGGCAAAGGCTGAAAAGCTTGGTAAGAAGTTACTTCTTCCTGTTGATACAGCAGTTGCTGCAGGTTTCCCTAACCCAATTGATGCTCCAATTGATGTTGAATATGTTGATTCAACAAAGATTCCTGCTGACAAGGAAGGTCTTGATATCGGTCCTAAGACTCAGGAACTTTTCGCAGCAGCAGCTAAAGCAGCTAAGACTGTTGTTTGGAACGGACCTATGGGCGTATTCGAAAACCCAACACTTGCAAAGGGAACTATCGCTGTAGCTAAGGCACTTGCAGAAACAGATGCAACTACTATCATTGGTGGTGGTGATTCAGCAGCAGCTTGTAACCAGTTAGGTTTTGCTGACAAGATGAGCCATATTTCAACAGGTGGTGGCGCTTCACTTGAATTCCTTGAAGGTAAGGAACTCCCAGGTGTATATGCCGCTGACGATAAGTAAGAATTTAGGAGAATAATTATGTCAAGAAGAAGAATTATTGCCGGAAACTGGAAGATGAACAAGACTCCAAGTGAGGCAGTTGAACTCGTAGCAACTCTTAAGGATCTCGTAGTTAATGACGCTGTAGATGTTGTTTACTGCGTACCTGCAATTGATATCGTTCCTGTAGCTGAAGCTATTAAGGGAACTAACGTACACCTTGGTGCTGAAAACTTCTACATTGAAGATAAGGGTGCTTTCACAGGTGAAATCTCAGCTCCAATGCTTAAGGATGCTGGTGTTGAATACATCATCATCGGACATTCAGAGAGAAGAGACATTTTTGGTGAGAATGATATTCTTATCAATGCAAAGGTTAAGAAGGCATTTGCTTCAGGTCTTAAGCCAATCCTTTGCTGTGGTGAGTCACTTGCACTTCGTAAGGCTGGTACTTATGTTGAGTGGATCAAGAGACAGATTAAGTGGGATCTTACTGACGTAACAGCTGATCAGGTTAAGGATCTTGTAATTGCTTATGAGCCAATCTGGGCTATCGGAACTGGTGAAACAGCTACAGCTGATCAGGCTGAAGAAGTTTGTGCAGTTATTCGTGAGACAATTGCTGATCTTTATGATGCAGCTACAGCAGAAGCAGTTAGAATCCAGTATGGTGGTTCTATGAACGCTGGTAACGCAGCTGAACTTCTTGCTAAGCCAAACATCGATGGTGGACTTATCGGTGGTGCAGCTCTTAAGCCAGATTTTGGTCAGATTGTAAATGCTTAATTAAAATTACTTGCACACCTTGATTTGTTGTGTTATAATTTTCAAAGTTTGATTTTAGGAGATTATATCTATGGAGACTTTAAGACTTGTAGTAACAATTTGTTACATGATTATATGTGTTGCTCTTGTAATTCTTGTACTTATGCAGGAAGGTAAGAGTGAAGGCCTTTCAGGCGCAATCAACGGTGTTGCTGACTCTTATTGGGGCAAGAACAAAGGTCGTTCAATCGAAGGAACTTTATCAAAAATCACAGTTGTACTTGCTGTACTTTTCTTTGTGGTTTCACTAGTGCTTTGCCTTAATTGGTAATTTAGTAATTTAAAAGGCTCCGGTTTTGCCGGGGCCTTTTTTTATTTAAGAGAAACATAACTTTTGTAGATATTAAACGTCATTTATAGTATAATATTTCATATATTTTTACATTTGTATTTATTGAGATTTGATGGGGGATTTAAATGCTAACAGAAGAATACGAACGACGAAAAGAAATGCTTCGAATTCTTTTTAAGGAAGGCAAGATTAAGCCTATGAAGTTTAAACAACTTGCAGGCTTTGTCGGTGTTCCAAAAGAGGAACGCGGCCAGTTAAATGAAATATTAGACGGTCTGATCAATGAAGGTCTGATTACATTAGATGTTAATGGTTATTACGGCCTTTCAAAAGCCAGAACCATTGAAGGAACGTTTTCTTCTACAGGCCGAAATTTTGGATTTGTGATTCCTACTGAAGAAAACATAGATGACATTTTTGTCTTAGAACAGTACACCTTAAATGCCATGCAGGGTGATAAGGTTATTGTTCAGCTTACCAGCGAAGGATTTACTTCAGGTAACAAGAAAAAGAGACCTGAAGGAAAAATCATTAAAATTGTTGAGCACGGCATCAACAAGGTCGTAGGCATCGTTAAAAAGAACAAGAATTTCTGTTTTGTCATTCCAGACAATCAGAAGGTTAATTTTGATGTTTATGTCAGCAATGAGAATTCCATGGATGCACTTTCAGGTATGAAGGTAGTCTGTGAAATAATTAATTACGGTTCTGACGACAAGAATCCTGAAGGAAAGATCACAGAGATCATCGGCCATGTTAATGACCCAGGCGTAGACATTCTCAGTATTGTAAAGGACATGGATATTCCTTACGAATTTCCTGAAGAAGTCATGAATCAGGTAAACACTGCAATCCCAAGTGCACTTAAACCAGAGGATTATGAAGGTCGTTATGACATCAGAGAAATTGTCACAGTAACCATAGATGGAGAAGACGCTAAGGACTTAGATGATGCGATTACGCTCTTTAAAAAGGACAATCTTTATCATTTGGGTGTACACATCGCAGATGTAAGCCACTACGTTACAGAGGGCTCACCGCTGGATACAGAAGCAATTAATCGCGGCACCAGTTGCTACCTTGCAGACCGCGTAATTCCAATGCTTCCGCACAAATTATCCAATGGCATATGCTCCTTGAACCACGACGAAGACCGTCTTGCCCTTAGCTGTTTCATGACAATTGATGAAACAGGCAAGATTATAGACCACTCCATTAAGGAAACAGTTGTAAATGTTAATGAGCGCATGTCCTACACGGATGTATATGCCATTATTTCAAGATCTAACGAGGAAACCCTTGAAAAGTACAAGGATTACGTGGATTTCTTTGATTTAATGTTAGAGCTCAGCAAAATAATTAGAAAAAGACGTGAAGAAAGAGGCTCCATTGACTTTGATCTGCCGGAAAGTCAGTTGATTATTGATGAAAAAGGCAAAGTTGTGGACATAAAGCCTCATGAACGCAATGACGCCACAAAAATCATTGAAGATTTCATGTTAGCGGCTAACGAAACCATTGCGGAAGAGTTTTACTGGATGGAATTGCCATTCGTATACAGAACTCATGAAGACCCTGACATTGAAAAGATTGAATCACTTAGAGAGTTTGTAAAGAGCTTTGGTTACAATCTTCATGTGGGTGAACAGATTTATGGTACTGATTTGCAGAAACTTCTTAAGCAGACAGAAGGCAAGGAAGAAGAAGCATTAATCAGAAAACTTACACTTAGAAGCATGAAGCAGGCAAGATACTCCAGCGAATGTCTTGGCCACTTTGGTCTGGCAGCAAAGTACTATTGTCACTTCACTTCACCAATCAGAAGATATCCGGATCTTCAGATACACAGAATCATTAAAGAGTATTTACACGGAACACTTCAGGACAGAATTGGCCATTACGAAAAGATTTTGCCTGAAATAGCAGCAGGCTGCTCCAAAACAGAACGTCGCTCAGTTGATGCAGAACGTGAAACCGAAAAGATGAAGAAAGCGGAATACATGCGCGGCTTCATTGGTCAGGTATTTGAGGGCGTAGTTAGTGGCATTACCAACTGGGGCATTTATGTAGAACTTCCAAATACCTGCGAAGGCATGGTACGTTTTGCAGATATTGAAGATGACTTCTTTGAAGTTGACGAAAACTGCTACAAGGCCTACTCAAAGCGTTCCAGCAAAGTTTATAAATTAGGCCAGAAAGTTGCCGTCATGGTAGTTGGTGCTGACAAACTTACACGAACTATTGATTTCATCTTTCAAAAGAACGCCTAATGCAGGAGTAATAAATGTCTAAAGATGCAGTAAAAATCATAGCGAACAACAAAAAAGCAGGCTATGATTATTTTGTAGAGGAAAGCTACGAGGCCGGCATAGTGCTTGTTGGTACTGAAGTAAAATCCATTAGAATGGGTCAGTGCTCCATCAAGGAGTCCTACATTACCATTGATAATGGTGAAGTTTACGTTAGGAATATGCACATTAGCCCCTACGAAAAAGGTAACATTTTTAACCGTGATCCTTTAAGACTTCGCAAACTTTTGCTTAGTAAGAGTGAAATCAGAAAACTTATCGGTAAACTTAGCGTTCCCGGTTACACCCTGATTCCTCTGCAAGTTTATTTAAAAGGCAACCTGGTAAAGGTTAAAGTTGGTCTTTGCAAGGGTAAAAAGCAGTACGACAAGCGTGAATCCATTGCTAAGAAGGACCAGAGAAGAGAACTGGAAAAAGATTTTAAGTTAAACAACAAATTATATCACTAAGAGGTTAATGTTTTGAAACAGGAACAGAAAGAAGTAATAGTAATCGGACATAAGAATCCTGACACGGATTCGATTTGTTCAGCGCTGGCATATGCCAATTTAAAGAACAAAATCTCCGATGACAAGTTTGTGGCTAAATGTGCAGGCGAACTTAATTCCGAAACTCAGTTTGTGTTAGACTATTTCGGAGTAGATGGCCCGGATTACATCGATGATGTTAGTACTCAGGTAAAAGACATTGAGATTAACGACATTGACTCTGTAGATCCACTGCTTTCCCTTAAGGATGCATGGACGCTCATGAGAGAAAAGGGCAGCTACACTTTGCCAATTCAGACTGAAGACAATCACCTGGCTGGTTTAATCACCAACAGCGACGTAGCTCATGTTATCTTAGACAGAAATGAACATGATTTGCTAGCTGAATTTAAGACGCCATACACCAACATTTTAAAGACTTTGGAGGCGGACCTTATAACAGGTGAGATTGAAGGCAAAATCGTCGAAAAAGGCCGTGTAATCATCTCAGAAGACAATCCTGAGTTGATGGAAGAGTCCATTAAAGAAGGTGACATTGTTATTTTAGGTAACAGATACGAATGTCAGCTTTGTGCCATTGAAATGAACGCAGCCTGCATCATTATTTGTGAAGGAACAAGAGTTACCAAGACAATTCAGAAGCTGGCTAATGACCACAATTGCATTGTTATGGTTAGTCCTTTTGATACTTTCACCGTTTCAAAATTAATTAACCAGTCCGTTCCCGTAAAGAGTTTCATGACTACTGAGGGAATTGTTAAATTTAAAACTGATGACTTCATCGAAGAAGTTAAGAACGTAATGGCTAAGAAGCGTTACCGTGATTTCCCTGTTGTGGATCACAAGGGACTGTTTAAAGGTCTTATTTCACGTAGACGACTGCTTAACATTACCAAGAAAAAAGTAATATTAGTGGACCACAATGACTTGGAACAGGCCGTTGACGGAATTCAGGATGCTGAAATTCTTGAAATTATTGATCACCATAGACTAGGTACCATTACCACCAATCAGCCTATGGTATTTAGAAACCTGCCTTGGGGCTGTACAGCCACCATCATTTATCAGGTTTACAAGGAAAACGGAGTTGAAATTGACAAACAGAATGCAGGCCTTTTGGTATCAGCCATCATAAGCGATACACTCCTTTTCAGGTCTCCAACCTGTACGTCCATCGACAGACATTCAGCAAAGGAGTTGGCTGAAATCGCTGGCATTAACCTTAAGGAATATGCTGAGAAGATGTTTGCAGCAGGTTCACAGCTTAACCACAAGTCTGCGGAGGAAATTTTCTACCAGGATTACAAGAAATTCTCCATCGACGATACAACTCTTGGCGTTGGACAGATCAATTCCATCAGTGCTAAAGTATTAGAGGACATTGAGGTTAAGATCCTTGATTACATTAAAACCATTGAGAAGAGCAAGAACGTAGACATCATGTTCTTCCTGCTTACAGACATCGATAAATGCAGCACTAAGGTATTATTTACAGGTTCTAAGGCAAAAGAAATCATTCACGAAGCGTTTAACGTAGATGCGGGAGACAACAGTGCTTTCCTTGAAGGCGTTGTTTCCAGAAAGAAACAGTTTATACCTGCAGTCACAGTAGCAATGCAATATTAAATAAATTTTAGGGGGTTATTCATGGAAGAAGTAACACAGGGATATGCCATTTTAAATGACATCGTAGAACAGATTAGAAAGATCACAAATTTCGTACCTAAGGTTGGAGTAGTCTTAGGTTCAGGACTTGGAAAATTTACCGAAGACATCAGAGTAATCGGAAAGATTCCTTACTCAAAACTTAACGGTTTTCCTGTCTCTACAGTACCAGGTCACAATGGTCAGTTTATTTTTGGTTACGTAAACAAAATTCCGGTAGTTTTAATGGACGGAAGAGTACATTACTACGAAGGCTATGACATGTTTAGCGTAGTTATGCCTGAGCGAATCATGGCTTTACTTGGTGCAAAGGTGGTTATTCTTACCAATGCGGCAGGAGGAATTAAATCCAGCTATTATCCAGGCCTTTTAATGGCCATTACTGATCATATTTCATCCTTTGTTCCATCACCACTTATCGGTCAGAACATTGAAGAAATCGGAACAAGATTCCCTGACATGACAAACATCTATGATGAGGAATTAAAGAACCTTGTCATCAGAAAGGCTCATGAACTTCAGGTTCCAATTAGAGAAGGTGTTTATCTTCAGACATCAGGTCCTAACTATGAAACGCCTACGGAAATCAAGATGTTTAAGACATTAGGCGCTGACGCAGTAGGTATGTCCACTGCAGTTGAGGCCATTGCCTTAAGACACATGGGCGTTCGTTGCTGCGGCATAAGCCTCATTACCAACATGGCAGCCGGCATCAACAAGGCAGAACTTAATCACGACGAAGTAAAACGTGAGGCAGACGCTGCCAGCAGCCGATTCAGAAAGGTTCTTTGGGAAGTTATCATTGGTATTGTTGAAATGATGAAAGAAGAAGAGAAGGCCCTTAAGGAAGCTTCTCAGCCAAAGAAAGACACAAAGAAGAAGAATGAAGGTTATGACGACCTTAACTTCGACGACATGGAAATTATTAAGTTTAAATAATGATTGATTTACATTTACATTTAGACGGTTCGCTGGCCCCAAAAACCGTAAGACAAATGTCTGAGGAAACAGGTCAGCCACTGCCGGATAATTTAGAAAATCTATTAATCTATAATTCAGAGAAGAAGTCCCTTACTGAGTATTTAAAATGCTTTGATTTGCCTCTGTCGTTTTTGCAGACTCCTGACAACGTCAGGTTCGCAGTCATGAAACTGGCAGAAAACCTTACGGATGATAATGTAAACTACGCTGAGATAAGGTTCGCACCACAATTTCACACACAAAAGGGATTTTCCCAGGAAAAGATTGTGTTAGGTGCCCTGGAAGCTTTGGAATATGCCAAGCTGCTCCGAGTAGAACTAAACTTTATTCTCTGCCTTATGAGAGGATTTCCTGAAAGCGACAATGCTGAAACTATCGACGTGGCCTTAAAATACTTGGGCAAAGGTGTATGCGCCTTGGATTTAGCCGGAGATGAATCAAGATTCTCCATTGATCTTTACGAGGATTTGTTTAAGCACGCTGCAAAGCTTGGTATTCCGTTCACTATCCATGCCGGGGAAGCAGATGGTCCTGAAAGCATATGGAAATCTCTTAGATTAGGAGCAAAACGCATCGGTCATGGAATTCATGCCAGTGAAGACAACGAACTTATTAAATACCTGGCGGATCACAAAATCCCTTTGGAAATGTGCCCAATAAGCAATCTGCAGACCGGAGCCGTAAATTCATTAGAAGAGTATCCACTTGTGAAATTTATGGAACACGGTGTGATTTGTACCATTAATACAGACAATCGTACAGTATCTGATACTACGATTGCGAAAGAATTTAATACCATTAAACAGTTAGACGGTGTCACTGAGCTGACAGTTTTAACCTTAAAACACAATGCTGAAATGGCTAAATTTAAATTGCTGTAAATAAAAAAAGTAATCGGTAATCCGATTACTTTTTGGTTGATGGACCTGATGGGAGTCGAACCCATGTCCGAAAGCCTTTCCAGAACAGCTTCTACCATTATAGTCAGTCATTCGTTATTCCCGCCTCAACTGTATGAAGGACAGAACAGAAGATTTGGTAGCTTCATAATACGCCCGCATGCTCAAAGCTTTGCATGTGTCGTTTCCTACAAGGTCGATGCCTGGGTCCTAATGTGTAGGTGCACTAGGTCAGACAGCTGCAACTAGGCAGCGATAGCTAAATTTTCGTTAGCGTTTATATTTAAAATTTGGCTTTTAACGTGAATGCCACCACGAATGGCTACTGAAAATTCCAGACCCCCGTCGAAACCGGTACAAGCCCGAAAATAAACTGTCCATCGGAAACTGTATTATAGTTTAATTATAATATCCTGTCAACAGAATTGAAAGGTATAAAAATGGAAAATACAAAAGAAACTAATCCAAAAATCGAGACTGAAGAAGTAAAAGAGATTGAAAAGACAGACGAAAAAGAAGATGAAGAAGTAATTACACTTACTTCCAACGATATTTTTATCATTCTTTGTCTTATTTTCTTGGTACTTTTTGTGATTTCAATCATTTACTCGGTTAATCATCCATTTTCCCTGGCCATGAATCTGGTTAGTTACCTGTGCATTCTGTTCTTTGCGATTTTTGCCTTTATTTTAAAGCGATAATCACTTATTTAGAAAGACAAAACATGGAAACAACAAGACTTAACAAATATATTAGTGAAGCAGGCATATGCAGCCGCCGTGCCGCTGACAAACTCATTGAAGAAGGCAAGGTACTAATTGATGGCGTAGTAGCCGGTGTGGGCGACAAAGTAGGCGAAGGACAGGTAGTTACCATTAACGGTCAGGTGATTAACCCAGATACTGAAAAGGTAGTTTTAGCCTATAACAAGCCTATTGGCATTGAATGTACTGCTGATAAAACCAACAAAGACAACATAATAGATGCAGTTAACTATCCAAAGCGCGTGGTTAATGTGGGCCGACTTGATAAAAATTCCTGTGGCCTCATTTTTCTTACCAATGATGGCGAGTTAGAAAACATTATTACAAAAGCTGATCGTAAACATGATAAAGAATATTTTGTAAGAATTAACAGACCGGTAACGGATGAATTTGTAAAAAAGATGGAAGCCGGTGTTACGTTGGATGACGGAGTAACTACCAGACCTTGTAAGCTCTATAAAAAAGGCGAGAAATCCTTTAATATTGTTCTTACACAGGGAATTAACCGTCAGATCAGAAGAATGTGTAAGGCCTGTGGTGCCAATGTTACATTCCTGCAGAGAATTAGAATTATGACCATAAATCTGGGCAATTTAAAACCCGGTGAATACAGAGAACTTAGCAAAGCTGAAGTTAAATCCCTGTACGACCGGGCCTAGAATTAGTTTTCACCGAATAATTCGTTGTAATACTCATCAATTAACTGATCTAAATAGATTTCATCAATTTCAGTTACATCAATTGAATTATCAGTTGTGATTTTTGTTTTAATTAAAGCAATTCTTGAGAAGTAGTTTTCTTCAATGCTATCAGAAGAATCAACAGCAGTAATAGTGGCCTTGTCTAAGTTGGATGAGAGCCACTTTTTAATTTCATCAACTTTTGCTTCTTCTTTTGCGGCTTCATCTTTTAAACTGTTTGCTTTTTTCATTGCATATAATCCGTAAACTAAAAAAGCAACAAAAAGTACTAAGCCGGCAATAGAACTAAATAGTGATTTGTTGTTAGAAACTGCTTCGATAATTCTTAAAATGCCGACAATGGTTCCTGCACCACCCACGCCTAAGAAAACAACAGCTGAGCTCTTAACATCTTCGTATTTAGCCTTTTTAGTCTGATAAGAAGCAACCTTTTTGGCATAAACAATTTTTTCGTAAATTTCTTCCTCGGTAATAGGAGGATCATACTCATCGTTGCTTAAATCAGTATCATAACTTTCCGTGTCAATAACTGTGTTAATGTCATAATCCCCTGATGGGTCATTACCAACAATCACTTCACTTTCATCTACTATATCATCTAATGAGTCAACAAGTGGCACTTTGCATTCGCTGCACGTTGTAAACCCATCTCTGTATTCATTTTTACAAACCGGACACCAAGGCATAGCTTTACTCCTTTTTTCTTTTGATAATACCATAATTCCTTTTTAAATCAAACCTATTGTGGTAAAATAAACATAACTATTGACTAGCGATTGTATAGGAGATTTATGAAAGAAACTAAACTAGCTCTTTCCGATGACATTTTAATGTCCATCGAGAAACCAGCCAGATACATCGGTGGCGAAGTTAACATGGTTAAAAAGAATCCTGAGGACATGAAAATCAGATTCTGCATGTGCTTTCCTGATGTTTATGAGGTTGGCATGAGCCATCTTGGAATACAAATCATTTATGACGAATTAAACCTTCGCGATGATGTTTACTGCGAACGCGTTTACTCACCTTGGCCTGATTTAGACAAAATCATGCGAGAGAGGCATATTCCGCTGTTTGCCCTTGAAAGTCAGCAGCCTATTAAGGATTTTGATTTTCTTGGTATCACTCTGCAGTATGAAATGTGCTACACCAACGTGCTGCAGATTCTTGATTTATCTCAGATTCCTTTACTATCCAAGGATCGTAAAGATGGAGATACTTTGGTAATTGGTGGTGGTCCTTGTACTTACAACCCTGAACCGATTGCGGACTTTTTCGACATGTTTTACATAGGTGAGGCAGAGACTCAGTACTACAATCTGTTTGACCTTTACAACAAAATGATGGAAGAGGGCAAGACGAGGGATGAGTTCCTTCGTGAGGCCGGAAAGATTCCGGGTATTTACGTACCTCGTTTTTACGAAGTTACTTACAAGGAAGATGGCACCATTGATTCCTTTGAGCCTAAGTTTGAGGATTTACCAAGAAAAATAAGACGTGAAGTTGAGATGAACATGTCTGATACTTTCTATCCTGAAGCTCCACTTCTACCAAATATTCAGGTAGTTCAGGACAGAGTTGTGCTTGAAATCATGCGTGGATGCATCAGAGGTTGTAGATTCTGTCAGGCTGGTTGGATTTACAGACCTACAAGAGAACGTAGTATCGAATTTCTTAAGGACAAAGCTAAGAAAATGCTGGATTCCACAGGACAAGACGAGATTACCTTAAGTTCGCTTTCCTCCAGTGATTACTCCCACATTCAGGAGTTGGTTAACTGGTTAGTGGATGAATATGGCCCTAAACACGTAAATGTTGCGCTTCCTTCCCTTAGAATTGACGCCTTTTCCTTGGATGTAATGAGCAAAGTTCAGGATATTTCCAAGAGTTCTCTTACTTTTGCTCCTGAAGGCGGCACTCAGAGAATGCGTGATGCCATTAATAAAGGTCTTACAAAAGACAGCATCTTAAACGGTGCCACCATGGCCTTTAAAGGCGGTTGGAACAAGGTTAAGCTTTATTTTATGCTGGGCCAGCCAACAGAAACCATAGAAGACGCGGAAGGCATAGGCGAGCTGGCTAATGATATTGCCGTTGCCTTTTACGAAATACCAAAGGAAGACAGACAGAAGCGAGTTAACATTACCGTTTCCACCTCTTTCTTTGTTCCAAAGCCTTTTACACCTTTCCAGTGGGCTAAAATGGCAACCATTGATGAATATGTAGAACACAGAAAGGCTGTTCAGGAAAAGATTCATTCCGTAATTAACGCCAAAAGCATTCGTTACATGTGGCATGATTCTGAAACTTCTCAGCTCGAAGGAGTTCTTGCACGAGGCGACAGAAGACTTTCGGAAGTTCTTCTTAAGGTTTACGAAAAAGGTGGCATATTCGATGCCTGGACCGAATTTTTCGATTACTCCAGATGGGAAGAAGCCTTTAAAGAGACAGGAATCGAAATGGGCTTCTACCTTTACAGAGAACGTACCAAGGATGAGATATTCCCTTGGGACTTCCTGGATATTGGCGTAAACAAGAAATTCCTCTGGTGGGATTGGCAGAATTCCCTTAAGGCAAACGTTACACCTAACTGTCGTGATAAGTGTTCCGGCTGTGGCTGTAAAACTTACGGAGGAGGTGTCTGCTATGAGAACTAGAATTAAATTTGCAAAATATGACACCATGAGATTCATCGGTCATTTGGATGTAATGCGATATTTCCAGAGAATGATCAGAAGATCTAACCTTCCGGTAAGCTACTCCGAAGGCTATCATCCTCATCAGCTTTTAAGCTTCGCTCAGCCTTTAGGACTGGGAATTACCAGCGACGGCGAATACGTAGATACTGAGTTTGATGAGGAACTTGATTGCGACTTCATTAAGGAGGAGCTTAGTAAAGCGGCAACTCATGGATATGCCATTATGGAAGTCACACGACTTCATGACAGGGAAAACAACAGAAGATTAGTAACTTCCATGTCCTTAATTAACAGGTCAGTTTACGAAATCATCTTAAAGGATTTTGAAGAAGAATGTGACTACAAGGCTGTTTACGAACAGTTCCTTGGCCTTTTTAAGGAGTGGATTTTACAGGATGTAATTACGGTTATTAAGAAATCCAAGAAATCTGAAAGAGAAATCAACTTAAAGGAAAGTATTTACGAATTTTTTGATTATACGGGTTCAAGACTCAGCCCAGTGTTTAAGGCAGATTTTTGCAATTCAGTAATTACAGATGAACTGGCAGTTAAGGCCACTGTTCATGCGCCGGAATTTGACAACGACATTAAGTTTATCGCAAGCCTCTCTGCAGGTAGTGAAATGAACATTGCCCCAGACTTCTTCATGGACTCATTTTTGAACTTTTACAATGAGCGTGCAGATGTAAAGCTTGATGTGACAAACTTCAGAATTCACAGAATGGAACTTTTAGGATCCGACATTAAAGAAAGTGTACCTTTATCATGTCTGAAACAATAATATTCTATGAAAAACATAACGCTGTAATAAATGCAACGTTATCAGATAACAAGCTGACCAACATTTTGATTGATGAAAAGGAAAATGTGTTTAAGGTTGGAAATGTGTTCATAGGCCACGTTAACAAGGTGATTGCACATTTAAATGCAGCCTATGTGGACATTGGTTTGGAAAAGCCCTGCTATATGGAATTAAAGCAGGACGCATCCTACCTTACGGCTAACCACCACCCTGATAATCGTATTCATGCAGGAGATGATTTGGTAGTACAGATTTCCAAAGATCCAATTAAAACCAAGCCTGCTACGGTTAGTCCTGAAATCACCATTACCAGAAGACTTGTGATTCTTTCTTATTCTCCAAAGGACAAGAGCATTCGCTTTTCCTCAAAGATTAAGAATTCAGAGCTAAAGAAAACCTTAACGGACAAGTTTAATGCTGAGGTTCCAAAAGATTATTCCCTTTTGTTTAGAACCAACTGCGAGAATGCAACCGTTACAGACATCGAAAGCGACTATAAAAAGGCTCTTACAGAACTTGATAGAATAGTGGCATATGCCTCTACCAGAACTAAAGGAACCTTGGTTTGGGAGTCTGACCCTAAGTTTTTACAGACCATAAAAGACGGCGTAAAACTGGAGTGTGACAACTTAATAACTGATTCCGTAGACATCTACGTCAAGTTAAAGGATTATCTTGCCGACAACCAGCCGGAGCTTTTAGATAAACTTACTTTTAGAAAGAATGAAGATTATCCTGTTGAAAAGCTTTTTGACATGAAGAAGCACTTAAAAGACATCATCAATCAGAATGTTTGGCTTAAAAGCGGTGCTCAGGTAGTGATTCAACCAACAGAAGCCCTAGTCTCCATTGATGTAAACTCAGCCAAAGCGAGTGCAGAGCTTAAAAACTTTAAAGACGGCTTCATGCAAATTAACATTGAAGCAGCAAGGGAAATCAGAAGACAGTTGATTTTAAGAAATCTTTCCGGCGTTATTATCGTGGACTTTATTAATGATAGAAATCATTCCAGAAAGGAACTTTTAGAAAAGGTTAAGGAGATTTTTAAGTCCGATAATGACATTAAAGTAGAGGACATCACTAAGCTTGGATTAATTGAAATCACCAGAATGCGAAAACTCTCCACTACTGAAGAAAAGATCAAGAAGCATCATCTGTTAGAAGATTAGTAAAAACACAGTATTTAGGGTTTAAAATATTGTTGACAACACAATTGTTTTAATGTATTATATTCGAGTATGCCGCATAACGAGGTATAAGTGCGCCCAAATGACGCCACCGTAGTTAGCGAGTAATGATAATAGGAGGTGCCCAGTATGTACGCAATTATTGCAACAGGCGGTAAGCAGTACAAGGTAGCTGAAGGCGATATCATTAATGTAGAAAAGCTTGGCGTTAATGAAGGAGAAACTGTAACCTTTGATCAGGTTCTTGCAGTTAACAACGGCGAGCTTGTAGTTGGAACACCAGTTGTTTCAGGTGCTAAGGTTTCTGCCACAGTTCTTGGTGACACAAAGGCTAAAAAGGTCATTGTTTACAAGTACAAGAGAAAGTCCGGATATCATAAGAAGAACGGTCATCGTCAGCAGTACACACAGGTAAAGATTGATTCTATTACTTGTTAATTTGTAGGTGATTTTATGATTACGGTAACCATATTTAAAAAGGACGATATTATCACAGGCTTTAAAGCATCCGGTCATGCAGAATATGCCGAACCGGGTGAAGACATAGTTTGTGCTTCAGTATCAGTTCTGTACATCAATACCATTAATTCCCTTATCAGATTAACCAGTGATATGGCTGATGTGGTAGGTGGAGAAGATGACAGCAATGTGGTTGTTAACATTAATAATCCTTCAAAGGATGCAGAACTTCTGCTTAAGTCCTTTGAGCTTGGAATTAACAACATTGCAGATGAATATGGTGATTACTTAAAGGTTATTTATCAGAATTAAATAGGAGGTAAATGGTCATGTTAAAGATGAACCTTCAGTTATTTGCCCACAAGAAGGGTGTTGGTTCTACTAAGAACGGTCGTGATTCTGAGTCAAAGAGACTTGGAGCTAAGAAGGCTGACGGTCAGTTCGTAGTTGCAGGAAATATTCTTTACAGACAGCGTGGAACAAAGATTAATCCTGGAGTTAACGTAGGTCGTGGCGGTGACGATACACTTTTTGCACTTAAGGATGGAGTTTTAAGATTCCAGACAAAGGCAAACGGTAAGAAGTACGCTAACGTTGTTCCTAAGGAAGACTAATTAGTAGTTTGTAAGCCCTGATGTAATGTCAGGGCTTTATTTTTTGATTGAATGGTTTGATTAATAATATTATAATTGACTCTGATAGTATTAATTGAATCATTCAATTTGTTTTTATTGAAAGAAGAGGTTATTAGATGTTTGCAGATACTGCAAAAATTTACATACGATCCGGTAAGGGTGGCGATGGTCATGTCAGTTTCAGAAGAGAGCTCTTTGTAGCTGCCGGCGGTCCTAACGGAGGCGATGGCGGACGAGGTGGAGACCTTATTTTCGAAGTTGACGAAGGCATGAATACCTTAAATGATTATCATTACAGACATAAATTCTGTGCTACCGACGGTGAAGAAGGCGGAAAAAACAATTGTCATGGTAAGGATGGCGAGGATTTAATTCTTAAAGTACCTGCCGGAACAATTATTAAAGAGGCCGAATCAGGCAAGGTTATTGCTGACATGTCCGGAGACAACAAACGTCAGGTCGTTCTTAAGGGCGGTCGTGGCGGAAAAGGGAATATGCATTATGCCACACCAACAATGCAGGTCCCTATGTTTGCTCAGCCAGGTCAGAAGTGCATGGAACTGAATGTTATCTTAGAGCTTAAGACTATTGCTGATGTTGGTCTTGTTGGTTTCCCTAATGTAGGTAAATCCACATTCCTTTCAAGAGTTACCAATGCAAAGCCTAAGATTGCCAACTACCATTTCACCACACTAAATCCAAATTTAGGTGTTGTTGATTTAGATGGTGGCGGTTTTATCATCGCTGACATTCCGGGACTCATTGAAGGTGCATCTGAAGGTGCCGGTCTTGGTCTTAATTTCCTTAAGCACATTGAAAGAACCAGAGTAATCTGTCACATCGTTGATGCAGCAGGTTTTGAAGGTCGTGATGCAGCTGAAGACATATTAAAGATTAACAAGGAGTTGGGAAACTACAATCCGGAACTTCTTAAAAAGCCTCAGATTATTGCGGCAAACAAGATGGATCTTTTATCTGAAGAAGAGCAGAAGATTTCCATCGAGCTTTTAAAAGAAGGCTTAGGCCCTGAAATTACTGATAAGATTGAGATAGTTCCAATTTCCGGTGTATCAGGTCAGGGCGTTAAGGAATTACTCTATAAGATTAATGACTTATTAAAGACTCAGCCTAAGGAAATTCTCACCTTTGATCAGGAATACTATCCTGAAGATTACATTGAAGAAGATCTTCCTTACACTGTTGAATATGATCCAGCAAACAAGGAATATGTTGTTGAAGGACCAAGAATCGAAAAAATGCTTGGTTACACCAACTTAGAGTCTGAAAAAGGTTTTGAATTTTTCCAAAACTTCCTTAAACGTAACGGAATTTTGGATGAACTTGAAGAAAAGGGCTGTAAAGACGGCGATACAGTAAGAATGTATGGTTGGTCCTTTGATTATTACAAATAAGAGGCAAATAATGAACAGTAAACAAAGAGCTTATTTAAAAGGTCTTGCTATGAACCTTAATCCAACTTTTCAGGTTGGGAAGGGCAGAATTACACCTGCCTTTACGGAAGCAATTGACGAATCCCTGGAAGCTAATGAACTGATTAAAATCACAGTTCTTAACAACTCCTTAGAGGATCCAAAGGAAATTGCAATTGTTCTTGCAGAAAGAACAAACTCTGAGATAGTACAGGTTATCGGTAAGAAAATCGTACTTTACAGACGCTCTAAGAAAAATAACAAGATTAAGATTTAATAATGAGTAAAATAGCTATTTTAGGCGGCTCCTTTAATCCGTTTCACATCGGACATGCTGCTATGGCAGAAGCCGTTTTGAATGAAAATTTAGCCGACGAAGTCTGGCTTATGCCGGCTAAGCGTCCTCCACACAAACCCTCAAACGCGTACGCAGATGATAAGGACCGCGTGGGAATGCTTAAGGCATATGCCGAAGCAAGGGAACACATCAAGGTTTCTGAATTTGAACTTGAACTTCCCGGAATGACTTACACGGCCAAAACATTGGAGAAACTTCATGAGCTTTATCCTGATGACGAATTTCTCTTTGTTTTAGGAGGAGATTCCATTCAAAATTTCCACAAGTGGTATTGTCCTGAGAAAATAGTGGAATATGCCGATTTAATCGTGTTTTCAAGAGATGATACCAACAGAAAGGACATCATTTGGATTACGGCAAAACTTAAGGTTACCCTTGGAGGCAACTATATAATTCCTCAGTTTAAGGAAGTAGATGTTTCTTCCACGGAAATCAGAGATTTAATAGCAAACGGCAAAGATTTTAGTTCTCTGGTACCGACTGAAGTTTTTGCCTACATTAAGAAACATGAGCTATATGTGAAGAAAGAGGTTAATTACGATCTTGAATATTACATGGAAGCCGTAAAAAAAGTGCTTAAGCCAAAGCGATACACACACAGCGTGGGCGTTATGGAGACTGCAGGAGAGTTAGCTACAATCTACGGCGTTGATGTAAACAAAGCCAAAATCGCCGGAATACTGCACGATAATGCCAAATATTTAGCGGCAGACGAGCTTATTAACCTTTGCGTGCAGAACAATGTGCCTTTTACCAAGGAAGAAACAAAGGACGATAAGACAACTAACTCCATGCTACATTCAAAAGCAGGAGCCATTCTTGCAAGAAACATTTATAACATAGAAGATGAAGACATAATTAATGCCATCTTTTATCATACTGTGGGCAGGCCAAAGATGAGCCGATTGGAAGAAATTATTTTCGTGGCAGACTTTATCGAGCCTAACAGAACACAGAATTCAAATCCACCTCTTGAAACACTAAGAGAAATCGCAAAAAAGGATTTGGACAAAGCTGTTTTCCTTGTGTGTGAAAGTACCATTGGTTACCTTAGCACCAGCGGACAGACAATTAATGCAGCAACTTTAGAAACTAGAGATTACTACAGAAAATTAACAGGAGAACAATTGTAAATGGATGTAACTTACACAAGCATAATCAAAGATGCGTTAGAAGACAAGCTGGCTAATGACGTAATGATTCTTGAAATCACAGAACTCACCACCATTGGTGATTACATGATTATCGCTGATGCCAACAATGTTAATCAGCTTGATGCTCTTGAGAACGCAGTATATGATAAACTTGCGAAAGAAAAGATTTTCCCTAAAAATACAGAAGGTAAGAAGGAATCCGGTTGGGTTCTTATGGATTATGGTGACATAATTGTGCAGCTTTTCCTTCACGATACCAGAAAGAATTATGATCTTGAGCACATCTGGAGTGATGCAAAACAGCTTATCTAAAAAATAGGCTGTTTTTTATTTAATTTGACATATATTTTTCACATATATCTGCTATTTTTTGTTTGGGTTAGATTTAGATTAATTTAAGGGAGGCCTTTTATGATTAAGGTTACCAATCTTACAAAGTATTATGGTAACAAAAAAGCCGTAGACAACATAAGCTTCGAACTAGAAGATGGTAAAATCTATGGCTTCTTGGGACCTAATGGTGCCGGTAAGTCAACCACCATGAACATCATGACAGGTTACATTGGCGCTACCAGCGGAACCGTTCAAATCAATGGTTTCGACATTATGGAAGAACCTGAAAAAGCTAAATTAAACATTGGCTATTTACCGGAACTTCCTCCTCTTTACCAGGACATGACAATTGACGAGTATCTTACCTTCGTGGCAGAACTTAAAAAGGTTCCAAGAAGGGAAAGAAAAGACCATGTGGCAGAAATCGTAAAAAAAGCCGGTCTTGAAACCGTTCATTCACGTCTTATCAAGTATCTTTCCAAAGGTTACAAACAGAGAGTTGGTCTTGCAGGTGCTTTAATTTCATACCCAGACGTTATTATCCTTGATGAGCCAACAGTTGGTCTTGATCCATTACAGATCAATGAGATGCGCGATTTAATAAGATCACTTAAAAATGACCACACTGTAATTCTCAGTTCTCACATCATGCAGGAAGTAAGTGCGGTGTGTGATAACATCCTCATTATTGTTAATGGCAAAATCGTGGCTAACGATAGAACAGAAGACTTAATCAAGCGTTTCACCGCCTCAAATAACACTTCAACTACCATCAGCTATAAGTTTAAAGCTGATAAGTTAAGTGTGCGTAAAACGTTGGAAAACGTGGCTGAAATCGAAACTATTAAGATTAGAGACAACGAAAACTATACTATTGCTGAAATTACTACAAAAGCAGATGCCGATGAAACCATGAATTCAATCTTTTTTGCCTGTGCAAACAACAAGATTCCTATTCTTGAAAGCAATGTAAACAAAAAATCCTTGGAAGACATCTTTATATCTTTTGCAGAAAACAAAGTTGAGCCTATTATTGTGGATGAATCAACGCTTCTTATGGAAGGAGGTAACGATAATGACAGCGATTTATAAGCGTGAAGTGCACAGCCTGTTTACTTCCATGACAGCTTACATTTTCATTACCTTTTATTTGGTGATTCTTGGAATTTATTTCCGTTATTACAATTTATCCTATGGTGCAACCACCATTGGTTACGCAGTATATCAGTGTTTCTACATTTACTTGCTTTTCGCCCTTCTTGCAATGAGATCACTGCCTGAAGAAAGAAAAGAGAAGATTGATCAGGTACTTTATACCTCACCAGTCTCCGTCGGTAAAATTGTAGTAGGCAAGTACCTTGCCATGTGTACCGTATGGTTTGTTACTGTTTCAATCCTTTGCGTTTACCCACTCGTTGTAAAGAAATTAGGCTATGCAAACCTTAAGGTAGAATATTCAATCCTATTTGCGTACTTCTTTTTAGGTTGTGCCTTTATTGCAATCTGCATGTTTATTTCTTCCTTAACCGAAAGTCAGCTTATTGCAGCCATCCTTTCTGTTTTGGTTATTTTCGTAATATGCTTTGCAAACACCTTTGCCCAGACATTCTCCAATGCAGCCTACGTATCACTTATCAGTTTTGTAATCATCGCAGCTGTAATTGGTGTGGCTGCAGGCTGGTTTACACACAATTTAATTTACGGACTGTGCACGGGCATATGCCTGTCCTCCATCACAATTATTCTCTACGTTTTAAAGCAGTCTGCCTTTGAAGGATTAATCCAGAATGTAGTTAATAAGATTGCGCTGGCACAGACAATTTATGTGTTTGTATTTGATAAGATTTTTGACGTGAAGGTAATTTTTACTTACCTTTCACTTATTGTGCTGTTCCTTTTCATAACAGTTCAGACTATTCAGAAAAGGAGGTACAGTTAAATGTCTAAGAAGAACAAAGTTAATCGTTCTGTAGAATTTAGAAACGGTTCCTTCAGTTCGATTTTGGCAATTGTGGCCATTGCAATATTTGTTGTTGCAAACCTGGTCGTTTACCAGTTGCCAACTTCAAAAACAACTTTCAGTACCTCAGAAGTAAGCTATTACAATTTTTCTGATACTACTAAGAATTTCCTTAAGAATACTTTAGATCAGGAAATAACGCTTTACGTGCTTTCTGATTCTACGGGAAATTTTGATGACTATGTTTCTAACATCTGTAACATCTACAAGGAAACTTCCGACAAGATTTCAGTAGAAAAGATTGATGTAGCCGTAAATCCTAATTTCGTCAAGAAATACAACATTTCTGCTACTGATAGCTATGCTAATGGTGTAATCGTAGAAGCAAAAGCCACAGGAGAGTTTAAGTTTATTAACTATGATTCTCTTTACTACAGTGAATCTTCCTACGATGAAAACTACAACACAATTTACACCTATTATTATGATGGTGAAGGTCAGATTACGTCAGCTATCTATATACTGGCAACAGATTCAACCGTTAACGTTTACGAAGTAACAGGTCATGGTGAGAATTCACTATCTACCTACACCCTGATTACTGATGCCTTCGAGAAAAACAATTTCAACCTGGCCGGTACACTTACCCTGGCTAATGAAACTGCAGTTCCGGATGACTGTGATGTTTTAATTATTGACTATAACAATCCTTATACCACTGATTTTACAGCCGCTGAAGTAGAGTTAGTAAAATCCTATGTGGATAACGGTGGAAATGTTGTTGTTGTATTTAATAACGTTGCTCTTGCTGATTACACAAACCTTAATTCACTGCTTAATTACATTGGTGTTAAGGTAGAAGACGGTTTCATTTTTGAAAATAGTACAGATTATGTATATGCCCAGCTTTCGAGCTATTACAGCAATTACATAATTATGCCTGACGTTTACAAGTACAGCGAAATCACTTCAGACTTGGTAAATTCCTATGTACTTGCATTCTATGCATCACAGGTTAAGGAAGTAGAATCAACAGTTTATGATTTTAATTATGCTAACCTGTTAAGCACCTCTTCTGATTACACCCTGTACGTTTATACACCTAACGAATCAGGTCAGAATGATGCTACAACCATTGAATATACTGAAAGCGCAGCCATTGCCAAGTACATTGAACTCACGGCAAAAGCAGATATTGCAACAGCAGATGATGGAGCTTACGTAGAAACTGAACCAACTGCAAAAGCTCTGGTAATCGGTTGCTCCTATTTCTTTGAAAACTTATCAGGTGATGATTCCTTAACAAGTAATAACGTTAAGATTTTGACTAACGGTATTTCACAGATGACCGGAGGAACAAGTTCAATTTATGTTGAACCGAAGACAGAAGAAGAGAAATTTAATGTAGCAACAGAAAATGATGTAAATAAATTTACCGTTATTTTCATTGTTCTTCTTCCTGCATTTGTTTTACTTCTTGGTTTCACCGTTTGGTTTATCAGGAGATCCAAGTAATGAAAAAGAAACAAAAACAACTTGTGGCATTACTTATTGTGTTATTTGTCTGTGTGGGATTGTTCTTTGGTACGAAAAAGTTTTCCGATAAAGAAGAAAACACTACGGAGACTGAAAAAACCATAACGGAAACGCCTTTGCTTACTTTAGAAGAGGGCGACTATGTTACTTCTGTTAGCTTAATTAACGAAGAAAACAATATTAGTTTTAGCTATGATGCTTCTAATGGTTGGACCTGGGATGAAAACAGTGAATTTCCTGTTTCTTCCACAAACCTTGAGACGCTTTTGGATTCTGTTACCGGAATTAGCTATTTAAGAGAAATATCAAACGCTGATAATCTTTCTGACTACGGTCTTGATGCGGCTGTGCTTACACTTTCTTTTAATACAGCCAACGGAGTTTCTAAAACCTACAAGTTTTCAGAGACCACCGGCGTGGAAAACACCTATTATTTCCTGGACGCTGACACAAATACAGTTTACATGACTGCCACTTCGCAACTGGCATATGCCGAATCCGACGTTTTCGACTTTGCTGACATTGCACAGGTGCCACTGTTTGAAACACTTAATGTGACTAATGTAGACATTACTCAGGCAGGTGGAGAGGTCATTAACATTGTAGGTTCTGAGTCAGAGGAAACTGAAGAAGAGCTTTACTTAACCATTGAATCGCTTAACTACTACATTTCCTCAAAAGGCGAAACTGAAGCGGATTTGAAAGCTTTTGATGAAGACGACGCCACAGATTTTAAGACAATGCTTACAGAATTTGTATATAATGGAGCTGTTTGTTTTGATCCAACCGATGAAGAACTTAGTTCCTATGGTTTGTCAAATCCTGCTACAAAGATGACTGTAACCTTTAAAACTACAGCCATTGATACAGAAACAGTAACGGAGGAAGCTTCGGAAAACGTAGAAGATGCTACCTTTACTTACACAATAAGCATAGGAAATGAAACCTTTGCCGGCTCAGGAGAGTACTACGTCTTTGTTGACTGTTATGATACAATCAACAAGGAGAATTCCACATATAACTGCAACTTCGTACTCACCATGAATTCCAGCTATGCTGAGTATTTCCTGGAACTTACGGAAGACAGTATTAACGGTGTAAATTCCAACACTCCAATTTATCTTGGTGAGAATGAGATACCAGCCATTACTACAGAAGCCATTAATTACATAATTGTAAATAATGCAAATGGTACTTACAAGTTAACTTACACAGATGAGGGTGTTTATTATGATGATTTAAACACTGTAGAAGAGGAGACAAACCCTGTTAGTACAGGTACCGTCTCTCAGCTCGCAGGTTACCTGTTTAGTTCCGGATATCTTGCCTACAATATGGAATATGGCTCCGCGCGTAACGAAGACACTTTAGCGGAATGTGGAATTACTACAGAATCCACAACACTAACCGTAGCTTACGATGCAGAATACACCAATGATGAAGGCGTTACTACTGAAGATGAGGTGGTTTGGACTTTGATTATTGGTAACAGAGGCGCAGAAGAGTACTTTAACGATGATCTTGAACAGGAAATCATTGATTGTTACTATGTAACAGCTTCTAATTCAGAGTATGTCTTTACCATGGATCCAACAATTGGTGATTACGTTAATGCAATTACCAGTGGTATTCTTGATGGTACAGAGACCTATGGAGATAGTGAGGCAACCGAATTAAATTATTAAAATAAAAGACGGAAATTAGTGCAGTAATTGCACTAGTTTCCGTCTTGTTTTGTTTATCTGTAGAATCTGAAAACACCTAATACTTTACCAATGACCTGAACTTCATTGTCATTGTAAATGAAAGGATCCATCTCATCATTTTCAGGCTGAAGTCTGATGTGACCCTGCTCCTTGTAAAATGTTTTTACTGTAGCTGAATCTTCAACTAAAGCAACAACAATTTCACCGTTTCTGGCAGAAGACTGACTCTGAACAATTAAAGTATCACCATTCATGATGCCGACATTAATCATGCTGTCACCTTTTACCTTTAACATGAAGGTTTCAGCGTTAGGCATGTACTCTACCGGAATAGGGAAATAGTCAGTAATGTTCTCCTGAGCAAGCAGCGGCTGTCCTGCAGCAACTGAACCTACAATAGGAACATTAACAACTTCACGTCTTGCTAAATTAAAATCATCATCCACAATTTCAATGGAACGGGATTTAAAGTTGTCTCTTCTGATGTAGCCCTTGTTTTCCAAAGATTCCAACTGAAAATGTACAGAAGAAGTGGATTTTAAATTAACGGCCTCGCCAATGTCTCTAACTGATGGTGGATAGCCCTTGTTTAAAATGCAATCCTTAATATAGTTTAAAATTTCTTCCTGTTTAGGTGTGAGATTATTAAGACTCATGGTTACCTCCTAAGGTATCGAATAAACTTTCTACTAGCATAGTAACATATCGAACAAACATTTGCAAACATTTGTTCTTTAAAAATAAAAATGTTTTACAGTTAACTATAAATATAATATAATTTATACATCTATATTTAAGGACGGGTACCGATTTTGAACATTCAGATTTTAAATTTACAAAATGAAATTAAGAAAGTGCTTAAAGGCAAGGATGACGTTATCTTAAAAGTCATCACAGCAATGATTGCAGGAGGTCACATTCTTCTTGAAGACATTCCTGGAGTTGGTAAAACAACTTTGGCTGTTGCCATCTCAAAAAGCCTTTCTATGGATTATAGAAGAGTTCAGTTTACTCCGGACGTTCTTCCTTCAGACCTTGTTGGTTTTAACATGTACAACAACAAGACCGGTGAATTCGAATACAAGGAAGGCTCCGTTTATTGTAATTTCCTTTTAGCCGATGAAATAAATCGTACTTCTCCAAAGACTCAGTCTGCCTTACTTGAGGTAATGGAAGAAGGAAAGGCAACTGTGGACGGCGTAGAGCATATGCTTCCAAATCCTTTTGTAGTTCTCGCAACACAGAACCCTTTTGGTTCAGCCGGAACTCAGAAGTTGCCTGAATCACAGCTTGACAGATTTATGATCTGTCTTTCCATCGGTTATCCAAACCATGCAGCCGGTGCTGAAATTCTTACCGGAAACATCAGTTCAAAGACTGAAGTTGACCAGATCCTTTCCTTAGATGAATTTATTCAGGCAAAGGAAAACGTTGAAAAGGTTAAGGCTGATCAGTCCATCGTTGATTACATTGTAAGCATATGCGAGAAATCCCGTAACCATGAATTAGTTTCTCTGGGTCTTTCTCCACGTGCGTCAGTAGCTTTATTTAAGATGGCTAAGGCTACAGCTTACATTAACGAGCGTGATTACATCACTCCTGATGACGTGCTGGAAAACCTCTATGCAGTTTGTGGCCACAGACTTGTAATTTCACCAAGAGCCAGAGCATTAAAAAAGACTACAGAAGACATCTTAAAGGAAATCGCAGTTTCCGTTCCATTACCAAAGATGTAAAGGAGAGCATTTTTGCAGAAACGTAGCTTTAAACTTAACATTAAAAATTTAATAGCTTACTTAATGGTATTTGCAATACTTGTGCTGCTTTTTCTGTTTAATCACCGTACGGCCATATTTGTGCTTATTGTGGTTCAGTTGTTATGCCTGCTTCCTTCCTTGCTGCTTGTAAGAAAAGGCTTTGAAGCGCCTAAAATAGAGCTTAAAATGGAAAGAGAAGTGCAACTTGTTGGTGAAAAGAACAATTTCATCACCACCTTTACCTCAAAGTCTCTTTATCCTTATTCTAGAATAGTAATCGATTATTCTATTTACCATTCTTTTGAAAGTCATAATGAGCATCATCTAAAGGACTATTTTTCCCTTTTTCATGAGAAAAAAGAATATACCTATTCCTTAAGTTTTGACTACTGCGGCGTCTACATGATTAAGGCAGAGGACATTAGAGTCTATGACCTTCTAAACATTTTCTACCTAAGACTTAATCCTGTTGATACCAACGCCATAGTAATGCCTTCAAACTTTGCCATGACCATGACTGAGGAAAGGCTGGGACTTTCCAAAAAAGAAGAAGATCAGAACGACCCTTCAAAGGGCTATGATGTTTCTGAAATCAAGGAACTGAGAGAGTACAGAGACGGCGACAGACTGTCTCAGGTTCACTGGAAACTTAGTACCAAATCCGAAGAGCTGATAGTAAAGGAATATGAACGACTGGCCGGCACCTGCATCATGATTGCCTGTGACGGTTCAATCTTTAAGTTAGAAGAGAACAACCAGTATTTCAATTTCCTTTTATCTTTTGGAACCGCTTTACTTAACAGTCAGATATTCTTTGAAATAGTTTATTTTGACAAGCGAGACCTGGATTACAGAAGAGTACGTATTGATAACACCTATGACCTTAACTTAACCATTCAGAACATGTATTACGGAATGGAAAGAGTAACAATAGAAGAGCTTAAAAGCTACTATGACGAGCATTCAGGTGCTACAAAGCTTTTAGTACTTACAAGAGAAGACTTAGATTTAACAATGTTTAATGAGATAGAAACTCACAAAACATTTAAGATATTTGCAGAAAGATAATCAATGGCTTTATTTAACAAAGAACCAAGACAAGTTAGAGAATTCAAGAAATCAGGAATACATTTTCAGGAACTGGAACTTCAGACCCGTTCCGCGAAAAATAATGCCAAAAAGTGCCTATGGAATGCCCTTTTAATCTTTATTCTACTTTTTGCACAAAATGGATTCATAATTTCTGCCTTTGACCTTCCGGTCTTCATGCCGGCTCTTATTCTGACCTTTGCCATTGTGTCTCTTTATCTGGCTTTTCTTTATCTGAATACCACCACCTATAACTTAGGTTACATAGCTTTGCCATTCCTGGTAATTGGCGTTGCCTTAACCATGTATCAGGTTGCTAATAGTGGTTTTTCAGCTATCATTAACATAGTAATTAACAAGGTGGATGAGCAGTACGTCCTTACGAACATTCGTGAATACAATGAATATTATGCCAACAGACAGATTTCCGTTACGGTTTGCCTTATGCTTATTTCCATCATGGCAGGCATACTCCTTAACATGGTTATCTCCAGAAGAAGATCAATCTTTTGGATTCTGTTATCCAGCCTTCTTGTTATCGAAGCAGGCATTTACCTTAATAATGATGATTTTTCCTATTTTTACCTGGCTTTATTAATTTTTGGTGTACTTCTTTACAGAATTACACTTCAAAACGATAATGCAGAATTTATTTACAAGAAGCATTACAGAATCTACACATCACACAAAACCTCGATTAATCTGCACAGAAACTCCGTAAGCAAAATTTTAGCGCTTGTTTCAGCTGTAACTTTTGCCATTGCAGCCATAGTTTTAACTGTAATTTTAACTTCAGGAATGTCTCAGGTTTATCTTGAGAGTGGCAGCAAAACCAAAGATAAGACAGATACCGTGGTTAAAAATCTCGCAGCCTACGGTTTTGCCTATTATTTTAATAACGGAAATACAGGAAATGGTGGTATAGATAACGGTAAAGTCGGTGGTACATCAACTGTAATTATTACTGGAACCAATTACCTTACTTTAGATTTTGTACCTTATTCGATGGAAGAGATGTATATTCCGAATTACATTGCTTCCCGTTACGATTCCATTTCCACAACCTGGGAAAAGGACAATACCAGCGATTACGCAAATTACCTGACCAATCTGTACGTTTACGGAATTTTAGGCAGAGAAAATGACGGAAACTACTATATCAATTACGACATGCTGGATGACACCTATTCCATGACTTGGTATATGCTTGCCTCCAGATATTTATTGGAATGTGAAAAATCTTCCTGTTATGACTTTAGAATCAAGAACCTCAATAGTTCTTCAACAAACTTTGATGCCTACTACAGGGACAAAAATAATACTTCTGATTACATAAGTATTGCTCCGGGTTCCTCAGCGATTATCGAAGACGTTTATCCAAATCTTTTGGAACTCGATCAACTCGACACATTTATTGAAGACACCACAGAAGAAATGGAAGAACTTGGTAATGAAGTTGACGTACCGAACACAAGTTTAATTGATCTTGCAACCTATTTGGCATATGCCAATAATAATGGCAATGTTCAGCTTCAAAAAGAATTACTTAACGTAATAGAAGACAATGATTTTACATTTTCTTCACTAACATCTAAAATCAATAATTCCGAAATCATTGATGAGTTGGAAAACGGTGATGTAAATGAAACCAATAAAGTCCTTGATGATGCACTTGCTTTAATGGACACCCAAAAGTTGGTCAAGGAAGAGATTAAAATCATCAATGAACTGCAGGAATACTATTCAAAGGATTTCATATACACGCTTTCTCCTGGAGACGTAATGTACGGCTATGACCCTAACATTTGGTTCCTTAAAGAAAACAAGAAGGGTTACTGTGTATACTTTGCATCATCAGCAACACTTTTACTTAAGCAGTTGGGTGTTCCTGCCCGTTATGTTGAGGGATATGCCCTGGATATCATGGATTTGTCCGATGCAACCAGAGTCGAAACGATTTACGGAGAAGATGAGGACGACACCAGAATAATCCAGAATTTAGACGAAGTTAATGTAGATCCGTCATACATTTACGACGGTTACAACGATTTAGGCTTAACAGGTTCCGACATCGTGGAAGTTGACCTTACAGACGGAAATGCCCATGCCTGGGTAGAGGTCTACATTTACGGTTATGGCTGGATACCTGTGGAATTCACCCTGGCTTCAGAAGATCCCGCGGAAGAAGGCTCCGGTTCCTCAATTCTTAGCAATTTGATCAATTCCGGTTCTAACCTATTCTCAGGAGATGCTTTAAATGATGCAACACAGGCAATGGCCAGCGAAGAAAGCAAGCAGCTTATTGAAGACAGCTTCAGAAACCTTATAATTGCTGCCTTAGCCCTTTTCTTTGGCTTCCTATTAGTTATCTACCTGAAAAAGAATTTAAAGCTTTACTACGTGGCTCCTGAGAAGAGAGTAGTAAACCAGTACAGGGATTTAACTACTAAAATCAAGTACGTGATTAAAAAGAAGGCTTTAAAGGATGTGGCATATGCCGATGTTGCTGAGAACCTGGATAAAACACCTGTTTCGCACAAGAAATTTGGCGCACTTACAATTGATTGCCTTAATTTGGATTCAGATTTAGTTAAGGAATACATTAACGACGTTGTTAATTTCAATTATTCCTTTGATGATAATTACAAACAGGCTGAAACCGTAAAACGCATTACAAATGAATACAAAAAACTTAGAAAGCTTTTAAAAGGCATGATGCCTTGGTACAAGAAGTTATAATTTGTTTTGTAATTAAATCTTGAAGTAAATTTGTTTAAAAGAGTGGTTTGGAGTACCGGCCACTCTTAATTTTTGTGGTTTAAAATAGTTTTGATTTCAGGGACATACATAATTCTACAAAAATAAAGGGTGAGATAGTAATAGAGAACTATCGGAAAAATATCAGTTTTTCCGAAACTTGTAGACATAAATCGAGAGTAGTGCTATAATTGGTAAAAGCCCGTATTTATTGGCTTTACGCAGGAATATACCTTAAAGACACACAAAAACGTCTGTGTTTTTAAAAACATTTTTCAGAAAGGTTACTATTATCATGGGTAAGGAATCTGAATACTACAAAGACAAAAAATTTACGCAACTGGAAAAACTTCAGGAACTCATGTTGGAACTTCCGGAGTTTGCAAAGAAATACATTAATGATAAACGTCTGGAAACTCAGCCTTCCACATTAATCCAGTACTGTTACGATATATTAACCTTTTATCGTTATTTAATTAATTCTAATCCGCTTTATAAGAATTATCACACGAAGGATTTTACCTATGAAGACATGAAAAACGTCTCTGCGGATGATGTATCTGAGTACCAGCGTTATTTAGAGTTTAACACAAAGGGTGAAACGCATCAGAACGGAAAAAAAGCGATTGCACGCAAAATGTCGCCGCTTAGATCCATGTTTCAGTACCATTATGAACGCGAAAACATTCCTAATAACCCTATGACCCTGGTCAAATTACCAAAAATCACGAAGGACAAGGATATTATAAGGTTAAACGCTACAGAAATCGTAAATATCCTGGAATGTATCGATAATGTGGGCGGTGTAACCTCTGATCACATGGACAACTATCGGAAAAAGACCAAAAAACGTGATTTAGCCATCATGACTTTGATGCTTGGTACCGGAATTCGTGTATCGGAATGCGTTGGATTAGATCTAAAAGATGTTAATTTCATCGAAAATTCGCTGATAATCGTTAGAAAAGGTGGCGGACAGGACCAGATTTACTTTGGACCAGAAATTAGAGAGGCGCTTGAGGACTATATTGAGACCGAAAGAGCTGCTGTAAAGCCAAAACCAGGCCATGAAGAGGCACTCTTCTACTCAATGCAAAGCAAACGAATTTCAGTGGATGCAATTGAAAATTTAGTAAAAAAATTTGCCAGGATTGCAGTTCCTGACAAGCACGTAACGCCTCATAAACTTAGAAGTACCTATGGTACAGCCCTATACCGCCAAACAGGCGATATAAGGCTTGTAGCTGATGTTTTAGGTCACGAAAACGTAAATACTACCGTTAATTACTATGCAGCCATGGAGGACGAGCACAAACGTGCCGCCGCAGGAAAAGTTGTAATGCGAAAGCAATCTACGGATCAAGATAAAAAGGAAAATTAGTTATTTACTAAAGTTCCAAAGTAATAAAAACCTTTACATTCATCCAGGTGGACTGTAACCAGTTCACCTAAGAGGTTTGGGCAACCTTCGAAATGAACTAACATATTGTTGTCCATTCTTCCGGTTAAAGTTTTCTTTTCTTCATTATATTCTTCAACCAAAACCTCTGTATCCATGCCTGTAAAACGCATGGCTTCCTCAGCCGTAACTTCATGCATGAGTTCAAGAAGTCTGTCAAAACGTTCCTGCATAACGTCAGCAGGAACCTGATCAGGGAATTTAGCTGCAGGTGTGCCGGTTCTTACTGAATACTGGAAGGTGTAGGCGCTGGAAAACTTAGCCTGTCTGCACACATCCATTGTTTCTAAGAAATCTTCCTCAGTTTCGCCTGGAAAACCAACGATAATGTCTGTAGTTAAGGCTACATTAGGAATTCTTTCCTTAATTTTCTTTACCAAAACCATGTACTCATCTTTATCATAACATCGATTCATTTTCTTAAGAAGTCTTGAGGAGCCACTCTGCAGAGGCATATGCACATGGTTGCACACCTTAGGATTATTGGCAATTACATCAATAACCTTGTCTGAGAAATCCTTTGGATGTGGAGACATAAAACGAATTCTTTTAAGCCCCTCAACCTTGGAAACCTCAGTTAAAAGGTCTGCAAAATCCATCTCGATTTCCTTATTATCATTGCCGTAGGAATTTACGTTTTGGCCAAGAAGCATTACTTCCTTAATGCCTCCGGCCACTAATTCCTTAACTTCTTCAACAATTCTGTCCGGTTTACGGGATTTTTCACGTCCACGTACCTTTGGAACGATGCAGAAAGTACAGAAATTATTACAGCCGTACATAATGTTTACGCCTGCCTTAAAGCCGTATTTTTCATTTGTAGGCAGTGCCTCAACCACCAGTTCACTTTTTTCAAGAATACTAATGAGAGTTTTCTTGTTTTCGCTTACAAATCTGGTGTAAATAAGTTCTGCGAACTGATAAATATTGTGGGTTCCAAAGACAATATCCACGAATTTATAGCTGGTTTTAATCTTTTCAACCACCTGCTTTTCCTGCATCATGCAACCACAAAGGGCGATTACCATGTTAGGGTTCTTTTTCTTTAATTTACTAAGATAACCCAGTCTGCCGTAAATTTTCAAATTGGCATTTTCACGAACGGTACAGGTGTTGTAAATTACGAAATCACAATTATCATCGGCAGCTTCCTTATAGCCTATCATTTCAAGAATTCCGGCAAGTTTTTCGGAATCCTTGGCATTCATCTGACAACCAAAAGTTGTTACTTTATAGGTTAATGGTCTGCCCGTAAAACCGATTTTCTCAGCCACAAGTGGTTTTAATTTTTTGATGAAATAATACTGTCTGTCCGGTTCAGTTTCAGGCGCCTCTTTAGTAATGTCAATTGTCTTTAACTTTTCTTCAATTAAATCAATTCTCATGTTAAATCCTATCTGTAAATGTTAAGTTCAGTAAGAATAACGTCTGCCGGAATGTCGAACTCCTCCTTCGGCAGATTTTCTTCAGTTTTTTCTGACTCATAGGCCAGCATAACCTTAGTAAGGTTTTGATTCTCGTTAATCTTAAGATAACGGTCATAGAAACCGCCACCATAGCCAAGTCTGGTTAGACTTTCGTCAAAACCAACACCAGGAAGAATTATAATATATTTCTTATTTTTATCAAGAACTACCTTGTTGGCCTCATTTTCATCAGGTTCAAGAATTCCCCAGTCACTCGCTTTAAGTTCTGATAAATCATTGAAATAGAAAAATTCCATCTTTTCTTTGTTAAGTACCCTCGGAGCAGCAATTTTCTTACCATCATTAAGGATTTTCTTAATTAAAAAGTGCGTATCCACTTCAGAACTAAAACTGATGTAAGTAAGTACTTCATCGGCTTCCTTGTATTCATCCAGTTCAATAAGCTTACGAAGAATTTCCTCTGAATAAATCAGAATTCTCTCAAAAGTCATGCTGGATCTTTTCTTTTTAAGATAGGCACGGATACTCTGCTTATCATTAAATTCTAAACCATCTATTATCATATTCTCTTAATCTCTCTAACTTATTTAAGGCTTTTTATAGGTTCTAATAACCTGTTCAGCCACTTTAATTCCATCAAGTGCCGCAGACATGATTCCGCCGGCATATCCCGGTCCTTCTCCACAAGGCATCAAACCTACCACGGATGAGTTAAATTCCTTATCTCTAAGGATTTTTACAGGACTGGAAGTTCTACTTTCAATACCGCAAAGCAGGGTGTCGTCCGCATTAAATCCCTTAATTTTTCTTTCAAAAGCTGAAAAAGCTTCAACAAGGCTTTCTGAAACATAGTCCGGCAGGCACTTTTTAAGGTCGGCTTTAACGCATTCGCCCATTACCTTTTTATCTAAATCGCTGTAGGCGCTGCTCTCACAATCTTTAAGCAATCTCCCACTGAAACTTCCCAAAGATTCAACAGGTACTTTTCCGTTGGCTAAGGCATATGCCGCAGCTTCATACTTTCGCTGGAACTTAACACCAGAAAGCGCGTCGTCACCAAAGCCTTCATTTGCAAAATCTTCCGGAGTTACGTTACAGATAATGGCTGAATTGGCATATTCCCCGTCACGCTTCGAGTAACTCATGCCGTTAACAACTACGCCACCATTTTCCGAAGAGGAATTGATTACGAAACCTCCCGGACACATGCAGAAGGAATACACGCTTCGGCCTGTTGAACACTGATTCGTCAGCTTGTAAGGTGCAGCAGGAAGTTTGTCGGCAAATCTGCCGTACTGGGAAATATTAATGGTCTTTTGAGGATGAATTGCTCTAACGCCAATGGCAAATGGCTTAGGTTCCATGTTCACCTTCTTCTTATGAAGATCCTCGAACACATCTCGGGCACTGTGGCCTGTGGCCAAAATGCAAATTTCCGTTGGAATCGTGTAAGTTTCCACCACATTACCATCATTATCCAGTTTTTCAACCATAACCTCTGTTATTCTGGTGGAATTTCCATCATTTTCGGTTTTAAAGGTGCTTAAACGACTCAAAAATCGAATTTCACCACCGAGGGCGACAATTTCCTCACGCATACTTTTAACAACCAATTTAAGCCTGTCTGTGCCAATGTGAGGCTTGGCGTCATAAAGAATGTCTTCCTGGGCGCCGTGCTTGATAAAGGTGCTAAGAACGAAACGTCCCTTTCCATCCTTGTCTTTAATCAAAGTGTTAAGTTTGCCGTCGGAAAAAGTTCCGGCACCACCTTCTCCAAACAGTACGTTGGAGTCAGGATTAAGCGCATTGGTCTTTAAAAATTCGTCTACATCAGCCTGTCTTTCATCCACACTTTTGCCGCGTTCAAGAACAATTGGCTTGTAGCCCGCCTTAGCAAGAATGTAGGCGCCAAAAAGTCCGGCAGGACCAAGACCTACAATCACAGGGCGTGTTTTAAGCGTTAAATCGCCACACTCGGGCAATTTGTAGCTAAAAGGCTTAACAATGCCTGCTTCATTAGGCTTAAACCTGTTTTTAGGCTTGGCATCAGTTTCTACATCCACCGCGTAAACATAAAACACATCGTTTTTGTCTCTGGCATCAATGGATTTTCTGAAAATCTTAAGGTCTTTTATGTCTTCAGTTTTTATTCCTAAAAAAGATGCAGCCTTTTTCCTAAGATCATTTAAATCCGAATCCAGCTGCATTTTTAACTGATATATTCTGTACATTATTTCTCCGATTTAGATCCGACTACATAGCCGGAAGAAAATGCCCATTGCAGGTTGTAACCGCCGCAGGTACCATCTACGTCCACGATTTCGCCGGCAAAGTAAAGGTTTTTAACTAACTTGGACTGCAAATTCTGGTCCAGTTCCTTAGTGTTTACGCCACCTGCAGTCACCTGTGCCTTTTCAAAGTTTCCTGTAGCCTTAATTCGCACCGTAAGCTCTGTAAGCACCTGCAATAAGTTGTTAAACTGCTGAGGCTTTAAGGCATATGCCGCTTTGTCAGGGCCAATACCTGCTTCTTTTAAAGCATACTCTAAAAGCTTTGAATTAAGCGTTCCCGTAAGAACTTCAAAGACAGACTTGTTTTTAGACATTGGACCGTAGATTGCGGCACGAAGTCTTTCCGATAACTCATCCATCGATAGTTCATTAAGTAAATTAATCTTAAGTGAAACATCTTTCTTTTCGTTTAAAGCATAGGCTGCGTAACGACTCACCTGCATCACAGGAATTCCACTGATGTTACCCTTGTTAAAGATTATTTCACCCTTCTCAGAAGAAACTACCTGGCCGTTAACAACAAGGCATATGCCACATCTCGTTCTAACGCCCGCTAATTTATCCAATTTCTTGTCTGAGTGTTCAAGATTTACAAGCGCTGGCACCTGTTTTACAAAACTGTGGCCCAGCTTCTTTATGAGTTTGTTAAGGTTTCCATCGCTGCCGTGAACCGGAGCAGCCTGACCACCTACCGCAATTACCACCTTATCGGCACTAAACATGTCGACGCTGGTAAAAACATCAAATCCGTGTTTTGAAACCTTTATGTCAATTACCTTCTGGTTAAGAACAGTACATACCTTAAGTCTTTTCAGTTCTGAAACCAGGGTCTCTGCAATTGAAGACGCCTGTTCAGAATTAGGATAAATATAGCCGTTTATGTCACGCTCAATAACACCTAGTTCATTGAAGAAGGCAATTAAATCGTTATTATTAAATTTGTTCACAATCTTCTTGGCCAGGGCCGCATCACCACGAAACAAATCCGGTGATTTCATGTCCCTGTTGGTAAAATTACATCTGCCATTTCCCGTGGCATAGATTTTTTTACCAAGCTTAGCCTGTGAATCAATTATTATTGTTTCATTGCCGTTTCTTGCAGACATGATTGCAGCCATGAGCCCTGCAGGACCGGTACCGATAATTACAGTTTTCATTTAATCCCCAATTTAAAAGAAATGTAGTTTTGTTAAAACTTTAACCAATCTCTTGCCTCTTGGCATAGCCAGCATTTCTTCTCTTGTTACACCTTTTAACTTGGTGAGGAAGAAAAAATAAACCACTATGCAAACCAATACTGATATACAGGTATCAATTGTGTTACCCAAAGGCTTTATAAGAATGTATACAGCAAATCCTGCAGCACCCATTAAAATGCTTGCAATAAGCGGAATAATAAAAGTTTTTACCACTTCCTGCTTATAATCAATGAGCTTCCCGATGGAACGCCAGTTAAGAATACAAACTACCAGAGGGAACATAACATTACAAATAACCAGTGCATAGGAATCCAGGTCAGTAAACTTAAGAAGCAGGAACAGCACAGGAATGTGAATGATTAAGGAAATTGCCGAATGTTTAACCGGTAGATCCATTCTGTCAATTCCCTGCAGAACACCGTTAGTTACGGTTGAAAGTGCAAAGAAAACAACGCATATGCCACCAATCTGCAGCATTCTTTCGCTTATTACGTTTCCGTCGCCAAAAAGTAACAAAAGGATTGGGCGAGCCAAAACGCTAAGACCTATGGCTGAAGGGAAGGCAATAATCATGTTGAACTTAACAACACTGGCAATTTTGCGTTTCATGGCTTCATAATTGCCCATTACGTACTCTGCGATAAGGCTTGGTACAACTGCAGTACCCATGGCACTGGCCACTGCTACAGGCACATTAGAAAGCAGTCTGTACTTGTTGGAGTAGATGCCCCAATGAGCACTTCTAACCGCTTCTGAAACACCCTTAGCAGAAACGGCGCGGTTATAGATTACGGAATCCAAGGTACCGCTTATCTGATAAATTGTCTGACTGATAATTACAGGAATTGCCGTAACTAAAAGTATTTTAAGGATGTGGGCATATTCCTCATCATAATTACTGGTATCATTCTTTAATTCATCATGAATTCGATTACGTGATAAACAATAAATAAAGATTAATGTTACGAGGGCTGATACGGCGCCGATAAAGGTACCCATTGTACCGCCGGCTGCGCCATAGGCTTCTGCATTGGTCTTGTGCGCAAAGGCTCTTAACATGCAGTAAGATGCAAGTATGCTGACTATGGCATTAAAAATCTGCTCCACGATCTGGGAAATGGCTGTTGGAACCATGTTGTTCTGACCCTGGAAATAGCCACGGATTACGCCCATAACAGAGAATACAAAGATTGTAGGTGCAAGAACCTTTAAAGGTATCGCCACATTCGGGCTGTTAATCAGTTTGCCGTAGGATTCCGCCAATAAAACCACCAAAAGGGTCATAATGGCGCCCACAACGCCTGAAAGGACCATTGTAAACCTGAATACCTTGTGAGCATTCTTGGTTTCGCCCTTAACTATTCTTGCAGATACAAGTTTTGAGACTGATAAAGGTATACTATAAGATGATAAAATAAGAGCCAGGTTATAGATTTCAAAGGCATAACTATAGTAACCCATCGCCTTATCACCCAGAATTCTAGTCATTGGAATTCTGTAGAACAAACCGATAAGTCTTACGATAATTGAAGCTACAGCAAGTATGGAGCCCTGTACGAGCACATTTTTCTTTAAATTCTTTTTAGCTTCGCTACTCATCCCTGGTTATATTAAGTCCTTCTAAAATTTCCTTCTGCATTCTCTCCATTTCCAGTCTTTCATCGTCTTCCATGTGATCAAAACCTGATAAATGAAGCATGCTATGAGCACAAAGGAATGCTACTTCTCTTTTGAAGGAGTGGCCATATTCCTCGGCCTGTCTTGTTGCTGTTTCAAGACTGATTACGATGTCTCCGAAAAGGAGTTCACCGGAATCCAAATCAAAAAGATATTCATCTTCTTCACTAATTGATGAAAAATCGCCACCGGTTTCATAGTCGAGGACAGGGAAAGACAGCACATCTGTTGGTCTGTCAATGTTACGCTCACTAAGATTGATCTCGTGAATACTGTCATCATCAGTAAGAAGAATGTTTACGGAAATCTCATAGGGAATCTGTAAATACTCTGCAGTTGCATTTACAACACTCTCAAAGAGTTCCTGAAAATTAAAATCTTCGTAAAGATTGGTTTCGTTCGTTACACAAACTGTCATTATTTGTTATCTACACGCTTTCTGTCGTTCTTTTTAATCTGCTTTTTGCTTTCAAATTCTTCGTAGGCCTTAACGATTTTCTGAACTAACGGATGACGCACAACGTCAGCGCTGGTAAGATAGGAAAATCCAATTTCATCAATTCCTGAAAGTACCTTAATGGCCACGTCAAGACCACTTATCTGGTCAGCCATAAGGTCTTTCTGAGTAAGGTCACCGGTAATTACAACCTTAGAGCCAAAGCCGATTCTTGTAAGGAACATCTTCATCTGAGCCGGTGTGGTGTTCTGTGCTTCATCCAAAATAATAAAGGCGTTATCTAAGGTTCTACCACGCATATATGCTAAAGGAGCCACTTCAATCAGGCCCTTTTCCGAATTCTTAATGTAAGAATCTGCACCCATAATCTGATAAAGTGCATCATAGAGAGGTCTAAGGTAAGGATCGATCTTCTGCTGCAGGTCACCCGGTAAGAAACCCAACTTCTCTCCTGCTTCAATGGCAGGTCTGGTTAAGATTATTCGATTTACCTCATCATTCTTAAACGCTGTAATGGCAGCAGCCATGGCAAGATAGGTTTTACCTGTACCGGCAGGACCTATGCCGAAAACGATCATCTTGTTTCTAATCTGATCAATATAATTCTTCTGACCTACGGTCTTAGGTCTTATCGGTTTTCCGTTAATGGTATAGCAAATAAGATCGTTATCAATGTCGCCTAGTGCCTTGGAGTTGTGTTCCTTGGTGAGAGAAAGGGCATATGCCACCTTCTGCTCGTTAATCTCTACATTCTTCTTGAAAGAATCACGAAGAGTGTTGATGCACTCTTTTGCAAGCGCAACAGGACCATCTTCACCAATGATTTTTACACTGCCTTCGCGCTGTGTAATTGTTACGTGAAGATTCTTTTCAATCATTTTAACGTAGGCATCGGATGGACCGAATATGCTTTTGATTTCTTCATTGCTTAAATCATTAAAGCTATCAATCAAGGAATTTTCCTCCAAAATAAAATCCTATGAAAAAAGCTGTCAATCATATTTTTAATTGACAGCTTTTCAGATCATTAATTATTTGAACTTTCTCTTACGAGCAGCCTCAGACTTCTTCTTGCGTCTAACGCTTGGCTTTTCGTAATGTTCTCTTTTACGAATTTCCTGCTGGATACCAGCCTTAGCGCAGTTTCTCTTGAAACGACGAAGTGCGCTATCTAATGATTCGTTTTCTTTTACGATAACACTTGACAATCTATATCCCTCCCTCCGATAGTGGATTGAGTACTAATATTAAAATAAGCACATTAATAACAAACAAATTATACCATAAAAAATTCATTCGTCAACACTTTATTGAATCTGTTCTGCCATTAATTCCTTGGCCTTAGCAATGGCCTCATCAATAGCTGCAGCATTCTTACCACCGGCCTGAGCCATGTTAGGACGTCCGCCGCCGCCACCGCCAACGATTGCAGCTGTCTGCTTAATAAGATTTCCTGCATGAGCGCCTGCCTTCATGGCACCATCTGTAGCCATGGAAACAAGTGAAACCTTACCATCTGCATCGGATGCTAAGAAAATGAAGGACTCGCCAAGTTTTTCCTTGAAGGAATCACCAAGGTTTCTAAGACCGTTCATGTCAACACCACTTACCTTAACAGCAAGCATCTTAACACCGTTCTTCTCAACTGCATCACTAAGTACATCACCTGCAGATGCATTGGCAATCTTAGCCTTAAGCTTTTCGTTTTCAGATGAAACTGTCTTGATTTCATCATGAAGGGCATTGATTCTGTTTACAAGCTGATCTCTGTCGCACTTAGCTGCCTTTGCTGCCTCTGTAAGAATCTTTTCAAGATTATCAAAGTAAGCAAATACGTTTGTAGAGGTAATGGCTTCAATTCTTCTTACACCGGCAGATACACCGTTTTCAGAGAGAATCTTGAAAGCACCGATGGAACCGGTGTTCTTTACATGAGTACCACCACAAAGTTCGATGGACCAACCACCCATGTCTACTACTCTAACGCTTTCGCCGTACTTTTCATCAAAGAGAGCCATGGCGCCTGACTGTCTTGCTTCATCAAGACTCATGACCTTGGTTACAACAGGATAATCTGCTGCAATGGCATCGTTTACAAGTTTTTCAACCTTTTCAATTTCCTCTGAAGTCATAGCCTGGAAATGTGAGAAGTCGAATCTGAGTTTTTCTTTATTATTGAAAGAACCATGCTGCTGTACATGATCGCCAAGTACAGTTCTTAATGCCTTCTGAAGAAGGTGAGTTGCTGAATGGTTCTTGCAAGTCATGTCACGCTGTTCCTTGTTAACCTTAAGAGTTACAGTGTCACCCTTTTCAACACTACCCTTAATAACTGTACCAACATGTCCAATCTTGCCGCCCTTAAGTCTGATACAATCTGTAACTTCAAATTCGAAGGAATCAGTAGAAATAACACCAGTATCAGCTACCTGGCCACCCATTGTTGCATAGAATGGAGTCTTATCTGTAATGATTGTTCCATTCATGCCTTCTGAAAGTGCTCCAACAACTTCTGTTTCTGTTGTAAGTACTGAAACTACGGAATCAAGTTCATACTTGTCATAGCCATCAAATTCAGAAGTAATTGCTGCATCAATTTCATCATAAACAGTAGCATCTGCTCCCATGTAGTTAGTAACCTTACGGGCTTTACGAGCTGTTTCTCTCTGCACTTCCATGCAGTTCTTGAAACCTTCTTCATCTACTGTGATGTTCTTATCTTCAAGGATTTCCTTTGTAAGGTCAATTGGGAATCCGTAAGTATCATAGAGCTTAAATGCATCTTCACCGGAAAGAACAGACTTGCCTTCTGCAGTAAGTTTTTCCTGGTAATCATTAAGAATGCTAAGACCCTGATCGATAGTCTTGTTGAAGTTTTCTTCTTCAGTTGTAATAACTTTAAGAATGTATGACTTCTTTTCTTCAAGTTCCGGATAACCATCCTTAGCTTCGTTAATGACTGTTTCACAAAGCTTTGAAAGGAAAAGTCCTTCAATTCCAAGTAAACGACCGTGACGAGCTGCACGTCTTAAAAGTCTTCTCATTACATAGCCACGACCTTCATTGGAAGGAAGGATACCATCACTGGCCATAAATGTGATTGAACGGATGTGATCTGTGATAAGACGAATTGAAACATCCTTCTTGTCATCTGTCTGGTAAGTAGCACCACAAAGGTTGCATACAGCGTCACGAATGTTCTTCATTGTATCGATGTCAAATACTGAATCAACATCCTGGCAAACAACTGCAAGTCTTTCAAGACCCATACCAGTATCAATATTCTTGTTGTCAAGTTCAGTGTAACCACCCTTGCCATCGCCATCGAACTGAGTAAATACGTTGTTCCAAACTTCCATGTATCTGTCGCAATCGCAGCCTACTGTACAACCAGGCTTTCCGCAACCATACTTTTCGCCTCTGTCGTAGTAAATCTCAGAACATGGGCCACAAGGACCTGCACCGTGCTCCCAGAAATTGTCTTCCTTGCCAAATCTGAAGATTCTTTCAGCCGGAATGCCCTGCTGCTTGTTCCAAATATCGAAAGCTTCATCATCATCCTGGTAAATAGATGGATAAAGTCTGTCTGGATCAAGACCGATAACTTCTGTTAAGAATTCCCATGACCAGGCAATAGCTTCCTTCTTGAAGTAATCACCAAAGGAGAAATTTCCTAACATTTCGAAGAAAGTAAGATGTCTTGCTGTCTTACCAACATTTTCAATATCACCGGTTCTGATACACTTCTGGCAGGTAGTTACTCTTCTTCTTGGAGGAATTTCCTGACCTGTGAAGTAAGGCTTTAAAGGAGCCATACCGGCATTAATAAGTAAAAGGCTCTTGTCATTTTTAGGAACAAGAGAAAAACTATTCATTTTAAGATGTCCCTTGCTTTCAAAGAACTCAAGATATAATCTTCTTAATTCGTTTTCGCTGTAGAATTTCATAGTATCCTCCGAATATTGAATTTCAACTAAATTATTATAATCTTTATAGATTTAAACTTCAAGATGGTTTATTTACTAAAAACAATAAAAAAAGCGGAAACTTAATGTTTCCGCTTTAGCAGCTCGTAAGGGAATCGAACCCTTGTTTTCGCCGTGAGAGGGCGACGTCTTAGCCGCTTGACCAACGAGCCATACGATTGTTAACAACAGTCAACAATCGATATATTACACGATACTGTGTAAAAAAGCAAGAACAATTTTTTAGAATTGCTAAATATTTAAAAGATCCATAAAGGACATCTGAGCATCCTGAGGCAATCCATCAAGAAGTCCCATGTTCTGCATAATATCAATAACGGATTGTGGAAGCTTGGTTCTTTCCTTGTACTCGTTAACTGATACGAACTTCTCACCCTTCTCTGCCTCTTCTGCAATCTGTGCAGCAATTTGACCACAGCCATTAATTGTAGTGAGTGAAGGCATAAGTTTTCCGTCCACAATCTGGAATCTGGTGGCTTTTACGGAGTATATGTCGATTGGCGTAAACTCAAAGCCTCGACAGTACATTTCCCTAACTAAAAGCGCATCATCGTAAAGACCTTCTTCCTTAGGTGTTGCTGTTCCGTTTTCCATCTTTTTCTTAATGGAATCCATCTCATTCTGTAGATGAGTAAGGCCCTGTGTCATCATCTCATAGTCAAAGTTTTTGGCTCTGATGGAGAAATAAGCACAGTAATATGCCAAAGGATGGTAAACCTTACAGTAGGCAATTCTTATCGCCATCATTACATAGGCGCAGGCATGTGCCTTAGGGAACATGTATTTAATAAGTTCACAGGACCACATGTACCAGTCAGGAACGTCATGCTCTTTTAGCAGTTCCTTCCATTCTGGCCATTTATCGCATTTGCCTTTTGCAACCTTTCCCTTACGAACATTTTCCATGATCTTAAACGCATCACCGGCAGGAACACCCTTGTGAATCAGATAAGTCATGATGTCATCTCGGGTACATATGGCGGTTTCAAGCGTGCAGGTGCCCTGATTTATGAGCGTTTGTGCGTTATTGGTCCAAACGTCAGTACCATGAGAAAGACCTGAAATACGAAGCATGTCCGAGAAGTTTTTAGGCTTGGTGTCGCGAAGCATATTCATTACAAAGTTCGTACCAAGCTCAGGAATTCCAAGGGACCCCAGGTCAGTACCAATCTGATCTTCCGTCACTCCCAGAACTTCGCAACTCTGGAACAGAGACATTACCTTTTTGTCGTCCATTGGCCAGGTCTTAGCATCCTCTCCTGTTAAATCCTCCAAAAATCTAATCATGGTAGGATCATCATGGCCGAGAATATCAAGCTTCAGAAGATTGTGGTCAATCTTGTGATAATCGAAATGCGTCGTAATAATATCTATGTCTTTGTTGGCAGGATGCTGCACCGGTGTAAAGGTGTAAATCTCCTCACCATGAGGAAGAACTACAATACCGCCCGGATGCTGTCCTGTTGTCTGCTTAACGCCTTCACAGCCCTGAGCCAGACGCTCCAGTTCTGCGTGACGCTTGGTTATGTTCTTGGTTTCATAGTAATGCTTAACGTAGCCAAAGGCCGTCTTTTCCGCCAAAGTACCAATGGTTCCGGCCTTAAAGGTGTGACCTTCCCCAAAGATTACACCAGTATACTTGTGAGCTTCCGCCTGATAATCACCGGAGAAATTAAGGTCGATATCAGGCTCCTTGTCGCCGTAAAAGCCAAGGAACGTCTCAAAAGGAATATTCTGCCCGTCACGTTTAAGTCGCTTGCCACACTTAGGACAAACCTTGTCCGGTAAATCATAGCCCGAATTACCCTTATCTATGGCTTCTGTGACCTCAGGACCATCAAAATCCGTATAGAAACAATTATCGCAATAATAATGCGGTTGAAGTGGATTAACCTCTGTAATGCCCGACATAGTGGCTACAAAGGACGAACCTACGGAACCTCGTGAACCAACCATGTAACCATGATCATTAGAGTTCTTTACAAGTTTCTGTGCAATAATGTACATAACGGAATATCCGTTACTGATAATGGAATCCAGTTCCTTATCAAGTCTCGCCTTAACAACTTCAGGCAAAGGATCTCCATACATGGAATTGGCCTTTTCATAGCACATGCTTCTAAGATCATTATCAGAATTTTCAATTACAGGAGGACACTTGTCCGGTCTTACCGGTTCAATTCGTTCCACCATGTCCGCAATCTTGTTGGTGTTGGTAATTACGATTTCCAAAGCTTTCTCATAAGGGATATACTCAAACTCCTTAAGCATTTCCTCGGTGGTTCTAAAATAAACCGGTGGCTGAAGGTCTGCATCAGGGAAGCCCTTATTTGCCATGATGATACGGCGATAAACCTCATCCTCAGGATTAAGGTAATGCACGTCACAGGTAGCAACACAAAGCTTGTTGTGCCTGTCTGCCAAATCAATTACCTTTTTGTTAAGTTCCTGAAGATCTTCCGGCTTTTTAAAATCCGGATACTTATCTTCACGAATCAAGAAGGCGTTATTGCCTATTGGCTGTACTTCATAGTAATCGTAGAGCTGGCATATTCGGTCCATCTCCTCGTCAGAAATTTTATCGATAAGTCCCTTCATAAGTTCACCCGCTACACAGGCTGAACCAATAAGCAAGCCTTCACGGTTCTTAAGAAGAAAGGACTTAGGCACCTTAGGTCTTCTTCTAAAGTACTTAAGGTGTGACTCTGAAACGATTTTGTAAAGATTAGAACGACCCAAATCATTTTTAATGATAAAAATAATGTGATAGTACGGTGCCTTCTTAATCTTCTCTTCATAGACGTCAGGTGGGTCAATCGGATCACCATTCTCATCTACCAGATCATCATCATTTACAAGATAGCCTTCACAGCCGTATATAATTTTAAACTTCTTGAATCTTTCCAGTTTTTCAGGATCATCTTTAAAATCCTTTTCTGAAATAGAATGAAAGGCATCAGGGAAGGACTGTACAACACCATGGTCAGTAATGGCTACCGCCTGGTGTCCCCACTCAAAAGCCTGTCTGACAAACTTATCAACGTGTACAACACCGTCTACATCACTCATCTGAGTGTGAGCATGCAGTTCCACACGCTTAACTTCTGCCTTGTCCATGCGTTTGGAACGGAAATCCTTTGCCTTTTTAACAAATTTAATGTTGCTAAGGCCAATTTCCCTTGCAAATGTGTCAAAAACACAGTCGCCACAAACCATGATAAACTTACCGGCCTTAAGATTTCCTCTGTAAAGGTCGGCTTCTTCTTTTCTTACGAAAATTTTAGCAGCTATGGTATCTGTAAAGTCTGTAACATTAAAGAAAATAATGATTTTATCGTTCTTAATTTCCTTCTCTTCAGTACTGGTAATCATGCCCTTAATAAGTACATTATTCATACCGTCAGCCAGGTCATTAATCTGATACTCATCACCTCTGAAATTACGACCATAGATAATGTCAGGATCATCAGGAAGCTTTGGCTTGTGATAATTCTTCTTCTCACCATCTTCAGTCTTCTTTTTAGGCTGCGGCGCTTCAGCTACATGCAAATCCGCAGGTTTGCTGAAAAGACGTTTGCCCTCTTCATCTGTAAGATAATTATAATCATCACTACGATTATCCTTAATCTCCACGTCATGGAAACCCACAACGATGTCGATGGTAATTCCAAACCAGTTGTTTAAAAGTTCATTGATGTCCTTAGCTATGGTTTTCGCGATTTTTTCAGCGATAAAATCATCTTCGAAATCAAAACTAAGTTTGTTGTCTTCTACCTTAATTGTCGCATGATCGTAGACAAATCCAATCATGTGATTCTTTGAAGAAAGGTAGGCGATAATCTGATCGGCATATGCATTCCACGCATCTATCGGCCTATCAAATTTTATCTGTGGGAAACGGACTAAAATCTGTGCAGTTAAGTTGTGTTCTACGAAGAAACGTCCGGTAACAAGTTCTGCAATCCTATCAACTTTAATAGGATTTACGAAAATTCCAGATTCACAGTAAATGAAGACAGTATTCTGACTGTCATAAACTGAGACATCTACGATTGATAAATCTTTTCCTATGGTTACCAGATCATCCGGCACCTTCTCGATTGGAAATATATCAAAAATCTTTTTCATAGTAACTTGTTGAATTCTTCCTTAAATCTGTCAAATAACTCGTCTTCAGGTACTTTGGCGATAATTTCACCCTTCTTTATGATGAGACCCTGGCCCTTGCCGCCGCATATGCCAAGATCTGCATTTCGACCTTCTCCAGGTCCGTTTACGACGCAGCCCATAACAGCTACTTTGATGCTGTTATTAAACTGTTTGGTGTAATCTTCTACTTTTTTAGCCAGGCTCATGAGATCAATGGAGGTTCTGCCACAGGTTGGGCAGGAAACAACTTCCACACCGTCATCTCTAAGTTTTAAGGCCTTTAAAATAGTTTTGGCTGAGTAGATTTCCTCCACTGGCGCATCTGTTAAGGAAACACGAATTGTGTCTCCAATACCTTCATAGAGAAGGGTTCCGATGCCGATGGCGGACTTGATGTTACCGGTAGTTGCAGAGCCGGATTCTGTTACGCCAACGTGAAGTGGATAATCTGTCTGCTCAGAAATCAGTTCGTAGGATTTAATAGTCATCATTACGTCAGAGGACTTAATGCTGATTACAATGTCATGAAAATCGTACTTTTCAAGCATTGCCACTTTTTCCATGGCTGATTCTACGATGCCCTCAGCAGTTACACCGCCGTATTTCATCAGGTAATTGCGCTCTAATGAGCCGGAATTTACGCCGACTCTTATTGGAACATTGTACTCTTTAGCCTTTTCAACCACGGCCTTTACTCTGTCCTCAGAGCCAATGTTTCCAGGATTAATTCTGATCTTGTCCGCACCGTTTTCGATGGCTAATATAGCTAATTTGTAGTCGAAATGAATGTCTGCAATTAAAGGAATGTGAATCTGTTCCTTAATTTTAGGCAGGGCATATGCCGCCTCCTTTGTTGGCACTGTAACTCTAATGAGCTCGCAACCTGCAGCTTCGAGTTCCAAAATCTGCTTTACCGTAGCTTCTACGTCTTCAGTCTTAGAATTACACATAGACTGAATGGCTACGGGATTGTCTCTACCAATGGCAACATTTCCAATTTTTACAACGCGTGTTTTCTTTCTTTCCATAACAATCCTTAGAAAAATACGTTCTTAATGTCATTAAATAACAGGAATACCATTAAGACCATAAGTAAAATAAAACCAATTACATGAACAATTGCTTCTTTTTCAGGAGGAATTGGTTTTCCTCTCACAATCTCGATTAAACAGAACAAAATTCTGCCACCATCAAGGGCAGGGATTGGAAGCAGGTTCATTACGCCTAAGTTGGCACTAATAAGTATAGCCCAATATATCAGGTTTAATGCGACATATTTGGTACCATCATCCTTACTTTCTTCAATTACATCATTTGCTGAGTCAACGGCTCTAACGACACCGCCCACATCCTCAGAATGCATGTTGCCGGTAAACATGTAGAAAAGGCTGTCTACCGTAGATGTAATGAAGTAACGGACTTCCGTAAAGGAGTATCTGACAACTCCTGCAGGGCCAAGTTTCTCACGAACCACATTGTAGTTAAAGCCCAATGTGTAATTTGTGGAATAGATTGGTGTAAGGTTTACTGTGTGGGATTTGCCGTTTCTTTCGTAAGTTACTGAAATCTCGCTGTTTCCCAGTTCGCCAATGTTATCAAAATAGTTCTGAAGGTCAATTCCAGACTTGATTTCAGACCCGTTAATTGCCGTAATCACATCACCATCACGAAGTCCGGCTTCCTCTGCAGGATAGCCGTCCATTATGGTAATCTGCGCCTCATCCTCTGTGGCTGAGTATTTAATGCCCATGTAGTACTTGGTAGTAGGGTCAGTGGCCACACTAAGCTTAATCTCTTCGCCGTCACGAAGTACCGTAAGTTCCACATCATCTTCCGATAAAGTGTTAAAGATTTCAAGATAGTTCATCAAATCTCGTCCAACTTTAACATTCTTACCGTTAATGGAAGTGATTTCGTCGCCTTCCTTAAGGCCGGCGGCATATGCCCCTGTTCCCTCTTCCACGTCCGTTACGTAGGGCTTATCTGTACCTACGACACCGACGATTATAAGGGCCAGAAAAAACGCCAGTATAAAGTTAAATACCGGGCCTGCAAACAGAATTGAAAGGCGCTGCCAAACAGTTTTAGCATTAAAAGTATCAGGTTCACTGGCATCACCAGCGTTTTCACCCTTCATGATACAGGCTCCACCTATTGGGAATAGCCTGATTGCAAAGTCTGTGCCCGCAATTTTCTTTTTAAAAAGCTGAGGTCCTAATCCTAAAGTAAACTCTTCTACGGTTACACCGTTAATTTTGGCAAATATGAAATGTCCAAACTCGTGAACAATAACAATTATGCTAAGAATAACAAGGATGAGGATAATGTTTAATATTCCGTTCATTACTCCTCCGAATTAAGCTGTAATGCAAGATACAGATTAATGTCATTTTGTAATTCAGTAATGGTATCCACGTCCGGATTTTTAATGACATCATGGTTTTCCATGGCCATTCTAATGTATTTTGGAATATCCAAAAAGCCAATTTTATCCTGTAAAAATTCAGCCACAAGGTATTCATTGGCTGCATTGTAAACTGTTGGCATGGAACCACCAATTTTCATGGCTTCAAAGGCAAGTTTAAGGCCTTCAAAGGTTTCTAAATCAGGTTCAAAGAACTCTAACTTAGACATTTCATAGAAATTAAGCTTCTTTCCGCTTAAAGGAATTCTGTCAGGGTAAGTTAGAGCATAAAGAATTGGCAGTTTCATGTCCGGACAACCCATCTGACCAATTACTGCACCGTCTTTAAATTCCACAGCAGAATGTAAAACGCTCTGTGGATGAATAACTACCTGAATCTTTTCCTGAGGAAGACCGTAAAGCCATCCTGCTTCCATGACTTCTAATCCCTTGTTTACGAGGGTTGAAGAATCAATGGTAATCTTGTTGCCCATGTTCCAATTAGGGTGTTTAAGGGCGTCGTCCTTCGTCATAGACTGAAGTTCCGCCTTAGTTTTTCCTCTAAATGGACCTCCGGAGCAGGTAAGAATAATTTTCTCAACCTGTGAGTTGCCGGTTCTTAAAATGCTCTTCTCATCAGGCACTCCCTGCATGGACTGGAAAATTGCTGAATGTTCGCTATCAACCGGAAGTAAGTTTACTCCGTACTCCTTAACTAAAGGCATAATAATGTGACCGGCCGTCACAAGAGTTTCCTTGTTGGCAAGAGCGATGTCCTTACCTGCCTTAATTGCTGCGATAGTTGGCTTAATCCCAATCATTCCAACAACTGCAGTAACGACAACATCAGCTTCTTCCATGGTTGCAGCCGCAATAAGGCCTTCCATGCCTGCAAAAACTTCTGTCTTGATGGAATTGTCGCGGCTTAAAAACCACTTTAATTCCTTGGCACTGTCAGGATCAAAAAGGCAAACCATTTTAGGGCTGTACTTTTTAATTTGTTTAAACATCAGATCTGCGTTTTTGTTGGCTGTTAAGGCAACCACCTCAAACTTGTCCGGATTTTCATCCACAATTTCAAGCGTTTGTTTGCCAATGGAACCCGTAGATCCTAAAATTGAAATTCTTTTCAAAATACTCTCCTAACTAAGAAAGATATTCAAACACATTAATCAAATAAAAGATAATTGGTGAAATAAAAATTACTGAATCGAAACGATCCATGATTCCACCATGTCCCGGAATAAGATTGCTGTAATCCTTGATGTTGTTTTCTCTCTTAATGGCAGATGCAGATAAATCTCCAAAAATAGAAAGAATTGAACTAACAAACACAATTACAGTCACCATGAGAACAGGCTGTGAAAATCCTGTAAGCTTATCACTAAAGATAATTGAGAGAACTAACGCCACAACAGTTGCGCCAATTACGCCGCCAAAGCAGCCTTCCCAGGTCTTCTTAGGACTTAACTTAGGAAAAGCCTTGTGCTTGCCCAGGAATACGCCTGAAAAGTAAGCAAAGGTATCACAGAGCCAGGATGAAATGAAAATAATGAATACGAGGTAAACACCTGCTTCTGACTCTCTGATTCTGTAAATGTAACTCATGAATACGCCTGCATAAATAAATGCAACCAAAGGAATAGCCACATCTGTAAACTTGTAATCCGGATAGGCAACAACGTAAACCATGAGAAGCATCAGGAATATGATAATCATCTCCACAATGAAGAATGACTCAATTTTCAGTGCAATAAGTAGATAAAACACCAGGTTCGCAAGATAAGCGATGGAGCTGATTTTCTTTTTGTGCTGTCCATGAGCACGAAGCAAATCAAATACACCACCAGTGGAAACCACAGATAATACCGCCAGCATGAAATTGCCGCCCAAAAGAAGTGTTGGAATCAAAATAGCGACTAAAACAACACCACTAATTATTCTGGTTTTCATTTAACACCTCCAAAGCGTCTGTCTCGTGAGTTATAGTAATCAACCGCCTTCGCCAGTTCTTCCTTGTTAAAGTCAGGCCAAAGTACGTCGGTAAAGTAGAATTCGGCATATGCCAACTGCCATGGAAGGTAATTCGATGTTCTAAGTTCACCACTGGTTCTAATCATGAGGTCCACTGAAGGCATTCCTGCTGTATCAAGATAGTTCTCGAAAACATCTTCCGTGATTTCCTCAGTAGTAAGCTTTCCGCTTTTAACGTCTTCTGCAGCTTTTCTTACCGCACGAACGATTTCATCACGACCGCCATAGTTGATGGCAATGTTGAAGTTAATGCTGGTATTGTTCTTTGTAGCTTCCTCCAACTTGAAGATGGCATCCTGAAGATCCTGGTCCAACTGAGACTTGTCACCAATTACGCGAACACGCACGTTGTTTTTGGTACTCTTTTCAATACTGTCAATCATATACTTTCTAAGAAGTCCCATGAGGTAACTAACCTCTTCGTTTGATCTTTTCCAGTTTTCCGTTGAGAAAGCATAAATTGTAAGGTACTTGATGCCTAAATCCTTCGCATCTTCAATAATCTGTTCAGCGACCTTGGCTCCCTTAACGTGACCGTAAGTACGAGGCAGCATTCTCTTCTTTGCCCATCTTCCATTGCCGTCCATGATAATAGCCACATGTGTCGGTGCATTTTTAATAGTTGTATCAGCCATAAAAACTCCTAGACATAAAAAGCAGGCTGTTACAGTTCCCCGTAACAGCCAATTTGTTTTTAAACAGTCATAATTTCCTTAGACTTGTTTTCAATCATTACATCAATCTTTTCGATGAACTTGTCTGTCATCTTCTGAACCTGATCTTCAAGATCTTTTGTTTCATCTTCTGAAACATCGTTGCTCTTTCCTGCCTTTTTAACGGCATCCATTGCATCTCTTCTAATGTTTCTGATGGCAACTTTGGCTTCTTCACCCTTCTTCTTGATGTCCTTGGATAAATCCTTACGTCTTTCCTCTGTTAACTCAGGGAAAACAAGTCTGATAATCTGTCCATCATTACTTGGTGTAATACCGATGTCAGAAGCAAGAATAGCCTTTTCAATGTCTTTGATTAAAGACTTGTCCCATGGCTGAATAGCAATGATTCTAGCCTCAGGAACGGATACGTTAGCTACGCCCTGAAGAGGTGTAGGTGCTCCGTAGTAATCAACCTTAATCTTATCGAGAAGATGTGGATTAGCACGTCCTGCTCTGATGTTTGCATAATTTTCATTTAAAGAGTTGATGGTTTTGTCCATCTTTTCGTTGTAAACCGCAATAATTTCGTTCATGATTTTCTCCTGTAATTTTAATAAACTACTGTGCCGGAAACATTACCGGACAGATTGTTAACGATACCATTCTCTTCGTTGAGAGAGAATACTAAGGTGGATACACCATTTTCCATGCACATTACTGTAGCAGTAAGGTCTAAGATGGAAAGCTTGTTATCAAGTAGTTCCTGGTAACTAACCTTGTCATACTTTTTAGCGTTAGGATCAACCTTAGGATCTGCTGTATATACACCATCAACCGCTCTTGCCATGGCAATTACGTCACATTCAAGCTCGATTGCTCTAAGAGCTGTAGTCGTATCGGTTGAGAAGTAAGGATGACCTGTACCTCCGGCAAGGAAAACAACCTTTCCAGCCTTAAGGTCACTAACAGCCTTGTCCTTTGAGAACACTTCTGTAACATTACCGCAAATAAATGGTGTGTAAATAGAAGTTTCAAGACCTACGTAGCGACAAATCTCAGACATGTATACACAGTTCATGACTGTTCCTAACATGCCGATGGAATCTGCCTTTGTTCTGTCGATAGTCTTAGATGAACGACCTCTCCAGAAATTACCACCACCGGTTACTACCGCAACTTCTTTTCCTTTATCAACAATTTCCTTAATCTGTTTAGCAACGGCCACACAGGTGTCTTCGTCAAAGCCAAAATGCTTGTCCCCTGCCATTGCTTCACCGCTTAACTTAAGCAGCACTCTTTTAAATTCAGACATATGCCCTCCTTGAGCCAAAAATCTATTTAAGATTTTACCACAAATAAGATTCTTAAACAACCAAAACGATATGATAATAATATGAATTTTAACGCAAAAAAATCCCCTTGGATTTCTCCAAGGGGATTAAAGGTAATCTAAATTACTTGTTCATCTGAGCTGCAACTTCTGCTGCGAAGTCTTCGTTCTTCTTCTCGAGACCTTCACCTGTTTCGAAACGAACAATCTTTTCAATCTTAAGTGTGCAGTTGTTGTCGTTAGCTACCTTCTTTAAGTAGTTACCAACTGAACCTTCGAATACAGCTGCATTAAATAATTCCTGCTCAAGAAGGCAAATGCCCTTAAGCTCTTTGTTAAGACGACCCTGAGTCATCTTCTCAAGAATTGCTTCCGGCTTGTTAGCATTCTTAGGATCAGCCTTAGCCTGCTCAACAAGGATTGAAAGCTCATGAGCCTTGTAATCTTCAGGAACATCTTCTGAAGAAATGTACTTAGCGCTGAATGCAACAACCTGCATAGCAACGTTCTTTAAAGCATCTTCAACTGCTGCTGCATTGTCTGTAGATGCTGCAACAAGAACGCCTGTCTTACCACCACCATAGATGTATGGGTAAACAACGTCAGCTGAAACCTTCTCAAATCTTCTGATTGTAAGGTTCTCACCGATTGTAGCTACCATTGACTTGTGGTGCTCTTCAACTGTTGTTGATGGGTCAAGGTCTGATGTAGCTTCCTTGAACTTATCAACACAGCAATAATCATTGTTAAGGAGCTGCTTAGCAAGTCCCTCAACGTAGTTCTGGAACTTCTCGTTCTTAGCTACGAAGTCTGTTTCTGAGTTAACTTCAAGAACAACACCTGTCTTCTTGTCGTCAGAAACTAAAGTCTTAACAATACCTTCAGCAGCAATTCTTCCAGCCTTCTTATCAGCGCTGGCAAGACCCTTCTTTCTAAGGAATTCTACTGCTTCATCAAAGTTGCCGTCTGTTTCTGTAAGAGCCTTCTTACAATCCATCATTCCGGCACCTGTCATTTCTCTTAATTTCTTTACATCACTAGCTGAAATTGCCATGTGTCGTGTCCTCCCTGTATATTATTCTTCTGTCTTTACTTCTTCAGCATCTGCCTCAGCTGATTCCTCAGCCATTGACTCGCCCTGATTTGCTTCGATAACAGCGTCAGCCATCTTAGAAACGATAAGCTTAACGGCACGAATAGCATCATCATTACCAGGGATTACATAATCAAGTTCATCAGGATCGCAGTTTGTATCAGCGATACCGATAAGTGGAATATTAAGTGAATGTGCTTCCTGTACGCAAATTCTTTCCTTCTTAGGATCTACTACGAAGATTGCATCAGGAATCTTCTTCATGTCAGCGATACCGCCAAGGTTCTTCTGAAGCTTCTCAAGTTCCTTTGTAAGGAGAGCAACTTCCTTCTTAGGAAGAACATCAAAAGTACCATCTTCCTGCATCTTCTCAATAGACTTAAGCTTCTTAATTCTGCTCTGGATAGTCTTGAAGTTTGTAAGCATACCACCAAGCCATCTTTCGTTTACATAGAACATACCGCAACGCTCAGCTTCTGACTTAACAGAATCCTGTGCCTGCTTCTTTGTTCCTACGAAAAGGATTGTGCCACCGTTTGCAGCGATTGACTTAACTGCTTCATAAGCTTCATCAACCTTGCCTACTGACTTCTGAAGATCGATAATGTGGATACCGTTACGATCTGTGTAGATGTAAGGAGCCATCTTAGGGTTCCATCTTCTTGTCTGATGTCCAAAGTGAACACCCGCTTCAAGTAACTGTTTCATTGAAATAACGCTCATTTTTATACCTCCATGGTTTTAAAAAATTTTACTTCCGTATCGCTATAAAACCGGTAACTACACGAGCAATGCAGCACCTGCCGGAAAACACGATACGTGCTTAATCACGCCAAAATAGAATATCACAAGCTTTTCTCGTTTTCAAGTACTTCTTTTAAATATTCATTCTGGATTTTTACATAGGTTCCCTTCATGCCAGAAGACTTGGAATAAATGACACCCGCACTCTCAAGCTTACGAAGTGCATTTACGATAACGGAACGTGTAATTCCGATGCTGTCTGCAATTCTGCTGGCGATTACAATGCCGTCTGTTCCTTCAAAGTTATCGAAGATGTACTTAACAGCTTCATACTCTGATCTGGACAGTGAATTAATGGCCATTTCCAGGTTGTTCTTCTTAGCATTTTCCAGGTCGTTCTCTTCTTTTTCAGATCTCATGGTTTCAAGGCCGACAACGGATGCGGCATATTCCACTAAGATAATGTCGTCAATTGAAAAGATGTTGTCTTTTCTGTAGACGAAAAGATGTCCGAGACGCTTTCCTGAAATGAGAATAGGGCTAACGATAGCTGTAATGTTTTTAACTTCTGAAGAATCAAAGCCTAAAGTCTCAAGATTTACGTTTTCCTTTGTGGAAAGGATGTTTGTAAGTCTTTCATTAAGGCTTTTATCGATAACATTTCCAACTACACTGGTTAAAATTCCTTCAATAGGAGCCAGTGAACCTGAAGTGTAGCTTCCTAAAATTTTACCTCTTCTACTGATAACCAGAGTATTTGCCTCAAGTCCATCTCCAAGGATTTTGCAAAGGTCATTAAAAATAAGACGATTCTTATCGAATTTTTCCTGTAAAAGTCTGTTTATCTTTCTTGTTTTATCTAATAATTCAACACTCATGATAACTAACCTCCATTCATCGCTGTAGTTAGAAATCTAACACACAAATCGCCAAATTGCAACGACAAATAAAAATAATGTCAGTATTTTTAAACACTATTGTCCAAAAATACTGACATTATAACAATTTATTCAGTCTTAGGTTTTGTCCAGGACATGAAATCGCATTCAGGATACTTTTCGCAACCGTAGTAACGTCTGCCCTTTCTCGTTCTTCTGATTACCAGTTCTGAACCACACTTAGGACAGGCAATTCCTGTCTTTTCAAGGAATGGTTTTGTGTTCTTACACTCAGGGAATCCCGGACATCCAAGGAACTTACCATGAGGTCCGTATTTAATAACCATCATTCTGCCGCAAAGCTCACACTGAACATCAGAAACTTCATCGGCAATCTGAATCTTGTCAATTTCTTCCTGAGCAACTTTGATTGCTCTATCAAGATCCGGATAGAAATTCTTAACAATTTCCTTCCAACTGACTGTTCCGTTTTCTACACCATCAAGTAAAGTTTCAAGTCCTGCAGTAAAGTCAACCCTTACAATGCTGGAGAAGTAATCCTTCATGATGTTATTAACAGCCTCACCTGTTTCAGTAACGAAAAGCGTCTTGCCCTCCTTAGAAACATAGTGTCTTGAAAGTAAAGTAGAAATTGTTGGAGCATAGGTACTAGGACGACCAATTCCCAACTCTTCCATGGTCTTTACCATAGAAGCTTCTGTAAAACGTGCAGGAGGCTGAGTGAAATGCTGTTCAGCCTTAATCTCTTCTGAAGTAAGCTTTTCACCAATTTCAGGAATAAAAAGTTTCTTATCGAGATTATCTTCATTATCAGCATCGATATAAACATTCATGAAACCGTTAAAGTCAAGTTTTGTACTAACAGTCTTAAAATCGTAGTCACCGCATGTAAGTGTGATGTTTGAGCTGATATATTTGGCAGCTGTCATTCTGGAAGCCACAAAGCGCTTCCAAATAAGCTGGTAAAGTCTAAACTGTTCATTTGTAAGTTCACCCTTGATTAAAGCAGGTGAAAGGTCAATGTAAGTAGGTCTGATGGCTTCATGCGCATCCTGAATCTTCTTACCACTGGCTTTTGATGTGATGGAAGCATTGGCATATGCCTCACCATAGTTTTCAGTAATGTAATCAATGGCAGCTTTGTGCGCATCATCGGAAACTCGGGTGGAATCAGTTCTTAAATAAGTAATAAGACCGATGGTTCCGTGTCCCTTAATTGCAACACCTTCATAAAGCTGCTGAGCCACTCTCATGGTCTTAACTGTGGAGAAGTTAAGTGCCTTTGAAGCTTCCTGCTGCAAAGTAGATGTTGTAAATGGCAGCGGTGCCTTTTTAACTCTTTCACTCTGCTTTATGTCGGAAACTACAAAATCCTTAGACTCAACGGCCTTTTTGATTTCTTCAACTCTGTCTCCGGTCTTAAGGTCTTCCTTCTTGCCCTTTGCTCCGTAGTAATGAGCTTCCACAGGTTTCTTCTGAACGTTTGCTTTAAGAGATGCATCGAGGGTCCAATACTCTTCAGGTACGAATGCATTGATTTCCTCTTCTCTGTCCACAAGAATTCTTAAAACTACTGACTGAACTCTTCCGGCAGAAAGACCTCTTTTAATTTTCTTCCATAATAAAGGACTGATAAGGTAACCTACCAATCTGTCCAGTACTCTTCTTGCCTGCTGCGCATCCACGATGTCAGAATCAATCTTACGTGGATTGTGCATTGCTTCCTTGACCGCGTTCTTTGTAATCTCGTTAAAGGTCACTCTGTAGCATTTCTTGTTGTTATCAGCTCCAAGAACTGATTCCAAATGCCAGGAAATTGCTTCTCCTTCACGGTCCGGGTCAGTTGCGAGGAATATCTTAGTTGCTTTCTTCGCTTCTTTTCTAAGGAGAGCCAACTGCTCGCCCTTACCTCTGATTGTAATGTATTTTGGATCAAATGTTCCGTTTTCGATATCAATTCCAAGTTGTGATTTAGGTAAATCCCTAACATGACCCCCACTGGCCACAACTGTGTAATTAGAGCCTAAAAACTTTTGAATTGTTTTTGCTTTAGATGGTGATTCTACGATTACCAGATTTTTAGCCATTTCAAATGCCCGTCTTTCTTATCATTTTATTCTGACAAAATATTCGGGAGATGTTTCATTAATTAACCCTTTTTGTCTAAGTGACTGAAGCGTTTCAAACACCGTATAATAGTCCAACTTACTTAATATGACAAGCATATCAAGGTGCGTCGGCTTCAGACTTAACAAAGAATACACTATAAGTTCTTCATTTTCAAGTGCAATTTTTTTGTTATTATTTTCATCTACAAAACTATACTGGCAATCATCATCCTGATCGTAATAGACAAAATCCGGATAACTATCCTTTAAAAACAGAGCAATATCTTTGCTTGACGTCACAAGGTTTGCACCTTGTTTTATTAGTTCCAAGCAGCCTTCTGAAAGATTATCTCCAATTCGTCCCGGCACTACAAAAACGTCTTTTCCCTGCTCTAAGGCTCTGTCCACCGTAATCATGGTTCCACTTTTTCTTCTTGCCTCCACCACCAGGATGGCATCTGCCAGTCCTGCTATTAAGCGATTTCGCTCAGGAAAATGTTTTCTTTCTGCGTAACTGTTTAAATAGTACTCAGAAATAATACCGCCCTTCTTCACAATTTCCTTAAACAAAAATGCATTCTCCCTCGGATAAATCTTATTGAGGCCAAAGCCTAACACACCAAAGGTTGTTCCATCATATTTAAGTGTCACTTTGTGGGAAAGCCCATCAATTCCAAGTGCTAAACCACTTATTATCTGCACTCCGGCAGCGGCCAGGTCACTTACCAAAAACTCCGTCGCATTTTTACCATAATCAGAACACGCCCTTGCACCAATTACGGCCACAGAAGGCATATGCCTGTCCGGCAAATTTCCACTAACAAATAATCCCAGTGGAGGAAACGGAATGGTAAGTAACTTCTCAGGGAAATCACTATCCTTTCTATAAATAAAGCGTGCATTATATCTGTGTAAATCATTAAGTGTTTTCTCAGTAGAAAAATTCTTTACAGACTCCTGCAAAATGCTTCTTACTCTTAAAGTCAGGGATTCATCAATTTTACCTTTCCCCGCCGCCAGATAAACCTCATAGGGATTATCGTAAAAATTAATTAGCTTTTGTCTCTCCTCTAACTCTAAGGCAGTTAAAGAGCACATCCAAAGCGCACAATCTCTTTCCTCCATCTTACTCTTCCTTTAAATTAGTAATCCTAAACATAAGTGCCTCATTTACATGCTTATCAAGTATCCGCTCAGAACCATCCAAATCCGCTATGGTTCTTGATGTCTTTAAAATTCGGTAGTAAGACCTGGCACTAAACTCATGTTCATTAAACAGCTTTCTGATTCGGTTCTTTGACTCAACCGAAATCTGACAAAACTCCTCGGTCTGCTTGCTATCTAATCTCGAGTTGTACTTTACACCTAGGTTCTTGTAGCGCCTGTCCTGCATATTTCTGGCTCTTGCCACCCTCCGTCTCATCACCTCAGAACTTTCAGATTTAATGTTTTCATCAAACTCATCAAACTTAATGGCAGGCATATCCACCTTTAAATCTATTCGGTCCAGCAAAGGTTGCGAAATCTTAGATAAATAGCGGTTAATTTCATTTGGCATGCAGTTGCACTTTGATCTGTCAGGGAAATAGCCACAGGGGCAGCGGTTCATGGCTGCAACCAGAGTAAATCTCGCAGGATAAACAATGCTGCCATAGAGACGATTAATTACAATTCTTCCCTCCTCAAGAGGCTGCCTTAAAACTTCAATGGTATCCCTTTTAAACTCCGGGAATTCATCCATAAAAAGTATTCCGTTATTGGCGAAAGTGATTTCACCAGGCACGGGATGATTTCCGCCACCAATAAGTGCTCCTCGCGAAATTGAATGATGAGGATCTCTAAATGGTCTTTCCGTTACCAAACCACCGTCATTTAACTTTCCTGCCACAGAGTATATTCTTGTAAGCTCAATCTGTTCTTCATAGGTAAGTTCAGGCATGATGGTTGGAATGCGTCTTGAAATCATGGACTTACCTGCTCCGGGAGGACCTGCCAAAAGCAAATTGTGCATTCCTGCCGCACAGATCTCCGCAGCCCTTTTAGCCATGAACTGCCCCTTAACCTCAGAAAAATCCAGTTTCTCAGAAACTACCTTTCCATCGTCATTTTCCTCTGGCACAGTTAATGCATATGCCCCATTCAGGTACAACACCGCCTTAGCCAGAGAGGAAACAGGCACAATTTCTATCTCCTTAATCAGGCTCGCTTCCTTATAGTTTTTCTCTGGAACAATTACTTTTTTAATTCCACTCTTCTTAGCCTGAATTACTGAAGAAAGCACTCCATTTACCGGATTAATTCCTCCGTTAAAATTGAGTTCCCCCAGGGCACAAATTCCCCTTAAATCCACTGCGCCTATAACGCCGATGTTTTTAAGGATGCCAAGAGCTATGGCTAAATCGTACTGAGTTCCATTTTTACGTAAATTAGCCGGAGAAAGATTAATTGTGATCTTTTTATTGGGGAACTCGAATTCGGAATTTTTAATCGCAATTTTAACTCTTTCCCTGGCTTCCTTTACTTCATTAGATAAAAGCCCAACCATGTCCATTCCTGGCAGACCATTATTAATGTCAATTTCTACTCTAACAAGTTTTGCGTCAATGCCGTAGACCACGGCGCTATAAATCTCTGTTAACATAAAAAACCTCACTTGCATTAATAATAAAAAATGCAAATGAGGTTATCTATTAGCTTTATTTATGAACTTTTAAGTATTTAGTGTACATCTTAACGAAGCATTGCAGACAAAGGTCTGCTTTCGCCGTTAATATGTTCATTATTCTAAAAGAAATTTGTCAAAACTGAACAATTATTTTTTGATAGGTTTAGACTCAGTCTTAAGGATAGTTTTAAGTTCATCCATGAAAGTATTAACATCCTTAAACTCACGGTATACAGATGCGAATCTTACATAGGCTACATCATCAAAATCCTTTAACTTGTCCATGACGATTTCACCAATTGTTGAGCTCTTGATTTCCTTTTCTTCCAGGTTGAAAATTGCTGTTTCAATAGAATCCACAACTTTAGAAATGCTCTCAACTGAAACCGGTCTCTTGTGGCAGGCACGGAAAATACCTCTTTCGATTTTTCCTCTATCATAAGGTTCTCTTATGTTATCCTTCTTAATAACAACAAGTGGAAGGGACTCAATCTTCTCATAGGTTGTAAATCTCTTTCCGCAGGCGTCACACTGTCTACGTCTTCTGATTGTTGCATTATCATCAGCGGGTCTTGAATCAATTACTTTGTTGTTATCTTCTCCACAAAATGGACATCTCATAATAATCCTCCTCGACGTGAACACAAGATAATGTGTATCACACTCTAAACAATATACAGTATATCATAGTAAAAAAACGCTTTCAATACTATTTTTAACTTGTATACAATCATCATCTGGGTTATAATAGCAAGGAAAAAATACAATATATGGAGGCTTCCCATGAGACATTTATTAAGTCCTCTGGATTTTTCCGTAGATGAAGTTAGGCATATGCTTAATCTGGCTAATGACATTTCCGAAAATCCTGATAAGTATGCACATGTCTGCGATGGTAAAAAGCTTGCAACTCTTTTCTATGAGCCAAGTACCAGAACCAGACTTTCCTTTGAAGCTGCTATGTTAAACCTTGGTGGTAAAACACTGGGATTTCAGTCAGCTCAGTCATCATCTGCATCAAAAGGCGAAAGCGTTGCAGATACAATTCGAGTTATTTCCTGTTATGCTGATATCGCAGCAATGAGACACCCTAAAGAAGGTGCTCCTGCTGTTGCTACTCAGTTCTCCCGCATTCCGGTTATTAATGCCGGTGATGGTGGTCACAATCATCCAACACAGACTTTTACAGATTTACTTACAATCAAAAAGTTAAAGGGTAGACTTGATAACATGACCATTGGTCTTTGTGGTGATTTAAAGTTCGGACGTACAGTTCATTCTTTAGTAAATGCCATGAAGCGTTATGAAAATGTTAAGTTTATCTTTATCTCTCCTGATGAATTAAAGATTCCTCAGTACCTCAGAGAAGAACTTACAAATGAAAACTATGATTTCGAAGAAGTTAGTGTACTTGAAGATGTAATGCCACAGCTTGACATTCTTTACATGACACGTGTTCAGAAGGAACGTTTCTTCAACGAAGCTGACTACATCAGATTAAAGGACAGTTTCATTCTTACAGAAGCAAAACTTGCTCTTGCTAAAGATGACTGCTTTGTTCTTCATCCTCTTCCAAGAGTTAACGAAATCAGTGTTGAAATTGATAACGATCCTAGAGCAGCTTATTTCAAACAGGTTCAGAACGGCGTTTATGTCAGAATGGCTCTGATCATGATTTTACTCGGACTCGACAAGCAGTTCGACATTGACTAGGAGGTTTAAATGTTAAACATAAGCGGATTACATGAAGGTGTAGTAATTGACCACATTAAAGCCGGTGGCGCAATGAAGATTTACAATTATCTTGAGATGGACAAGTGGCAGTCACAGATTGCCATCATCAAGAACGCGTCATCAAACAAAATGGGAAAGAAAGACATCATTAAAATTGAAGGCAAAGTTGATGTAGATTTGGATATGCTTGGCGTCTTCGATTCTGACATCACTTTCAACATTATTAAAGATGATAAAATCGTTGAGAAGCGTCACGTTAGAATGCCTAAGGAAGTTGTAAACATCATGCATTGCGATAATCCAAGATGCATCACTTCCATTGAGCAGGGACTTCCTCACAAGTTCATTTTAACAGACGAAAAGAATTTAATTTACAGATGTGCATACTGTGAATCAAGATTTAAAGGTTTTAAATAATAAAAAAGCTCGTCCATGTGGACGAGCTTTTCTTTTTGCTTAAATAAGTTTAGAAAAGACCAACAATTTTACCGTCTTCTCTCACATCAATTCTTTCTGCAGCCGGTACCTTAGGAAGTCCAGGCATAGTCATGATGTTTCCTGTTAATATAACTACGAAACCAGCGCCTGCGCTAACATAGGCATCAGTAACAGTAATTTCAAAGTTACGAGGTCTGCCAAGTTTTGTTGGATCATCTGATAAGGAATACTGAGTCTTAGCAATGCATACTGGAAGGTTTGAATATCCAATTTCTGCGATATGCTTTAAGTTCTTGGCAGCGTTAGGTCTAAAGTCCACACCATCAGCACCATAGATTTCCTTACAAACCTTGGTAATCTTTTCTTCAAGAGAAATTGAATCTTCATAAAGTGGCTTAAATTCTGACTTGTCATTATTAAGAATGTCCATTACCTCATTGGCAAGTTCAATTCCACCTTCACCGCCCTTTTCCCAAACATTTGCAATGGCAAAACGGCAATTTCTTTCAAGACAGAAATTCTTTACGAATTCAACTTCCTTTTCAGTATCTTCAATAAAGTGATTAAGAGTAACAACAACCGGAACATTGTAACGCTGGATGTTTTCGATGTGCTTTTCAAGGTTTACAATTCCAGCCTTTAATGCCTCAAGGTTTTCTTCTTTTAACTTGTCCTTTGCCACTCCACCGTTATATTTAAGAGCTCTTACGGTTGCAACTAAAACAGCTGCAGATGGCTTAAGACCACCAACTCTACACTTAATGTCAAAGAACTTCTCAGCGCCAAGATCAGCTCCAAATCCAGCTTCTGTAACAACAACATCAGCCATTTTAAGAGCAGTTTTTGTAGCAATAAGTGAATTACAGCCATGAGCAATGTTGGCAAATGGGCCGCCATGAATTAAAACAGGCGTATGCTCCAATGTCTGTACCATGTTTGGCTTAATTGCATCCTTAAGAAGTGCTGTCATGGCACCAACTGCATTAAGATCTGCTGCAGTAACCTTGTTACCGCTGTAATCGTAAGCAACAACAATGTTAGAAAGTCTCTTTCTTAAGTCATCAAGATCAGTTGAAAGGCAGAGAATAGCCATAATTTCTGAAGCAACAGAAATAATGAAATGGTCTTCTCTCATAACGCCGTTAGCCTTTGAGCCCATACCGATAACGATGTCTCTTAAGGCACGGTCATTCATATCTACTGAACGCTTCCAGGTAATGTTCTTAGGATCGATACCCAGTGCATTTCCCTGGTGAATATGATTATCAATCATGGCAGCAAGAAGGTTGTTTGCTGATGTGATTGCGTGGAAATCTCCTGTAAAATGAAGGTTAATGTCTTCCATAGGTACAACCTGTGAAAAACCACCGCCGGCTGCACCACCCTTAAGACCGAAGCAAGGTCCCAAAGAAGGCTCACGAAGAGCGATTACAGACTTAACGTTAAGCTTTCCCAGTGCCTGTCCAAGACCAACTGTTACAGTTGTTTTTCCTTCACCTGCAGGTGTAGGATTAATGGCAGTAACAAGTACAAGCTTACCATCTTCATTGTTGCTTATACTCTCAATATATTCATCTGAAATCTTAGCTTTATACTTTCCGTAAAGTTCAAGATCATCTTCTGTTAAACCTACTTTAGCCGCTACTTCCTTAATTGGAATGAGTTTGGCATTCTGAGCAATTTCAATATCTGTCATTATATTGCCTCCAATTCATAGTCTTGTTAATTTTAGCATATTAGATTTTTTTAATCTATATGAAAAATCAATAACATAATTATTAATAATGCATATTCCTTGTATAAATTTCCAAAACCGCCATTTTTCAGGCTGATTTTACGTTCCCTTACTTGAAGAAAATGAATCTTTATTGTAAATTACAAGAGATAAACAAAAGGATGGTTACAAATGAAAGCAATCATTTACGATTTAGACGGCACATTATTATATACTTTGGAAGATTTAGCAAATGCCGTTAATTACTCACTTAACAAACATGGTCACAAGTCCCGTTCCATTAGTGAAATTCGTGATTTCATAGGCAATGGCGTCACTGTTTTAATGAATAGATGTACGGATTTTAAATGCACAGAAGATGAAATCGCCACTCTTCTTAGCGATTTCACACCGCGCTATCTTTCTCACATGTACGATACAACAAAACCTTATGATGGCGTGATTGATGTAATGAAACAATTAAAAGCACAGGGATATGCCCAAGCCATTGCTTCCAATAAACTGGATTCAGCAGTTAAAGAACTAAACGATTCTTTTTTCGAAGGACTATGCGATGCGGCCATTGGAGCTCCTCAGGATAAAAGAAAACCTAACCCTGAGGTAATTAACCTTTGTTTAAAAGAATTAAACTTAAACAAGGAAGATGTAATTTACATAGGGGATACGGAAGTTGATCTTGAAACCTCAGCTAATGCCGGCATTAAATGCATTGCGGCCTGTTGGGGGTTCAGAGACAAATCCTATCTTAAGGAAAAGGGAGCGACAATGTTCGCTGAGTCTCCAAAAGATTTAATAAATATTATTAGTTCCTTATAAAAAAAGCCTGATTCAAAAGAATCAGGCTTTTATAGTTTAGTTTAAATGTTTACTGAACAGCCTTCATAAGGTCATCTGTAAGTGTCGCTAACTTATTAGCTGCGTCTTCAGCATCTGCACCCTTAACACCGATATAGAACTTAATCTTTGGTTCTGTACCGGATGGTCTTGCACAAACCCATGCATCATCAGTAAGGTCAAAATAAAGAACATTGGACTTAACAAGACCTGTTGGTTTAACAGCGCCTGTAGCTAAATCTGTAATGGTATCCTTATCGTAGTCTCTAAAGGAAGTAACCTTATACGATCCGAGCTGCTTTGGAGGATTCTTACGAATTCCTTCCATGATGCTCTTAATCTTTTCAGCACCTTCAATACCCTTAAGTTCAAGAGTCTGTAAATCTTCTCTGAAAAATCCGTACTTCTTGTAGATTTCCTGCATCTGATCCCAAAGAGTAAGGTTCTTTGTGTAGTAATAAGCTGCGGCTTCACAAAGCTCCATAACTGCTACAATGGCATCCTTGTCTCTTGCATGAGTACCTACAAGGCAACCATAACTTTCTTCAAAACCAAATTCATAGGTTCCCTTACCTGTTTCTTCTGCAATCTTAATAAGTTCACCAATGTACTTAAATCCAGTTAAGCATTCCTTAAGGTCAACACCGTAGTATTCAGCAACCTTGTCTGCCATGTTAGTAGATACGATAGTTTTAACAATAAAGCTATCATCCTTAAGCAGGTTTCTTTCCTTCTTCATGGAAAGAACATACTCACAGATAATCATACCTGACATGTTTCCTGTAAAGGATTCGTACTTACCGGTCTTTGAATCCTTGGCATATACACCAAGTCTGTCAGCATCCGGATCAGTTGCAAGTACAAGATCTGCATCCACTTCCTCTGCTAACTTTAAAGCAAGTTCAAAAGCAGCTTTGCTTTCCGGGTTAGGACTCTTTACTGTAGGGAAGTTGCCATCAGGGAGCTCCTGTTCAGGAACAACATAAACGTTCTCAAAACCGATTTCCTTAAGTACTCTTCTTGCAGGAATGTTTCCTGTACCATGAAGTGGTGTGTAAACAACCTTTAATTTCTTTCCGACTTCCTTAACGATTTCTGGATTAATAACAAGTTTCTTAAGTTCTGCAATGTACTTGTCATCAATTTCTTTGCCAATTTCAAAGAAAAGCCCAGCCTTAATAGCATCTTCCTTTGACATGGTCTTAACATCATTCCAGTCAGTTACTGCTCTTACTTCATCAATGATTTCAGCATCGTATGGAGGTGCAACCTGTGCGCCATCCTCCCAGTATACCTTGTAACCATTGTATTCAGGTGGGTTGTGGCTGGCTGTTACGTTAATACCTGAAGTACATCCAAGTTCTCTAACTGCAAATGAAAGTTCAGGTGTAGGACGAAGTGATTCAAATCTGTAAGCCTTAATTCCGTTTGCTGCAAGGCAGAGAGCTGCTTCGAGTGAAAACTCGATGGACATGTTTCTGCAGTCATATGCAATTGCCACGCCCTTTGACTGAGCGCCTTTTTTGATAATGTAATTAGCAAGACCCTGTGTAGCCTTTCTAACTGTATAAATGTTCATTCTGTTTGTACCGGCGCCAATAATTCCTCTAAGACCGCCTGTACCGAACTCAAGATCCTTATAGAAACGTTCCTTAATTTCATTGTCATCGTTAGCAATGGACTTAAGCTCTGCTTTTGTTTCAGCGTCAAAATAATCATTTTCACACCAAAACTTGTATGTTTCCTTGTAATCCATAGTGTTCTCCTTTTTGATAAAATTTATATAAACCTATAGCATTATTTAACTATAGGAGCATATTTAATTCTGATAGTTGGAAGCTTAGGCATATCATAATAATAATTAAACTGCCAATCCTCTCCCTGACTCTTGTCATTTTCACCTGTTGCAGGAGGTGCAAAGAATTTAAGGGAAAGTTCAGTGTTGTCAGCAATCTTTTTATAGAAAAATGCTGATGAAAGATCAATGTAATCAACTCCTGGAGCTTTGTAGAACCATTCGCCATTAATTTCCATCATAAGATTTGCATCCTTTAAATCCTCGTCAAAGAAAAGTTCCATAAATACAGGATTCTTTTCAAATTTAATAGGAACTGCAACACCTTCTGAATCCTCAAATGAACCCCATCTAAGTTTCTTAGGGAAAACTGCTTCTCCGGAAGTATTAAATTTAGGTTCAAAATAAGGGTCGTGAATAATTTCACGATAAGTATCCATTAAAGGCTGTTTAATACCAACATTTCTGTTGTTAGGGTCTTCAATTTCAAGACCAAGTCTTCCACTGTCTCTGAACATGTACATTGTAAAGCCTGTAAGCCACTTTTCAGGATCAGCCTTTACTCTTTCGCAGAAATCCTTAACCATGTCAGCCTGATCAAAAGCACCGGTAACGTCGCCATCAGCGTTAAGTTCTGAAAGAACCATAGGCTTAACCTTGCCTTCATTCATGAGAATGTAACGCTTGTAAGAATTCTTATAGAGCTTGTAGCAGGTGTCCATGTCTAATCTGTAGTGAGAATCATTAGTCTCATCACAGATATCCATTGGGAATCCCCAGTGAAGAGCAAAATAACGGTCTACCGAAACAATGTCTGTACGACGGGCTGCTTCAGTAAAGATGTCCTCCATAATCATTGGAGTATCATCTTCAGTTTCCTTGCAACCATCAAGACAAAGAATCATTTGACAGTTAGGTGCCTCTTTATGGAAAATGTCACACACTCTACAGTAGAAATCTGCTACCTGTTCGTAGCTGGCTCTCTTGTTAAAGCTGAACCAGGAACCTGTAGCTTCATGATTTACTCTTACCTGAACACGTCCAAAAGTAGTTAAATCTCTTGCTACTGCAGCAATTCTTTCATCATCGAGAAATGGGTCCATTGTAAGCGTAAGGCATACGTCCTGACCATGTCTTCTGATGTCACGCATGTACTTAAATGGCTCGTCGCTAAGATTTCCTCCAATACCACCTTTGTAAGTAAAGTAGTCATCGTATGGATAGCCCCAGGCACCGCTACCATCATTTTCGTAAACTTCTGAAATGCGGTTTGGCCATTCTTTATCGTTAGGATAATAGCAATACATCAGGTTGATACATCTGTGAGGACGTCCAAGCTGACGCAAAATATAGTCCTGATCAACATAGGCTGCTCTTTCACTGCCGTCTGTTAAATCGACGGCAGTTTCAGCAGGTCCCATGGTTAAATATAAGGCTTTAAAATCTGACATTAGGCCTCCAGTTCTGTTTCAAGGTCTCCAGTAAACTTAACTTCCTTACCATTGATAAGGATTGTACCCATTGAGCTACCCTTTACGGAAATCTTGTAAGTGTTTCCACTTCTTGTAATTTCACAGTGTACTCTAAGGTTATTGTCTCTGTCATAAACGTCTGTCTTAGCTGTAGCACCATCGGCAATCTGGTATGCCTTAAGTGTTACGTCTTCTTCATAGTTATAGTCAGCATTTCCTTCTCTACCAAGAGCAAGGATAGTGTTTTCTCTTACGAAGAGAGGAATTTCTGTGTAAGGTACATTCTGGTCTACATACCACTTGCCACCTTCACGAACTTCATCGTTAAAGAAGTAAGTCCACTTTCCTTCAGGAAGATAGTACTTACCTTCGCACTTTTCATTAAAAATTGGTGCAACGAGAAGTGAATCACCAAGCATGTACTGCTTGTCAATGTAGGTAACGTTAGGATCCTCTGTAAATTCAAGGACCATAGCTCTCATCATTGGAACACCTGTCTCATGTGTTTCGATAGCATTTCTGTAAAGGTAAGGCATAAGCTTGCCCTTTAACTTTGTAAACTTAGAAACAACTACGCAGGCTTCATCGTCATATGCCCATGGCACTCTGTAAGAAGATGAACCATGAAGTCTTGAATGAGTTGAAAGAAGTCCGAATGCACACCATCTCTTGTAAACATCTGCTGTTGATGTGTTTTCGAAACCACCGATATCGTGTGACCAGAAGCCATAACCTGAAAGGCAAAGTGAAAGTCCGCCACGAAGTGACTGTTCCATGGCTACATAGTTAGACCAGCAGTCACCGCCCCAATGTACAGGGAACTTCTGATTTCCAACAGTTGCAGATCTTGCAAAGAGAACTGCTTCCTTCTCACCCTTCTTCTCAGCAATTACTTCGTAAACTGCCTTGTTGTAAAGGTAAGTATAGTAATTGTGCATCTTTTCCGGATCTGAACCATCAAAGTAAACACAGTCTGTAGGAATTCTCTCACCAAAGTCTGTCTTGAAGCAGTCAACACCCATGTCAAGAAGAGCTGCTAACTTGCTCTGGTACCACTTTGTAGCTTCAGGATTTGTAAAGTCTACGATGGCCATGCCAGGCTGCCACATATCCCACTGCCATACATCTCCATTCTTTCTCTTGATGAAATAGCCCTTTTCCATGCCTTCATCAAATAAAGCGGATTCCTGACCAATGTAGGAGTTAATCCAACAACATACTCTAAGACCCTTAGCATGAAGTCTTGAAATCATGCCAACCGGATCCGGGAATACTCTCTTGTCCCATTCAAAATCGCACCATGCGAAATCCTTCATCCAGAAGCAGTCGAAATGGAATACCTGAAGAGGAATATCTCTTTCAAACATGCCATCAATAAACTTGTTAACTGTTTCTTCATCATAGTTTGTGGTGAAGGAAGTTGAAAGCCAAAGGCCAAATGTCCAAGGTGCCGGAAGACCAGGCTTGCCGGACATGTCTGTGTATCTCTTAAGAACATCTTTCATAGTTGGACCATTAAAGATGATGTAATCCATTCTCTCGCCCTTTACTGAGAAAGCGCACTTTGTAAGGATTTCAGATCCACACTCGAACTCAACTTTTTCAGGATGGTTAACAAGTACGCCATAGCCCTTGTTGGAAACATAAAATGGAATGTTCTTGTAGGACTGTTCTGTAGATGTACCACCATCTTCATTCCAAATTTCAACGGACTGACCATTCTTTACAAATGGGGAGAATCTTTCACCCATACCGTAAAGACGCTCATCAACGCCGATTGAAAGCATCTGACGAATGTATGTATCTTTATCGCTGCCATCATCGTAAGGAAGACCCTGCCAATCAGTCTTAATGTAGCTAAGGTCACGAGACTCGGAAGCAACAAGCTTTTCGCCATCTCTGTAGTAAGTCATCTGGAAATTCTTCTTATCAATTTCAAGAGTAAGGCCACCACTTACGACTCTGATAACATCTTCAAGTTCTTCTGCAACAATTGCAGCATCTTCATTAATGTTAAGATCAAATTTAGGAGTTTTAATCTTTGCTCCTCTATAGTGCTCTGTCTGAACTCTGATAACGTCAGGAGCAGGTGTAGTAATCGTGATGTAAAGGTTGATTCCACCTAAGGTATCACCACGATGATTAATGTGCTGTGTTGGAGCTGTAAGAACCACTTTATTGTAATCAATTTTAGTAAAGTAAACTTCAGCTGGTGAAAAGGCAGCAGTGCCCTGTTTCATGATCCAATGTCCGTTATTAAATTTCATTTATTTCCTCCTAAAAAGTTTTTTTCATACCACTGTTTATTATATCAAAAAGGCTTGTTTGTTTACAATCCTTTATCCTTAATTTCTTTCTGTAATTTATAAAGCAAATTAAGAGCTTCCATTGGCGTCATATTTGACACATCCTGGTCTAAAATTCTGTCTGTAATGACTTTATAGGCTGAGCCAAGTATTTTATTGTCGAACAGACTCATCTGTGAAAATCCGTCGTTCTCAGCGGCTGTAACAGGCTTTGAGGCATATGCCCCGCTCTTCTTGTTTACCGATTCCACATTAACAGTAACGCTCGCTGCCTGAAGTTCATCACAGATCTCGTGAGCGCGTCTTAGTACTTCATCCGGAACACCGGCAAGACGGGCTACCTGAATACCGTAACTCTTGTCTGCACCGCCTCTTAAAATCTTTCTGAGGAACACTATGTCATCACCCTGTTCCTTAACGGCGATTCGATAGTTAATTACACCCGGAAGTTTACCTTCAAGCTCAGTAAGTTCATGATAATGGGTAGCAAAAAGTGTTTTCGCACCTAATCTTCTGTCTTTTGCTATGTGCTCAATTACGGCCCAGGCAATGGAAAGACCATCGTAGGTGGAAGTTCCTCGACCAATTTCGTCCAAAATAAGCAAACTGTCAGGGGTAGCGTTCTTTAAGATGTTCGCTACTTCCGTCATTTCCACCATGAAAGTAGACTGACCACTCGCCAAATCATCCGAGGCACCAACTCGCGTAAAGATTCTGTCGCAAAGTCCGATGGATGCTTTCTCAGCAGGCACAAAGGAACCAATCTGAGCCATTAAAGTTATGAGGGCTGACTGACGCATGTAAGTAGACTTACCTGCCATGTTAGGACCTGTAATAATGGCTATTTTATTATTCTTTTTATCTAACAGTGTGTCATTTGCAATGAACATGGAATTATTCATGAGTTCAACTACCGGATGACGACCATTTTTAATCGTTATGTTACCGGAATTATTGATTTCAGGACACACATAATTGTTACGTTCTGCAACGTGAGCCAGCGACGCAAAGGCATCAATGGCTGCTACGGCCTTGGCAGTTTTCTGAATACGCTTAACCTCTCCGGCGATGGCTTCTCTAATTTCAGAGAAGAGGTCATATTCCAAACTGTAAAGACGGTCTTCTGCATTAAGAATGGTGTCTTCAAGTTCCTTAAGTTCAGGCATGGTATAACGCTCTGCGTTAGTTAAGGTCTGTTTTCTCTGCCAGTCCTCAGGCACCTTGTCCTTAAAGGAGTTAGTTACTTCAAAGTAGTAACCAAACACTTTGTTGTATTTAATTCTTAAGTTCTTAATTCCCGTTATTTCCTTCTGCTTTTCTTCCAGTTCAGCAAGCCATTTCTTGCCCTCTGTCTTAGCATGTCTTAAACGGTCAATTTCCTCGTTATAGCCTTCTTTTATTATGCTGCCTTCCTTTACCTGTAAAGGTGGATCCGGCGCAATGGAGGCGTCAATTAAGCGGTAAATATCCTGCAGTGGATCCAGGTCTTCCAAAATTTCAAGACACAACTCAGTCTTAAACACACTAAGCTGATTCTGAATTGCAGGAAGCATCTCAAGGGAGGACTTAAACGCAATTAAATCACGAGGGTTAGCACTACGATAGGCAACTCGTCCCATAAGGCGCTCTAAATCATAAATCTTATTGAGATATTCCCTGATTTCCTCACGGGTAGTGTAATCATTTAAGAATTCCTTGATGAAATCCTGACGTTTTCTGATTTCCTCCACGTCAATTAAAGGCTGTTCAATAAACTGACGCACCAGTCGTGCACCCATGGCAGTTTTACATTTGTCCAGTACCCAGAGAAGGGAGCCTCTCTTGTTCTTCTCACGAAGTGTTTCCGTAAGTTCCAGGTTACGTCTGGTTGCACTGTCTATGATCATGTACTTTCCCGTGCGATAAGCTCTAAGGGAAGTAATGTTTTCCAAATCATTCTTTAAGGTATCACCCAAATAGCAAAGCATGGCTCCGGCAGAGGTAGCACCGCATTCCATGTCAATAAGGCCAAGGCCTTCGATTTTCTGTACCTTAAAATGCTCAAGAAGCACTCTTACTGTGTTTTCATTATCAAGCGCCCTGTCCTCCAGGAAAGAAACGCTGATGTGAAGTCGATTCTTAAGGTCTTCAAGATCAATATCACACATCATGAGCGCATTATTAGCCACAATTTCCGTAGGATGGAATTTAGTAATTTCATCCCTTAATTCTCTCGAGGTTTTTACCTGAGTCACGTAGAAATCACCGGTGGTAACATCTGCAGTTGTAACACCGAAATTATCCTGATCCCAAATTACACACATGATGTAATTATTTTTGGATTCATCCAGCGCCAGGGTTGATGTGTTGGTTCCCGGAGTAACAATCTTAACGATTTCTCTTTTTACCATGCCCTTGGCAAGCTTAGGATCTTCCACCTGTTCACAGACCGCAACCTTGTGACCATTCTCTACAAGACGCGTAATATAGCCTTCTGCCGCATGAAACGGCACACCACACATTGGAGCTCTTTCATCAAGGCCACAGTTCTTGCCTGTAAGCGTAAGTTCCAACTCTCTGGACACCATTTCCGCATCTTCAAAGAACATCTCATAGAAATCTCCGAGTCTGTAAAACAGTATGCAATCCGGAACTGATTGTTTTGTTTCAAGATAATGCACCATCATTGGTGACATATTCTTATTAATTTCCATTTCTACCTCTTAATCGCCTAAATATCCTTTTCTTCTTCATCATCCAAGAGATTATCGCCGTCAGCTGCCGTAGTGGCTAATTCATCACAGCGCTCATTCTCAGGGTGACCTGCGTGTCCCTTTACCCAACAAAAAGTACATTCGTGTTTGGCAACCAGTTTGTCCAGTTTTTTCCACAAATCCGTGTTAAGAAGAGCACCTGTACTTCTCTTCCAGCCCTTCTTTTTCCAGCCCTCAAGCCACTTCTCAGTAAAGGCCTTAACCACATACTGACTGTCAGAATAAATGGTGACTTCACAAGGCTTTGTGAGACATTCAAGAGCTGCAATTACCGCACGAAGTTCCATACGGTTATTGGTGGTAAGTTTGTAACCACAGGAAAGTTCCTTTTCAAAAACCTTGCCTTCAACATTTGTATATCTTAAAACAGCGCCATATCCCCCTGGTCCATCAGGGTTTCCTCTGGCTGCTCCATCCGTAAAAATATCTACATGCATCATGTTATTTACCCTTTTCTTCCAAAACAATCTCCCTGCTCATCTTTACGATGTCATGAGGGTACTCAAAAATTTCCAGTAACTTAATGGCATTACCATTATAGTTTCTGCCACGTCTTAATTTATAATCAAAAAGACTCTCAGTATCGTTCGGATTCTCCGTAAAGTAAAAATTATCGTATTCCTTATCGAGAATCTCCGTAAGTTCCACATCATGTGTGGCTGCGATCACCATGGATTTAGTGCCCGCAAAGTGCTTTAAAATCGCTGCGGAGGCAGCAATTCTCTCCATTGTGTTAGTGCCCTTTAAAATCTCATCAATGCCAATAAGCATGCACTCTCCTGCATCAGCCTTAGAAAGCATCTCCTTAATACGCTTAATCTCAGCAATATAGAAGCTGTCACCCTTAGCAATGCTGTCGGAAATGTCAAAGGATGTGCATATGCCCATGTAGCTGCCCTTGTAGCTTTCTGAAAAGGCGAGTTTTAAAGTTTCTGCCAGCAGGCAGTTAATTGTAACCATCTTAAGGAAAGAGGACTTTCCCGAAGCGTTAGAGCCTGTAATTAAGGCATTGTTTGTAATTTCCAGGTCGTTTGGTACTGCATCTTCAATTAAAGGATGTACCATGCCTGTAGCACTTAAAGATGGGCGGGTACCTGTTACAAATTCAGGAATACAGTTAACTGTTTCGTACTTTCTAATGCCATTAATGATAATGCCCAGTTCGAACTCACCGGTTTCTTTGTAGAGTTCAAAGAGTCCATCTATGTTCTTGTTTAAGAATTTCACCAAGAAGTAAAATTCAATAATGTCAATGTGCGTAAGGAATTTAACGTAATCCAGAATTACGTTGATAAATGAAGCCACGGCGTTTTGTGGTGCGAACAGCCAGGACACTCTTTTAATTTTGTTAAAAGATGCTGCAAGCTTGTGCATTCTTTCCACACGTTCATTAATCAGTTCCCCGTCCTTTGTCTTAGGAAGATTGTTTACTGCGGTAAGCCACTTTACAATTACACTAATGGAATAGTTGTAATTCTGTGACTTGGACTTAGAGAACACGTAGGTTATGCAGTTAATCAATCCTGTTGCAATTACGAGGGTGATACCAACAAAAGGATTAAAGAAGGTATATACAATGGAGCCAAAAAACATAAGGCACAGCAAAACATGCACTGCTATAAATTCCTTCTTGAGGTTACTAAGTTTGTTTATAAAACCTCTAACCGTAAAATGATACTGTTTTCTAATATTTGAAAGAATGACCCTGTACTGAGAAACGCCGGTTTTCTCAAACTCATCGGCCAGACGGCATCTCTTATCGAGGGTTTCTTTGTCTGACAATGTTCTAAGAGAGGAATAAAGGTACTCTTCTCCGATGGCAGAAACGGATTGGTCAATCATGTTGTAAACCTGACTCATGTCCAGATCGTGCCAAATCTCATCATTAATGTCATAATCAGCTGCTAAGTCTCTGTTAATTACCTCTACATGATTGACATTTGTGTGCCATTCTTCATTACAAAAAGGCCTGCCAAAGGATTCAGCAAGCCTCTTAATGTTATTTTTTCTTTCGTTAATTCGATTTTTAACCGCAACAAATAAAAGTAAAGCAACAAATAAGGCAATCATGATGTAATCTGTTTTATCCATTGCTGAACCCCCAATTATTTGAATTCAATGTATTTCTGGGATACATAGCCCTCATAGTCATTCCATTTGACGTGGCACCAAAGTGGCACATCAGGATCATCGCTTTCCACATTTGCTTCAAGGATTACAACATCCGTTCCGCCAGTCAGAGTGGTAACTACGTTGTCATTTGATGCGATGGAGGTGGATGATCTAAGTCTTAAATCCTGAGTGAGAACCCCATTCTCAGTAGGATTTTCAACTTTCTTGACCTCTTCTGTTTCCGTAGTTTCTGTATCTGTAGTCTCAGTTTCAGTAGTTTCTGTATCTTGAGACTCTGTTTCTGTAGAGTCAGTTTCCGTTGTCTCTATAGATTCAGTAGTTTCAGCTGATTCTGCTGTCTCATCTGATGTTTCTTCAGATGAATCAGTAGTTTCAGTACTGTCACTTGTAACAACCGCAACAGCCGTAGGTTCAGTAAAGGTGCCGGCGGCATATGCCGAAAATCCGCCCTTTGCGCCAAAGCTGTTAACCACGGTAATGTTGCCTGCCGTAAGCGCTTCCTGTGAAATGGAAACCGCCTCAGAAGCCGTAGCAGTCATTTCAGCAGCATTGTGCTGGTAACGGTTACTGTCCTTGTCGAATTTCGACCTCCCGGTGGAAGGAACAACGATAATTAAAATCAACAGGAATACGGCAACAATTATCTCAATTGTCAGATTATTTTTCATTAATTACTAACCTTTATTTCGAGATTTAATCTTGTTTTCTGTTCCGTTCATTAAACGCTTAATGTTAGCGCGGTGCATAATAATGATAAGCACGGTGTAACAAAGCGTAACTAAAAGCATTAAGAACTTGTAAGGATTTTCGTTTAATACAGCAGCATCCACAAACACGAAGATTGGGAAAAGGATTGCTACTGAAATGGAGCCTACTGATACGTATCTGGTGGTCAGAACGACTAACCAGAAAAGGCACCAGCCGATAAGTAAAAGCCAAGGATTGTAAACGGCCATTACTGCACTCATGGAAGCTACGCCCTTGCCTCCCTTAAATTTAAGCCAGAATGGGAAAACGTGTCCCATTACGCCACCAAAACCAATGACGAGACCTAAAAGTTTGTTGTAGTCTTCTCCGGCAAAGATGACATATTCCACTAATACTACGGGAATAACCACCTTAAGGAAGTCACCGATGTAAGTGGCAATACCGTACTTCTTGCCTAAAGTTCTCATGACGTTAGTGGTACCAAGATTGCCGCTTCCGACTTTTCTGAAATCAACTTTTTTGATTTTACCAATCAACCAGGCAGTTGAAAAATTGCCGCATAAATAACCAATAACTAAGCAAAGCGCTAACTTTATCGCTAAGTCCATTTTAAATTCCTCTATTCTTTATCGCTTTTCTCTCTAATTATGAATTTAAGACTGGTTCCCTCAAAGCCGAAGGATTCCCTGATCTTGTTTTCTAAGTAACGTGTATAAGAGAAGTGCATGAGCTGCTTGTCATTTACAAACACTACGAAGGTTGGTGGTTTAACTGAAACCTGAGTCATGTAATAGATTCTCAGTCTCTTGCCCTTATCTGAAGGTGGCTGCTGGAGTGAAACTGCTTCCATAAGGATTTCATTAAGCACACCTGTCTTGATTCTTAAGGTCTGGTTGCTAATTACCTCTTCGATGCATTCAAACAGTTTGCCCATTCTCTGGCCTGTCATGGCAGAGATGAAAATTACTCTCGCATAAGGCATGAAGGAAAGTGTTTCTCTGATTTTCTGCTCATGCTCATAAACTGACTTGTCGGTTTTCTCAATGGCATCCCACTTGTTTACGGCTACGATGATACCCTTGCCTGCATCATGGGCGATACCTGCAATCTTGGCATCCTGTTCCGTAACACCTTCAGACGCATCAATAACGACTACGCAGATGTCCGCACGTTCAACTGCCGCTACAGTTCTAACCATGGAGAACTTTTCGATGTCCTCCTTGATTTTAGCCTTTCTTCTAAGGCCGGCGGTGTCGATAAAGACATATTCCTTGCCGTCATGTACCAGTTTGGTATCAACGGCATCTCTGGTGGTTCCTGCAATGTTTGAAACGATTACACGGTTTTCACCAAGAAGCTTGTTAATGATGGAGGATTTACCTACGTTAGGCTTACCAACAATGGCAATCTTAGGAATTTCCTCTTCATCGTCATCTTCACCTGCTTCAGGGAAGAATTTAACCACTTCATCTAACATGTCACCAAAGCCAAGTCTGTTGGCACCGGAAACAGGGAATGGATCGCCAAGTCCTAAATTGTAGAACTCGTACACATCCGCCATGTATTTTTCAAAACTGTCCACCTTGTTAACTGCAAGAATTACAGGCTTACCTGATTTACGAAGCATGTCTGCAACTTTACCGTCAGAGTCTACAAGACCTTCTCTTACGTCGGTAAGGAAAATGATGACATCTGCTGTAGCAATGGCAATTTCAGCCTGCTCACGCATGTACTTAAGCATCATGTCCTTGCTGTCCGGTTCAATACCACCGGTATCAATCAAAGTGAAGTCATGATTTAACCAGTTTACATCTGCATAAATTCTATCTCTTGTCACTCCGGGAGTATCTTTAACGATGCTGATACGTTCCCCTGCAAGTGCATTAAAAATTGTCGATTTGCCGACATTTGGTCTGCCGACAATGGCAACTATTGGTTTACTCATTTAAGTCCTCTCTTTTACTTTAATCTATTAAAGATTCTACAAAAGCCCATCCTTTAGATTTTACAATACGTATATTGATTTGTAAAGTTTTCTCAAGGTCTGAAACCGTGGTTTCATCCAGCATTACCTGCTCTCCCGATCTAAACATGCTTTCAGTTAAAATCAGGGTATCTCCCAAGTCTTTTCCATCCAGCTGTTTAATTAAATCCTGACCTGTAATAAGTCCCGCTACGGTAATCTGTTCACCAAAAAATTCATTCTCAATGTCATAGACATTACAGGTAACATTAGGATAGAGTTTAGTCACATCTTCCGCCAGCTTTTTAATGAACGGATAGGCAAGATGACCGGTCGCAATGCTGGCATGACGAACTCTATCATCTCCCGTACGATTTTCAAGTTCTTCCTTGACCTCTTCTACCAGGCTTCGAACCATTCCAACGCCATTTTCGATCTGCATGTAGCCTTCGTATTCTTCTTCCGTTGGGAAATCTCGTTCTGCCTTAATGTAAAACTCATCACTGGCGTAAACGAAACGAATGCCAAAGTGCTTAAGGCATATGGCCTGCCACTTGTGCACAATATCAATGGTTCGATTGGCATCTTCCTTGGTTATTGGCTCCAGTTTTGCCAAACCATCCCTGTACTTGGAAAGACCAACAGGAACTATGGAAAGGCTTTGCATATTCGGAATAAACTCCGTTAAGTCATGAATGGTTCTCTCCAGTTCATCACCGTCGTTATAATTCTTGCAAAGCACTACCTGTCCATTCATGGTAATGTTGTTTTCCTTAAACACCCTGAGGTATCTGAGCACGTCCCCTGCAAACCTGTTTTTAAGCATGGTACAGCGAAGTTCCGGATTTGTGGTATGAACTGAGATGTTCATTGGAGACAGATGATAGTAACAGATTCGCTTAACATCCGCATCCTTTAAATTAGTCAAGGTCAGATAGTTACCCTGAAGGAAAGACAGGCGGGAATCATCATCCTTAAAATAGATGGTTTCTCGCATTCCGGGAGGATTTTGGTCGATGAAGCAGAATATGCACTTGTTCCTGCAGGACTTGTAGCAGTCCATCAGAGATTCAGCAAATTCCAGACCCAGGTCCTCGTCCTCGTCCTTATAAATTTTATAATCTTCAACAGACTGATCTTTGTGTTTAATGGTAAGCACAAGTTCCTCGGCTTCTTCCTCAAAACGGAAATCCAGAACGTCTTCAATTTCCTTTCCGTTAATAGCGAGAAGTGTATCACCCGGGATTATGCCTGCCTCGTCACACACGCTGTTCATCATTACGTCTGTTATAAAATGCTCATGTGCCATAGTAATTCCTAAAATGCATCAAATGCACCTTTTATTAAATCAATTTTGTCTCCATCAATTGCCAACACATCAAATCTGATGTTTTTGTCGGCGAATCGCTGATTCTTTAAGATAAAGACCTTTGCAGTTTTAATCAGTCGCTCCTGCTTAGTCTTAGTTACCGCCTCGGCAGCGGTTCCAAAGGCGTTAGTTCGTCTGTATTTAACTTCTACAAAGCAAAGCGTACCATCTTCCGTTGCGATGATGTCCGCCTCGCCGTTTCGTGTGTAAAAATTTCGCTGGAGTATTCTGTAGCCATGCTTCTTTAAATAGTCCATAGACAGAGTTTCCATTTGATTTCCAACGGTTCTTTTGTTCAAAATTCACCTCTATAAGAAATTCTGAATGAAGGTCATTCTGTGAATCGGACAAGGTCCTAATTCCTTAATGGCCTTAATGTGTTCTGCTGAGCCGTAGCCCTTGTTTTTCGCAAAACCATAGCCCGGATAGAGCTTATCATACTCTTCCATCATTCTGTCTCTTGTAACCTTCGCTACAATGGAAGCTGCGCCAATGGAGGCACTTTTCGCATCGCCTTTAATGATGGAACGCTCATCGATGCCGGTGTTAAGTTTAACCGCATCAATAAAGAGCTGATCAGGTTTTACCTTAAGTCCCTCAACTGCTTCTTTCATGGCAAGTTTTGTTGCTTCAAGAATGTTGATTTCATCAATAACCTTGTGGTCCTTAATGCCAATGGAGTACGAAACCGCTTCTTTAATCAAAATATCGTAAAGTTCATCCCTCTTCTGGGCGCTTAACTTCTTGGAATCATTAATATAAAGAATGTCGCAGTCCTTAGGTAAAATAAGGGCGCAGGTAACTACAGGACCAGCCAAAGGCCCCCTGCCAACTTCGTCAATTCCCGCTATGTATTTTTTCTCTGGATAAAGTCTTTCGTAGTGAAACATTTCGTACATTCTTGCACGCTCTGCCTCGAAAGCATTAAGATGTTTATTTGCAGATTCGACAAGCTTTATCACTCCGCCACGGGTGTCATCGGCATATGCCTCAACAAACGCGCGAAGTGATGCCTCGTCGTTTTTATTTAGTTCGGATTTTATTTCAGCAATACTTTTCATGTCGTCAATCTCTAAGGTGTTTCTAAACTAAGACGGCCAAGTTTTGTGCTTCTGAAATCATCAATTAAAAGTCTTGCTGCGCGCTCAAGATCAAGGTTTCCTCCCTTTACAAGGCAACCACGCTTAACAGCAATGTTTTCTAGAATCTTGTATTTGTCACAATCAGTTTCGACTTCATAATAGTTTGAAATCGCTGATGGATAAAGCTTCATTATTTCTTCAATCAGATCGTAGGCCATCTCTGAAGGTACAAGAATATTATCATTGATTGAGCCAATAAATGCAAGCCTTTTGCCAATCATCTCATCCTCAAATTTAGGCCACAAAATTCCGGGCGTATCAAGCAGGTCCACATTGTTTCCAATACGTATCCACTGCTTGCCCGTAGTAACACCAGGCTTGTTTCCGGTCTTAGCGGAAGCCTTGCCTACAAAGGTATTAATGAAGGTGGATTTACCTACATTTGGAATACCGCAAATCATGGCTCGAATAGGCTTGTTTTTAATGCCCTTCTTAAGATTTCTTTCAATCTTTTCCTTGCAGCTTTCAGTAATTACGCTCTGTACGGTCTTAAAATCCTTCTTGTTCTTGGCATTAACATTTACAACATAGTAACCACGTTCTTCATAGAATTTCTTCCACTTTGCACTAATTGCAGGATCTGCCATGTCGTACTTGTTAAGAATCATGACTCTGGATTTGTTGGCTGCCATCTTTTCAATGTCCGGATTCTTGCTGGACATGGGAATTCTGGCGTCAACAAGCTCAATAACCACATCAATAAGCTTGAGCTCATCAGTCATCTGTCTTTTAGCTTTGGACATATGCCCAGGATACCAATGGTACTGCATTATTACCTCACTATTCTTCCTTGTTGAACATGCTTATAAACCCGAATTCACCGAGTCTGATCCATGCCTTACCAACTATGTCTTCTTCTTTAATCAGGCCGTAATTGGCGTATCTGCTGTCTTCAGCACCGTTTCTGTCATCTGCCAGCACGAAATACTCATCATCCCCCAGTTTTAAAGGTTCTGATGCCGTGCCTGCAAGTTCCATTTCCTCGACCTTCACTTCATCAGCCACAACTTCTCCATCAATATAGATTTTGTTGTCCACTATCTGAATGGTTTCACCTGGAAGGCCGTAAACACGCTTAATATCGTAGAAACTGTGTTCCTTGTCAGTCTTGTCAATTACGATTACGTCAAATCTGTCAGGCGATGAAAACTTGTAGGACAGAGTATTAATTACAATTCTGTCATTCTGTTTAAGGGTTGGTTCCATGGAAGTATTGCTGACTGTGGTCTTTTTAATCATAAAAAGGCACAACAGCGCCGCAAAAAGCACAACCACGGGAATGGAAATAATCCAGAACATCATTTTTATCACCAGTTTTCTGGTCTTTTCCCTTCTTTCAGTGTGAAGAAGGTCATAACGTTCCTCATCGTAGCCCTGAAACTCAGCTAATTTTGTTTTCTTGTATTTAAAGACTTTCAAAACATCACCTGTAAAATAAAGAAATCCTCTGCTTAAAAATTAAGCAGAGGATCAAAATTCAATAGCTTAAAATTATCTGATCTGCTCCTTAATACGTGCAGACTTACCAGTTCTCTTACGAAGATAGAAAAGCTTAGCGCGACGAACCTTACCACGTCTAACAACTTCAATCTTTTCGATTGATGGGCTGTGAAGTGGCCATGTCTTCTCAACGCCTACACCGTAAGAAATCTTACGAACTGTAAATGTTTCATGAATACCACCGTTCTGTCTCTTAACAACGGTTCCTTCATAAACCTGAATTCTTTCTCTGTTTCCTTCTTTTACCTTTGCAGAAACTTTGATTGTATCGCCGACCTTGAAATCAACGATGCCGTCTTTTAACTGTGCATCTTCAATGCTCTTAATGTAATCCATTTGAGGACCTCCTATATTTAAATTTCGATGTTCTTACTACGAATGCACAGAGGAACACCGCGTCTCACGAATTGAAAGTATAACATAAACAGTCACTATGTGCAAGAATATTTTTAAATATTTTCTTCTTTAATCCTTGCTAAGAATTCCTGTTCCTTCTTGCTAAGTTCACTCTTATAAAGAAGGTCCGGTCTGTTCTTTAAAGTCCTGATGATTTGCTGCTCTTTTCGCCACTTTTCTATGTTGGCATGATGACCTGACATTAAAACTTCAGGCACCGCCTTATCGTGCCAGATTTCAGGTCTGGTGTACTGTGGATATTCCAGGAGATTGTTTTCAAAAGTCTCGCTGACGCCGGAATCTGAATTTGTAAGTACACCCGGAACCATTCGACTGATGGCATCAATCATTACCATGCTAGGTAACTCACCGCCGCTAAGAACGTAATCGCCAATGGACACGTGGTCTGTGACAATTTCCTCCAAAACTCTTTCATCAATGCCTTCATAATGGCCACAGAGGAAAACCAGTTCCTCCTCTTCGGCATATGCCTTAGCCATGCTCTGATTAAAAGTAACACCCTGAGGATCAAGATAGATGACTCTCGGCTTCTTTTTCATGTCCCTGATAATTCTCTCAAAGCACTTGTAAATCGGCTCTGCCTGCATTACCATGCCTGCGCCGCCGCCATAAGGATAATCATCCACATGACGATGTTTGTCTTCCGTAAAATCACGAATATTTACGGCATTTAATTCAATTATTCCTGCATTAACAGCTCTTCCAATGATGCTGGTGTTAAGTCCGCCCAGAACCATTTCAGGAAAAAGTGTCATTACGGTAAATCTCATAAAAGTCCTTTCATCATGTGAACTGTAATCTTCTTTTCTTCAAGATCAATCTTTAAAATGCATTCATCAATCTTTGGCAGAAGCACACTCTTGCCATTTTCCATCGTTACATCAAACACATCGTTAGCACCGGTCTGGATAACGTCCTTTAAAACACCTAACTTGTTACCTTCGTCAGTAAACACATCAAGACCAATGATGTCAGAGACATAAAATTCCCCTTCCTCAAGAGGAATGGCATTTTCCCTGGTTACAAAGATGTCTGCACCCTTGTACTTTTCGATGTCATTAATGTTATCTATGCCCTTGAATTTAAGGATAGGCATATTCTTGAAATACTTCACGCCTTCCACTTCAAGTTCTTTCATTCCATCCTTACCACAATCCATGAGCACATCCTTGATGTAGTCAAATCTGTCTAACTCATCTGTTGTAGGATAGACGTTAATTTCACCTTTAATTCCATGAGTTGATGCAAATACACCTACTCTAAAAAGATCGTTCATAAACACTCCCGGTCTGTTCTTAAAATGTAAAATGGAATCACAGCTATTGCCATGATTCCATAAGAATTTCATTACTGAAGAATTTCCACAGTAACCTTTTTGTCTTCCATTGTTGCTGCCGCTTTGACCACTGATCTTATGGCTTTCGCAATACGACCCTGCTTTCCTATTACCTTTCCCATATCTTCAGGCGCAACACTTAATTCAATTAAGATGTTATTGTCGGTGGCGGTTTCAGTGACAACAACCTGTTCCGGATGCGAAACAAGTGCTTTAGCGATAGTTTCAACTAATTCCTTCACTGCGTACCTCCAATTATTTTACAATACCAGCCTGCTTGAAAAGTCTAGTAACAGTATCTGTTGGCTGAGCACCTGTTGATAACCACTTCTTAGCAGCTTCTTCGTCAACCTTAACAGCAGCTGGCTCAACTGTTGGATCATAAGTTCCGATTTCTTCGATGAAACGTCCATCACGTGGGCTTCTTGCATCTGAAACTACGATTCTGTAGAATGGAGCCTTCTTCTGTCCTAATCTCTTTAATCTAATCTTAATCATCTGATTCACCTCGCTTAAAAATTTTAAAATTTTATAATAAAAGTAGATTGTTATCTACAATATTAACTATCCTAAATTGAAAGGAAGCTTGCCCTTGCCAAAGAGTCCCTTCTTGCCTTTCATCATGCCGTTCATCTGCTTCATCATCTTCTTCATCTGTTCATACTGTTTCATCAGTCTGTTCACTTCAGAGATGTCTACGCCTGCACCAGCTGCAATTCTGCGCTTTCTTGGTACATTGATGATTTCCGGCTTTTCTCTTTCCTTCTTAGTCATGGAGCAAATAATAGCTTCAATGGACTTTGTGGCATTGTCATCAATTTCAGCCCCTGCAAGACCTGCTGTGTCAGGCATCATGGCAAGCACCGAATTAAGACCGCCCATCTTCTTCATCTGCTGAATCTGCTCATAGAAGTCATTAAAGTTAAACTCTGCTTTGAGCATTCTGGATTCCATTTCCTTAGCTTTCTTTTCGTCAACCTCGGACTGAACCTTTTCAATCAGCGAAAGCATATCGCCCATTCCTAAGATTCTACCTGCCATTCTGTCAGGATAGAACTGCTCAAGATCAGAGAGCTTTTCACCCATACCTACGTAAAGAATTGGCTTTCCTGTAACCGCTTTAATTGAAAGTGCAGCACCACCACGGGTGTCACCATCTAGTTTTGTAAGGATTACGCCTGTAATTCCAATTTCCTTATCGAAGGTTTCAGCAACATTAAGAACGTCCTGACCTGTCATGGCATCAACGGTAAGTACTGTGTGATCCACCTTGATGTTTTCCTTGACTGTTCTTAACTCCTGCATCATTTCTTCATCAATGTGAAGACGACCTGCAGTATCAAGAATCATGACGTTGTTGCCATTCTTTTCAGCGTGCTCTTTAGCAGCCTTTACTATGTCAATAACCTTGTGGTTAATGCCCATTTCAAACACAGGAACTTCCTGCTTTGCACCATTGATTTTTAACTGTTCAATGGCTGCCGGTCTGTAAATGTCACAGGCTACAAGAAGAGGTCTCTTGCCCTGGGATTTAAATTTGCCGGCTAACTTTGCTGCGGTTGTTGTTTTACCTGCACCCTGAAGACCGCACATCATGATGATAGTCATTCCTGATGGATTAAATGTAATTTCAGTAGTCTCATCACCCATGAGCTTTGAGAGTTCCTCGTTTACAATTTTAATAACCATCTGAGCAGGATTAAGTCCTTCAAGTACGTCCTGACCAACAGCTCTCTCAGTTACTGAGTTAATGAACTGTTTAACAACCTTGAAGTTTACGTCCGCCTCTAAAAGAGCAAGTTTAACTTCTCTCATGGCTGCCTTTACGTCAGCTTCGTTAAGTCTACCCTTGCCTTTGAGATTTTTAAATACATTTTGAAGTTTTGAAGATAAACTTTCAAATGCCATTAATTACCACCTTAAAATTCTTCAAGCATTTTCTCGGAAAGTGTGATGATTTCATCAACTCTGTCCATTTTTCCTGCCTTGATTTCGTCTGCCACAGCCTTAATCTTGGATACATCGCCTTTAACCTGACCAAACTTCTTAACAAGCTGAAGTTTGTCTTCGTAGCCGTGCAATTTCTTAACTGTTCGTTTTATATTATCATAAATACCCTGTCTGCTAATTCCTGATTCCTCAGATAATTCAGCCAGAGTCATGTCGTCTAGTACATAGCCTTCAAAGAACTTCTTTGAAGATTCATTCAGAAGTTCACCATAAAAATCATAAAGCATTGATAATTCAAACACTTCTTTTAACCATTCTTTAGGATCTGATTTAGACATGGTTCACCTCTTTCCTATCGCATTATACCAAATAAAAAGAGCTTGTCAAGTATTTTTCTTGACAAGCCCGTAAGTTTATTTTGAAGTAAACATATACATGCCAATTCCAGCTGCAATGGTAATATTTAAGGAATCCACCATTTCAGACTGTGGAATTATAATCGGATGAGCCTTTTCCTTGTAATCTTCAGGAAGTCCCGTCGCCTCATTACCAAAAATCAAGGTAAATAATTCCGGCTTCGGGCAGGTAGATACCGTAAGCTGTTCTTCTGCCGTCAGCATAAAAGCAAAGTTTTCTCTTTTGCTGTCCTTTGTGCAGAAAAGCTTGGCATAGCTCTCATAGTCCTCAAAATACTGGATGTTCATGTGAAATAATGCACCCATGCTGCTTCTAACCACCTTAGGATTAAAGCAATCAACCCCAGGTGAAATAATCGCCAGGTCTGTAATGTTTAAGGCAATTGCTGTTCTAATTATTGTTCCGGCATTTCCCATGTTGCCGGGATTTACCAGCATAATGTGGGATTTATCTTTGTTAAGCTTCGACTCATATTTATCAAAGACACCAATTACATAGACGTTTTCCTTATCACTAAGGCGTCTTATGGTCTTATCGTCCTCAATAAGCCTGACCCCTGCCTTCTCGCAAAGTCCTTCCAGTTTCTTTCTGTCCGTATAAGAGGAATCTACGAAAACACATCTTACCTTTTCCGGCATGAACTTTAAAAGTTCATAGGTTGGAAAAGCGCCCAGCGTGTAACTGTAGTCAAATTTACCCTTGTAAGGTTTAATCTGTTCCATAACTATTTAATGTCGTTTGTCTTGTAAATTCTTCTAACCTTAGAGCAAAGGATGGCATATGCCGCAAGCAGTGCCTCGTCTCTAATAAAGTAACTAACGTAATAACGGTCTCTTGTCCAGAAAGATGATGGTGCAAAGTGGTAGAAACAGTAAGGCATTTTGCCCATAATAAAGCAAAACAGCAGAATTACCATCATTGCAAAACAAATCCAGTCTGTAAACTTAATGGTCTGCTTAAAAGTTCCCAGCGCACTGATAACAAACAGTGTAATGCCTAAAACAACACCCCAGGCAATGTCCTTTGCATCTACGAAAGCGCAAAGAGCAATGAATATGCCGAGGAGTCCCAGAGGCATAAACATGGCGCCGAGACCATCTCCCTTTTCACGCTTCTTAACCACCATCTTAGGAATGATGATAAGACACATAAACATGGAGAGCACTGCTAAAATCGCAAGGATATTAGGGTCTCCGGAAGTTGTATCTACTGAACTTGTAGAGGTGGTTGTGTTTTCTGTCGTAACAAAACTATCAGAATCATCTGAAGTTGCTGTCTCGCTCTCTGTGTCTTCTTCCTGAAGTGCCTGCAGGATTTCCTCATCAGTTTCACGTTCCAATGAATAAGTAAACTTAAAAATACTGTGAGAAAAAGTATAGTAAACGTTGTCTTCACCATAATCAGCATCCTCAGTAATTGCCACGAAAGATGGATTTTCCTCTACAACTACATCTTCACCAAAAGTATCTCTTAAAAGATAGATTACAAAGATGGAGAAAAATAAAGCAATTCCCGCGAAAACAAAAGGCATAATATTAAACCAGAAAAACGCGAGTTTGCTCTCGCGCTTTTCTGTATTGTTCTTTTTCTTAGGTACATTACTGTCTGGTCTAAGATCCTTGTTGATCTTTTTGTTAGAATTGGCCATTGTTTAATCTTCCTTAGTTATAAAATTCACCCTTAAGCATAACCTTTTCAAGATCAAGGTTTGCATCAAGAATAAGAATATCAGCATCGCAACCTGTAGCAATTCTACCCTTACGATCTGTGATTTTCATCATTTCAGCAGGTGTAAGTGTTGCCATTCTGACACATTCATCAAATGGGATACCCATTCTGTTAGCTGATTTAACGCAATCAAAAAGATAACTTGTTGAACCAGCTAAGTTGCCTTCCTTAATTCTGCAAACACCGTCAACCATGTAGATTGGCTGTCCACCGAACATGTATTCACCATCAGGAAGTCCTGTAGTTCTAAGTGAATCTGAAATAATAATCATTCTGTCAGCGCCAAGTGCCTTGTAAAGTGCAAGAACGGCAGCCTTCTCAACGTGAAGACCATCTGTAATACACTCAGCATAGATGTGCTTTTCAATAGCTGCACCAATTGGTCCGGGAGCACGGGATAAAAGTCCAGGCATGGCATTGTAAGTGTGTGTTAAACAAATTGCACCATTGTTAATGGCTTCAATTGCTGTATCATAGTCACATTCTGTATGTCCAATCTGAACAACTGCCTTACACTTCTTAACAAACTCCATGTTTGCTCCATCGCCACATTCAGGGGCCATGGTGATAATGTCTAAGTGTTCCATGGACTCAAACTCATCAATGTCTGCTTCCTTAACGAACTTACCGTTCTGAGCACCCTTCTTATTGTAGTTGATGTAAGGGCCTTCCATGTGGATACCAAGAATTTCAGCACCAGGTACATCAAAGTTAGCTTCCGTAACTTTTCTTATGGATGGAATATCCATGGTCATGGTTGTAGGATAAACAGAGGTTGTACCATGTTTAGCCCAACTGTCACAAAGTGTTTCGAAATCCATTTCCATGGTATCTGCACCCATACAACCATGTGTATGGATATCGATAAGACCAGGAATAACGGTTTTTCCTTCGCAATCGTAAGCATTTTCCACATCTTTGGTTGTGATGGTTGCAATTTTGCCATTTTCAACGATGATGTTTACGATTTCTCCGGTCAAAAGCTTCGCATTTTTTAAATTCATGTTCTTTCTCCTAATACCTATAACTCATAGAGACTGGCTGCCGCAACGGCCTGACCAACTCTTCGTTCTTTTTCTCCCGGAAGGAAAATCTTGATTTTCTCATCCAGTTCAGGGAATTCAGCCTTAAGAAGTTCTACTGCCTTCTTGAGAATGACTTCACCGCCCTTACCACTGGTAACTCGTCCTGAAATCTGCACATTGTGGATGTCATAGATTTCGTTATAGTTAGCAACGGCATATCCAAAATAGGTTCCGATTGTTTCGAAGATGTTGATTGCTCTCTGGTCGTCAGCTTCCATGAGTTTCTGTACTTCCTTAAGCTTTTCAGCAGGAGTAAGATTTTCGTCAAGCTCGATTCCGGCCTTCTTTGCAAGTCTGATTACGCAGTCCTGTGAGAAATATTCAGCGCCAACACCAAAATCTCCGGACCAAGGATCTCTTGAGCTGTTAGGGTTATAGTCAACAGGTGCAAAAGCGAGTTCTGTCATGTAACCCTTAAGAGAACCGTCAGGTGCAATAAAGCCACCAGCTTCAGAAGTTCCCATGGCAATACCAAGAATACCTGTAGTATCCAGTGCCATTGAGCAGGCAAGTGCAGCTACATCACCATCATTTGCAACAACCATCTTGTAACCTAAGTCCTTGCAAACGTCGATGTATACGTTTTTTGCTTCATCACCATACTTTTCCTTGTCAACTGCCATAAATAATGAACTTACCATGGCACGATTCTTAACAAGTACACCTGCTGTAGAAATACCAACAGCATCTACTCTTGGCATTGCGGCAGCGGCCTTAAGCATAGCCTGCTTAATCTGTTCTCTGTGATAATTCACATCTGGATTAACTTTAGGCAACCAGGTGATTTCCTCAGTAAGAACAACTTCTCCGTCAACAACTGCAGCGATTTTCATGTCACTGCCGCCGGCGTCGAAACCAATTCTGCATCCATCAAGATGTCTACCAATCTTAACAGATGCGGATTTTTCTTCCGGCATATCCTCAAAGGTATGATTTACTACCTCAAAAGGTCTTTCATAAGTAGTCTCCCAGAAATCCACATCGAATTTACGGAGACCTTCTCTTGTATAGGCTTCCTTGATGAATTCGTAAACTTCATCATCACCTGACATGTGAATTCTAAATCCACCGGCTGCCCATAAAAGTGTTTTTACAAGTCTTTCAACATAAAAACAGTTCTGAGTCTTGTCTACTGTAAGTAAAGTATCTTTTCTATAGATAAGTCCGTCTTCACGCTCCACAGCGATTGAAAAAGGCTTTCCGGCATATTTCATGAATTCTCTGTTATAAACAATAGCCGGAACAAAATCAGGATCAAGTTTTGGTAATATCATTTTCTCTCCATTAATTCCAGAGCTTTTCAGGATAGTAACCCTCCTGAATCATGCCCTTTATTTTTTCAACTACTGCCGGTTTATCTTCGGCGTAGGTAAGACCAAACCACTTTTCGTGAACGTCTAAAATTTTAACTTTAACTTCTTTGTCCTGTACCAGTTTGTCGATAAAAATCGGTAGCAGGAATTCCTTGGTTAAAGGATCAGCGTCTTCGTCCTTTAAAAATTCAACAAATCCGTTCTTTAAGCGCTCTACAAAGGACGGATTAAGTCCCCACATGTTCATGGAAACCAGCGCCTTGTCACTAACTTCAATTGGCTTTCCCTTTCCGGAAACTCCAACTACCTTGCCTGTGTTTTCTGTGCTCAAGGAAAGTTTGTAGCTTTCATGCACTCCAACCAGGTAATGGTCGGCGTCAGCTTTGCATATGCCACGGGTTACCGTTCCATTATCGCTTAAGGTGTTGCCAAGGATGTAGCCTGCCATGTAAAACTCGTTGTCATTATTGTTTTCCTTAAGGAATCCATTCATGACCTCAAAAGCCTGGCGGCCGTAAAAATCGTCAGCGTTTATAACGCAGAAAGGACAATCAATGATGTCTCTTGCTGCTAAAACAGCATGACAAGTACCCCAAGGCTTAACTCTTTCCTCGGGTTTAACAAATCCTTCCGGCAAATCATCCATGTCCTGATAGACATAGCTAAGATCTACCTTTTTGGCAATTCTATCCCCTATTAACCTTTTAAATTCGTTCTCAATGTCCTTTCGAATTATGATAATAACTTTATCAAAGCCAGCCTTAACTGCGTCATAAATCGAATAGTCCATAAGGATTTCTCCATCAGGGCCGACATGTTCGAGCTGCTTAATGCCCTTGCCGAATCTGCTGCCCATTCCGGCAGCCATAATCACGAGAGCTGTTTTTCCCATAATAACCTCATTTACATTAGTGATGAAACCTGTTACTCAACTGTAACACTCTTCGCCAGGTTTCGTGGTTTATCAACGTCAAATCCCTTAGCAACAGAAGCATAGTAGCTTAAGAGCTGTAAAGGAATAACTGACAGTGAAGCCATAAAGTAAGGATCAGACTTAGGAATGTACACTGAGTAATCAGAAGATGTTTCCATGCTGTACTGTCCATAGGTGGAGATACCGCAGGCATATGCCCCACGAGATCTAACCTCCGTAATATTTGAAACTACCTTGTCATAGAGATTTCCCTGCGTTGCAAGGGAAACAACAAGAGTGTTGTCTTCAATTAAGGCAATAGGTCCATGCTTTAACTCACCTGCTGCATAGGCCTCTGCGTGAATGTAGGAAATTTCCTTGAGTTTAAGTGCCCCTTCAAGAGAAACTGCATAGTCAATACCACGGCCGATAAAGAATACGTCTCTGGCACTGAAAAACTTGCTGGCAAGCCACTGCATGCGGCCGTTATCTGCGAGAACAACCTTAATTTTGTCTGGAAGTTTCTTTAATTCACAAATGTAGTAGTCCTTCTTTTCTTCGTCTACTCTGCCTCTAACCTGTCCAAGCTTAATTGCGATAAGGTAAAGTGCAATAAGCTGTGCGGAATATGCCTTAGTTGTTGCCACACTTATTTCAGGGCCGGCAGATGTGTAGAACACGTTTCCTGCCTCACGGGCAATGGAGCTTCCTACTACGTTTACGATGGCAAGAACATTGTGACCGGCTTCTTTTGCCATGTTAACAACAACCTTTGTATCAGCTGTTTCACCGGACTGGGAAACAACGATTACAAGAGAATTCTCCTGAAGAATAGGATCTCTGTATCTGAACTCTGAAGCCACTTCACACTCAACAGGAATTCCAGCCATGCCTTCAATGACATACTTGCCAACGAGACCTGCATGATAGGCTGAACCGCAGGCAATAATGTAAATTCTGCTGATGTTCCTAAGTTCTTCCTCAGTCATGTTAAGTTCAGGAATAACAATGTTTCCATCTACAATATGAGACATTAAAGTTTCTGAAACTGCCTGTGGCTGCTCATAGATTTCCTTAAGCATAAAATGCTCATAGCCACCCTTTTCAGCTCCGGCAATGTCCCATTCAACGTGATCAAGAGGAACGTTTACAGGCTCCTTATCAACGTTAAAGAACTCAATTTCACTCTTAGTAAGCTTGGCGATTATCATGTTATCTACATAATAAACGTCTCTTGTGTGCTTTAAGATAGCAGGAACATCACTGGCAATATAGTTACCGTCTTCTGCATGTCCAAGCACCAAAGGACTGTCTTTTCTAACCGCATAAACTTCGCCCGGATGGTCCTTAAAAATGATACCAAACGCATAGGAACCGGTAGTTCTGTGAATTACCTTGATGATAGTTCCAAGTGGATCGCCGTCATAGTAATACTGAAGCATGTTAGCAACTACTTCGGTATCTGTTTCTGACTTGAATTCATAGCCGTTCTTAACGAGCTTGTCCTTAAGTTTTTTGAAGTTTTCAATGATACCATTGTGTACAACGGCAATGGAGCCGTCCATGGAACAATGTGGATGCGCATTGGTAGCTGATGGCTCACCATGTGTAGCCCATCTGGTGTGACCGATACCAATTGTACCCTTTACTGACTTACCATCATCAGTCATCTGCTTAAGGTTAGCTAATTTGCCCTTAGACTTAATGACTTCGATGTTAACCTTTTTACCTGTTGTGCTTTCAACAGCGATACCTGCTGAATCATAACCTCTATACTCAAGTTTTGAAAGTCCGTCAAGAAGTATAGGAGCAGCCTGCTCCTCTCCGACGTAACCAACTATTCCGCACATAGATTTTTCTCCAATTCAAAATTATTAAACCTGAGATGCAATATCCTTAACAAGGTATTCCATGGCCTCACGTTTTCTCAACATATCCTTTGCAAGTTCGAACTGACACTTAGTTCTAACAAGATTATGCTTATCATAAAGAGTCTTGAAGTACTTGTCACCTGTAATGTAGTCATCAAGGAAACGTACACCAAGCTCGATGGTAATGGTGATGGCACCAAGTACCATAGTCTCAACTTCCTTTTCTGTAAGGGACTTTGCTGTCTTTCCAATGAAGCCCTGAGCAAATGCCTGGAAGCTGGTAAGATTAAGTGATACAAGGTCAAGGTTAGGCTCATCCTCGCCCGCAGTATTGCAGGCATATCTAACAGCATCACCGAAATCATGCATTGCAAGACCAGGCATAACTGTATCCAGGTCAATTACGGCGATAGGCATATGCGTAACCTTGTCAAAGAGAACATTGTTGATCTTTGTATCATTGTGAGTTACACGAAGTGGAAGTTCTCCATTCTCCTTCATTACTTCAAGCTGACTTGCAAGTTCAGCATTTTCCTTAACGAAGGCGATTTCTTCCTGTACTTCCTTAACTCTGTCGTACTCATCCTTCTCCACATCCTCAAGAAGTGTTTCAATTCTCTTCTTTGTGTTGTGGAAATTAGGGATTGTTTCATAAAGCTTTGATGCATCAAAATTTGAGAGAATATTCTGGAAATCACCAAAAGCTGCGCCAAGTTCTTCCATGATAGCAAGTTCATCACAGGAATCATAGGTCATGGAATCGATGTTGTTTGAAACTCTCCATACGTTATTATCTTCATCCACATAGTAATTCTTGCCCTGATCGGTAACATAAAAACTAAGTGTCTGAAGTCCATTTTTAGAATGCTTCTTAATGTGTGTAGTAACTAAAGATATGTTACTCATGATTTCTTCAGGCTTTTTGAAAACGTAGGTATTGATGCGCTGCATGATGTAGCAGTTCTTCTTACCATTACGGTTAAAGTTAAGTCTGTAAGTAGCATTAATGTTACCAATGGTAACAACTTCGTAGGAACTTAATGTTCCCTTAATGTTGAATACTTTTGCTATTTTAAGCAGTTTCTTCTCAATGGATAATTCTTCATTCATGGAATTTATTTACCTTTCAAATTAGAATTCATATGGTGTTAACTGGTAAACGTAATAGTTCACCCAGTTAGAATAGAGAGTATTGCCGTGAGCTCTCCAATTAAGTATTGGCTTGTTATCCGCATTGTCCTCCGGATAATAATTAACAGGCATCTTTGTATCCATGCCCTTTGCAATGTCTCTCTTGTACTCCTGGTCAAGAGTCAGTCTGTCATACTCGAAGTGACCCATGACGAAGATTCTTCTACCTTCTTCTGCAAGAATGATAGATGGTCCCGCAATTTTAGACTCGGCTAAAATTGTCAGGTTAGGATTGTTATTAACTTCTTCAACTGAAAGACCTGTGTAACGGCTCTGTGGCATGTTGAATACATCATCAAAGCCACGCACCAAAGGCGTTTTCTTGTGAAGCACGTTGTGCTTGTAAATGCCGAAAAGTTTTTCATTGTAGCTGACCTTACTGATTCCGTAATGATAGTAAAGTCCGGCCTGCGCTCCCCAGCAAAGATGAAGCGTACTGGTAACGTTTGTTTTGCTCCATTCAAAAATGCTGCAAAGTTCTTCCCAGTAAGCCACGTCCTTAAATTCCAAAGTCTCCACAGGAGCTCCGGTTATAATAAGGCCGTCAAATCTTCTGTCCTTAACATCTTCATAGGTTACATAGAAATCATCAAGATGAGATTTTGCAGTATTCTTTCCAACATAACTCTTGGTAGTTAAAAACGTAATGTTAATCTGAAGAGGTGTATTGGAAAGGGATCTTAAAATGTCAACTTCTGTTGCTTCCTTAAGAGGCATCAGATTAAGTATTGCTATCTTAAGTGGACGGATGTCCTGGCTTAATGCTCTGGCTTCATCCATCACGAATATGTTTTCATCTTCAAGGACCTTTTTTGCCGGAAGATCATTTTGTACCCTGATTGGCATGTCCTTACCTCCAATAAATGCATTCTAAATACAAGATATTGTACATTATTTACAGTATTTAGTCAATCTATGGTTGTCCGAAGCGGTCGATGAAGTCCTGTTCACTAATAATTTCCGTTCCTAATGCACGGGCTGTTTTGTTCTTTGTAGAATTTGAATTTACATCATTGTTAATGAGGAAATTTGTATTCTTGGTAACACTTCCCGTTACCTTACCTCCATTAAGTTCAATGTACTTCTTTAACGCATTACGGTTTTCAAACTGCTCTAAGCTACCTGTAATTACGAAGGTATAGCCTGTAAGCGCTGAACCGGTGGATGCTTCAGGTTGCACGAATTCCACGAATTCCAAAAGATCATCAACCATTCTAATGTACTTAGGTTCAGCCATGTATTTAATGAAAGAATCTGCAATTACATCGCCTATGGTATCAATGGATGTAAGTTCTTCCTTTGTTAAAGAACGCAATTTGGCAATGTCGTTATCGGCATATGCACAAAGAATTTTCGCTGTCTGATTACCTACATTAGGAATTCCCAAAGCATAGATAAAGGCTGATAACTCTCTGTGTTTTGCTTCTTCCACAGAATTAATAATCTTTTCAAAGGACTTTTCACCAAAGCCTTCCATCTCTACAATCTGGTCTTTGTGAGCCGCAAGCTTGTAAAGATCGGCATATTCATGGACAAAGCCTTCAGCGATAAACTTCTCTAAAGTCTGCTCGGATATACCGTCCATATTCATAGCGTCACGTTCAACAAAGTGCGAAAAGCTCTTGATTTTCTTTGCAGTGCAGTCAGGATTAATACAGTATAAAAATCTGTTGCCGTCAGAATCCTTGATTTCAGTGTCTCCGCCACAAACAGGACACTTCTTTGGAATTTCTACGGTTCCAGAGCCCGTAAAGTTCTCTGCAATCTGAGGGATAATCATGTTCGCCTTGTAAACGGACACTTCATCTCCGATGCCAAGCTTTAACTCTTCCACTATGGAAACGTTATGAACGCTGGCACGGGTTACAGTAGTGCCTTCTAATTCAACCGGATCAAAAACAGCTACCGGATTAATAAGGCCGGTTCTTGAAGCAGACCAGAAAACTTCTCTAATGTTTGTGCGGGCAGTTTCATCCTGCCACTTAAACGCCAGGGCATTTCGTGGATACTTAGCCGTAGTTCCAAGGCTGTTACCGTAAGCAATGTCGTTGTAAATTACAACCAGACCATCTGAAGGGAAATCATTTGTCTTAACCTTTTCTGAAAACCACTTAACGGTTTCAGCAAGATTTGTAGCATTAACAATTTTGCGTTCCACAACTTCAAAGCCCAGTTTTTCAAGGAACAAAAAGCCCTCTTCTATGGTCTTAAAGTTAGTATCGTATTTCTCGTCACCTTCCGCAGAATACAGTGTAAACGCAAAGAGATTAACATTTCTGTTGGCTGTAATCTCGTTGTTTAACTGTCTCACTGTACCTGAGCAAAGATTTCTTGGATTCTTGTACTTTTCATCCGGATTAGAAATGGCATCATTAATCTTCTCAAAGTCAGAGTATTTAATAACGGCCTCTCCCCTAATGGTAAGGCTGCCCTTAAAGTCAATCTTTAAAGGAATATTCTTAAACACCTTGGCATTATTAGTAATGATTTCACCCACTAAACCGTTGCCACGAGTTACCGCACGGACCAGTTCACCGTTTTCGTAGGTTAAAACGACAGTAAGGCCGTCCATTTTCCAACTAAGGACAGCCTCTTTATCTTTAATCCAGTCTGTAAGCGCATCAACGCTTTTTGTTTTATCAAGACTAAGGCATGGAGTCTCATGCTTAAACTTTGGAAGTTCGCTTAAAACTTCATAACCTGCCTTATGAGTGGGACTGTTGGATAAAACAGCCCCACTTTCCTGTTCCAGTTTTAATAATTCATCATAGAGCCTGTCGTATTCGAAATTGCTCATGATTTCCCTGTCATCCTGCTCATAGGCCTTGGCAGCCTTGTCAAGAAGATCAGTCAGTTCTTTCTGTCTATCAGTAATCATAACCTACCTATTTCTGATTCTTTAGCTTAAACATCTTGTAAGCAAAAATCTCCCCTGAAATAACGAGTGCAAGAATACCAACCATGATAATTGCAATCATGATAATCTTGTTGTTTCCGGATTCCTTGCTCTCTTCTTTAGCTGCTTCAGTTACTTCTGCTTCCTTTGTATTATCCTTTGTAGAGGAATTGGAATTATCAGATGTACTGCTCTGCTCAGATGTTCCTTCACTTTCGTTTGTTGTGCTTGTATTAAGAGTTATTCCGTTGCCGTTTCCCGTGCTGCCAATGATAATACCGTCTGTAGAATTCTGAGCGATGAAACCGGACATCCATGCAAGTGGAGCATTCCAGTTAATTGTACACTCGTTTACAGACCAGGCTTCAATGTTATCCATGTAGCACTTCTGTGGAGGGATTTCACCCTTAACCCAACCAGAGCCACGTACCCAAGGATCTTCCATACCTGAGTTAGGTCCACCGGTAAGTACACCGCAAGGAGCCATTGGATAGTCAGGATTAATCTGCTGTGACCAGAATCTGTGGTGCGGATAGATGGATGTATGTGTGCCATAGCCTGTTACATAGGAATTATCCATAGGATTTCTTCCAAGTAAGTAATCCATGCCTTCCACAGCACCGTCTAAGTATTTCTGTTCTCCGGCAAGTGCATAGGCATATGCCATTATGATGGAGTTATTAGCTACAATACCATTTGAGCCCCAAACATAACCTGTGTCAGAATCTGATGAGGAAATTGTGCCCTGTGCGTAAGGTATTCCATAGCCCTGCTCAGCCTGAACACCAAGGAAAGTGTCAGCTGCATCAGTAACACCTGAAACTGCTGTCTTGTAAACATCTGCATCAATGGCATCTTCATTAAGTGTAAGTGAAAGTGTACCACAGGATGCAACATGACCCCAGTCAATGGAGCCAATTGTATCAACGGCTTCACCACCGCCAAGTGTTGTCTGAACCTTACCATAGAAATCTGAATCCTTCATGTCATCAAGGTAAGAATCATCGCCTGTACTAATGTAAAGTTCGCAGGCTGCCCAATAAAATTCATCAGTTACAGTGTCATCACCATAGGCACCGCCACCATGAGTATCGCCTGCAATAGGTGCAAACATGTCATCATGCTTTTTAGCTGCTGCATAGGTTCTTTCAGCAACGTCAAGGCATTCCTCTGCAAAATCATCATCGATGCCCTTCCAAAGTCTTGCTGCCTGAGCTGCACACGCAGAAACATTTAAAGTTGCGGCTGTGGTTGGAGGATAAAGGAGTCTCTTCTCTTCATCATCCTTAGGTTCCATGCCAAGGGCGGTCCAATTTTCATCGTTTACCTTGTGATAAACCATGTCCTTGTAATCACCATCAGCAACCATCATCTTGATCATCCATTCCATTTCCCATCTTGCTTCATCAAGAAGGTCAGGATAACCGTTATTGTTTTCAGGAATATTCATGGTGCCATCTGCATAGCAGTCTTCTGTTCCTGTAAACAGAGCCATTTCGTACTGGTTCTGCATGGTCCAGAGGGATATGCCGCCGTTTACCACGTACTTACCATGATCGCCGGCATCGTACCAGCCACCGGTTACGTCCTGAGTACCTGAGCTGCCTGTATAATCCCAAGTCTGATAAATTTCTGCAACATCAGATGTGTGACCTGCATCTCTTGAAAGTGCGGAAGAATCACCTGATGTGATGTAGTCACTTTCAATTTCAATTGCAGATCTGTTCTGATAGAAATAATTTAATGAATCATAGAGCATTGCAGAATAAGATGTAGAATTGTCTACATCAAAGGTTCTGGACTTTGCTCCATCCTTAGTTTCAATATAGTAAGTTCCAGCTTCAGTAAAATCTGAAAAATCTAAGATGTGAACGTTGTCACCAGAATCTTTATCATAACCAAAAGGCTCGGATGTACCTGTATAAACTGTAGAACCATCCTCATCCTTAAGATAGAATTCAATTCCGCTCTTGCTTTCTGAAAGAAGCGTTGCCTTCTTTGCCATGTTTGAAAAATAGCCGAGCTGATTTGTTAAAACGTCAGATCTCACCCACTGTTCCTCCTCTACATAATCATTTTCATCAGAAGTTAAATCCACTAAGGACATGTTATCAAAAGTAATTACGGTGCCTGCAGGGAAGCATACGCCGTCTGTGTACTGTCCGTCACCACCAAGGTGGAAGGACCACTCTGCGACTTCCATGGACTGGCTGGCCGTAAAGGTTAAGGACACGTTCTTAGTTTCGTTAGCACCAATTGTAAGACAGTCCCAGGTGGAATCCAGGTCGTATCCATTGCTCATGTTGTGCCAGATTTCCACGTCTCCGTCGTAATTACCGATTTTTGTGTAGTATTTTCCGGCATTAGATGCGGTAATGGAATACTCTACCTGATACTGATGACCGGAAACAATGGTAAGTCCACGATGTCTGAACTGGCAGTCCCAACGGTCCTCACCACCATTGGAAACACCTCCCGGATTGATGATGGTAATCTGATAGGCTCCATCTACGAGTTCAAATTCCATCTCGCCGGTTGCGGACTCCACTATATGCCAAGGCAGACCGACTCCGTCATCGAAGTCAGTCTGTCCCAACTGTTCACCTGCAAGGACTGCTACCGGAGTCATGAAGATTCCTGCAGTCATTACTAAACCCGTAACCATTGCAGTTACGGATGTTAATAATCTTTTAAGTCTCATGTTTTACCCCAAACTTTAAAATTTCATTTAGAGTAATTATACAAAAATCGATAAGACAATACAAGGAAAAATAAAGCCGCAAGAATTGCGATGATGGCCAAAATCAAGGCCTCTGTAGAGTCTCCTGTTACAGGAGATTTTGGATTTTGAGGAACAGCCGTTACGGTAGGTGTTGCAGTTACCGTAGGTGTTGCAGATGGTGTTACGGTAGGAGTCACCGTCACTTCCGGAATTTCATGTTTTACGCTGAAAGATTGAGACTCATTATTTAAGGAATTTTCCTTAATTACATAGTTCTCTTCCTTTAAGATATTTTCCACAATGACATATTCGCCATCAGGAAAATCTTCCTTTGAAAAATCAAAGATAATTACAAGTTTTGAGTCTTCAAGTTCACTACTGTTAAACTCTGTTACTTTTTCTACGGTTTTGCCTTTTAAAGTAACCAGCTCTCCGGTTGATTTTTCATAGATATTACTTACCACAGTGAAGTCTTCATTCTCTTCAAGGTTTCTCACCAATAGTTCATCCGTAATTAAACCTTCTTCATTTGTTCCTGCCACGGTGATTAGATCTGCAAATCGAATCATTTCATCAGTGTCGCTTAAATCCTTGTGTTCAAACAAAACCTCATGATTTTCATCAAAGACCTTTACTTCTGTTAAAGCCACCAAGGTGTGGCCGCTAAGATCTAAAGAATTAAACTCATACTCTAAAGGAACCACGATTTCATAGCCATCTAAAGGAAAATCACCTTCTAAGCAAGCTGTAACAGGTTCTCCAGCACTATCAAGAAGCAGTTCCTCAGTGGTTAAATCGTACAGGGTGCCGGTAACGGCATATGCCTTGCCTAAGTAAGACTGAAACTCTTTAATGGTAACGTTGTCAGTAACTGTTGTTTCTGCGTTTGCCTGTTCATAATTATTAAGATTTGAACTTAAAATCTTTGTGGAAATCGCAATATCCTTTGGACATATCGTAACAGTCTGGTTTACATCATTTAAATCATCGTGGGAACAAATTAGATTTCCGGCTGAATCATAGAGTTCTTCGTGAGCAACCAGTTTGCCTTCTAAAAAGCTTGTGTCAACTTCAAAGGAATTAGTAACAATCTTTGTGGCTGCATCTACGGTAAAACTTACAGTGGCTTCAACACCTCCACTCTTAAGAACAATGTCACTTACATTTCCCTCCTTATCTACATAATAAAGCCCGCCCTTTACGACTAGCTCTTCGCCTACGTAACTTCCAAGTCCTGACAAGTCTATATCATCTGTTAGCTTTAATGTAGATGTCGAAAGTGTCTCTTTCTCACCTGAAAGCGTAAACAGATTTGTTGACATGGTGACACTTTCAGGATCCATGCACGTCACGGTAACCATGCTGCCTGAATCTCCGTTACAATAATAAAGGAAGTATTTTCCTAAAGTCTTTCCTGCACCATCGCTTGCTTCCCAGGTAGGATCAAGGGCGTAACCACTTGGTGCCACCGTTTCTTCAAACACGTAGGTTCCAAACTTAGCGTTTCGGATGTCAAAATAGCCGTGTGAGTTTACGGCATATGCCGTCTCCTCGAAATTAAGCACTTCCGCATTTAGGGCGTTGGTCATTCCTTCCTCTGTATTAATGACATTTAGCAGGTTTTTATCGCACCAGTAGACCTTAAAATTTGTTCCGGGAAGTGCGGCGCCTGTGTTTTGGTCCTTCTTAATGAATCTAAGAGTTCCCACTACCTTAGGAGCATCCGCCACATTAAATACATTGGTGGTACCAGCCTTTAAAATAAGGGAATAAACCTGACTGCTTAATTTGTAACAACCGTTTTCCGTGGTTTCCCTGCAATATACCGTCTGTCCCACCTTAAGACCATAATCACTCAAATTTACCACCTTTGAGGAACCGCTCTTTGTAAGTGTAAGTTCCGTGATTAAATCCGTGCAGGCTGAGTTTTTATAAACCCCGTATTTAATACCTGCAAAATCATAGGAGGAATTATCCTTCGTCACCGGCTCATATGCGGATTTCTTTTGTATCTTAAGTAAATTGTCGACATCCCCTCCTTCAAGCCAAAGGAAGGTCTGATAGGTGCCACTTACCAGGCTTCCACCTTCATTTAAGGCATAGACCTTGGAATTTTTAACTGCCGCCTGCATAAGCTCAGTTTTAGAGTGATTAACCAGCGCTTCGTAGATTTCCACCATCTGATTATAAGCAGTGTCGCTTAGCAAAATTCCTTCCTTTAGTACTCCCAAAGTATAGGCTGCCCGCTCGTTTCCTTCCCCAAGGCTCTTGGCATATGCATAGGAAACCACCACGTGTACATAAGCATAGTTACCATACCAATTCTTCCAAATCGAACTGTTTCCATAATTTGCATTATTGTTTGCCGTGGACAGTCCACAGGTTAAAAGGGCGGTTTTAACCACGTCTCCGGCATATGCCGATTCGCTGTAGACGTAATCGTCTTCACCAAGAGCCTTCCATTCGGGGTTCACACAAAACGCATAGTACTCCGTTCCGGAGTGTTTTACTTTCGACAATTTTGTCGACCCGTTTAAATTTGAATAGTAATAAAGATTTCCATCATTACTGTAGTGTACCGTGTCGTCTGCCTTCGCAGGCTTTTCCTTTATAAATAGTGCACACAAAAACACGGCACACAAGATTAAAGCAACAATTGTTTTGATTCTTTTCGTAAAAATCCCTCCTTTTATTGTGACCACACAACCACACACGCAAACACATTGCAATTTGCATGGTTGTCGTCAGTTTCGTCATCATATTTAAGCCCCACGCTTACATACTTCGCACTCTCATCGCCCAAATAGGCCCAATGCTCAGCGCTATCCTTTAACATACCTGCAATTTCCTCCGCTAAGTACTTCGCACTGTTTTCCGTAAATAATCCATAAAACCCTGTGCAAACAAGCGCTTCATTAGCAAGATAACAGGTACTGCCAATCTTTAGCATTGGCATATCCTGCTCCTCCATGGCCACTCCGTAATACTCATAAACATAATCGTCAAGCCCCGTCATTAATGCTGCGTTGTAAATATCATTACTGTCATGTTTAAAGTTCGTTACTATCTGGTTGGCTCTAAGACTGGCATATGCATTCCCTCCGGTAACTTCCGTCAGCGAATCACTTCTGTAGGAATTAATGGATTTTATCGCCTCCTTTTTTACCAGATTAAAGAATGATGACTGATCCATTAATTCTAGACTGCTTTCCGCAGGCGTCGCAGTTGGCGTCACCATCTTTGTGGGCGTAAAGGTTTGGTTTGATGCATCAGTTCCTGAAGATGTTGACTCATTCGTTCCTGAATTTGTTCCTAAGCTGTTATTTGCTCCGCTTGTTGGTTTAACCCCTTCATTATTTGAAGGTGTTTTACCGTCATCACCTTCGCCTGCTTCATCAGCATTACCAGATTTATCATCTGAACCTGTTTCGTTGCCGGAAACTGTTTGAGCTACATCACCTTCGCCTGCTTCATCAGCATTTCCAGCTACATCACCTTCTACATCCACAGTCCCATTATCAGCAGTTCCTACCGACTCACCGTTCCCTTTGGTCTCTTCAAATTTCTCTTCACAGGTTCCGGTTACCTCCACAACCTCTTTTCCATCACTACCACTTTTAAATAGTAAAGAAACCAATAAAACTATCATCAAAAAACCTGCACCTAACAGTAAAATCAAGCCTCGTTTCTTCCTTAAAATTGCTTTCACCTCCTTAATTCGGGCCTTAAGTGTCTAGAATTTAGCAATAGCCAAAATAATTTTCATCGGGCATATTCCACAAACATTTTTTAAAAATTAGCCGATATAAACAAAGAAAATCGGCATATGCCAACTCTATTTATCAAAGCATTCGCAATAATTGTAATAAAATACGACTTTTTAAAGTCTAAATTTAGAAAAAATGTGTTTTCCTTGTAATTAAATTCTCAGTCAAGTATAATTTCAACAAGTGTTTAATAAGACACAGGAGGAGAATGGAAATGTCTAAACAATGTACCAATTGCAAAAAAATATTTGACGATTCCGAAACAATGTGTCCTGATTGCAAAATCGAACTAGTTGCAATCGATGAGGCCAATGTTGCTGAAGCTGTCGCTCCTATCCAGGAAGAAGACAGAGAGATTTCAGTATTTTCACTTCAGAGCGAAGATGCTGCAGTCAGAGCCGTTGAATATTTAAAGGAAAACGGAATTGAATCCCGTTACCAGTACGCATTAAGAGAAAGAATTTACAAAATTTTCGTTATGAAGTCCGCTTCTAAGGATGCGCTTCGTGCCTACACTTCTTTCTATGCTCTTGAAGCAAAGAGAATTAAGGAAGAAGAAGACAGAAAGCGTGCTGAAGAAGAAGCTAAGCGCAAGGCTGAAGAAGAAGCAAGACGCAAGGCTGAGGAAGAAGAACGTAAGAAGAAGGAAGAAGAAGAACGCAAGCTTCGTGAAGAACAGGAACGTCGCGAGCGTGAAGAACAGGAAAGAATCGCAGCTCAGCAGGCAGCAATTAAGGCTGCTGAAGAAGAAGCTAAGCGCAAGAAGGAACAAGCTGAAAGAGCTAAGCTTGAAGCTGAAGAGAAACTCAAAGCTGAAGAAGCCGCAAGACTCGCTGCTATTGAAGAAGCTAAGCGCAAGGCTGCTGAAGTTGCCAAGCAGAAAGCTGCTGAGGTAGAAAGATTAAAAGCACAGGCTGAAGAAGCTAAGGCTAAAGCTGAAGAAGCAAGATTACGTGTTGAGCAGGAAGCAAGACGCCGTGCTGAAGAAGAAAAGAAGCGTGCTGAAGAAGAAGCTTTAAAGAGAAAGGCTGAAGAAGAAGCTAAGGTGGCTAAGGAACGTGAAGAAAGACGTAACCGTTTCGCTGCTTCCTTCTCAGAAGGAGCTTTTGCTGAAGAAGAAAAAACAGAACGTAAATTTAACTTTGATAATCCTAATGGTGCTGCTGAAGAAAACGCAACAAAGGATTTCGCAGATTTCGAAAAGAATTTCAATAATTCATTAAAGTCAAGATTCGATTTCATTCAGAAGGTTGACGGAGAACAGGTTGATGATGACCAGGCTCCATCTCCTGCTCCAGCTAATACTGATGCAGCTTTTGATTCAAATGCTGAAGTTGATGACGGTCCTATCTTCGTTGAGACTGAACCGGTTGACGAGTACGAAATTGGCGATACTATCGTTGTTGATGCAGTCGAAGTTGATCCTAATGAAGAGCCTGAAGTTGCTCCAGAACCAGAAGTTGTTGCTGAACCTGAAGCTACAAAGCCTTTATTCGAAGAGCCTGCAGCTAATGATTCTCCATTTGGCGAGTCAACTAGTGACAGCTCCTCTCCTTTCGATTTCTCTGCTTTCGATAAGCATTTCGAAGAAATTAAGAACAATCCTACTGAAGAAAAGGCTGAGCCTGTAGTTGAAGACATGTTTACAGACAACGTTTTCGCAAACACAGACACTACTAAGTCTTCAGATGTTAGCGACAAGATATTCGAAGAAGTTATTAGCGATGACTTAAAGTCAGAAGCCAGCACTTCAGCTAACAAGTTTGCAGCTGCTTTTGCTGCACAGGAAAAAGCCGCAAGCAGTTCCTCATCTCATAATTTCGCTAAGAAGTTCGATGAAATGGCAAATGGAATTGATGACATTGATTCCGGTACTTACCGTGGATTCGTTCCTGACTATCACACAGATGATGGTGAAGATGAAGATACAAAGACAGCTAAGGCCTATGGCTTTGATCCTGATAAGTACAAGGAATTAAAAGAAAAGGCTGAAAAGAAGGGCGAACAGCTTAAGGAAAAAGCTAAAGAACCAAAGGCTAAGGCTAAGAACAAAGACTTCATCGTTGAAGATGAGGTTAAGGTCGATGAATATCAGGGCTTCGTTCCTGATTACTCAAGCAAGGATGATAACATGAGTTATTATACCAGCAAGACAGAAATCGACTATTCAAAGTACAGAACTAAATCAGATGATGATTCTAACAACTCTTTAACATCACTTAAGGGAACACTTAGATCCATCAACACAAACGAATTAAACAAAGTCTTCTCTGCTGAGCTTCTTAAGGTTTCAGCTCATCCAAAGGACTTAACCGCTTTAAAGAACACAAACTATGTTCTTGCACTTACAGGCGGTCAGCTTAATTCACTGTTCACATCATGGCTTATTACTAACTGCACAAAGCAGACAGTTAAGCAGTACGAAAAGGCATCTGCTACTTCAGATACAAACTACGGTTTAAAGATCGAAGGAATCAAATCCTTATTAAGATCAAACTTCGGTAAACTTGATGATGCAACATTAGACTTAATCGTTACAAAGTTCTATAACAAGTATCTCGATGAATAAAATAAAAGCAGGGTCCGAAAGGATCCTGCTTTTTTTATTAAGAATTATAGATTGTTCATTTCTACGATTTCCTTAGGAATATTCGTTTCCTCGAAAGCTTCCTTCTTAAACTCTTCTAACTTCTCTGAGCTGATGTTTGGAAGTTCGTCAGGTGAGGATATACCGAAGCATCTTAAGAAATCTTCTGACGTTCCGAATAAAATTGGTCTTCCCGGAACATCCTTTCTTCCGAGTTCCTGGATAAGGTTGTACTCTAACAGCTTATTGATTGGGAAATCACTCTTAACACCTCTAATTGCTTCAATTTCAGCTCTTGTAACCGGCTGCTTGTAGGCAACAATTGAAAGTGTTTCAAGCATTACATCCGTTAATTTGTACTTCTTAGGCACATGGCAGAGTTTAATTAACACATCATAGTGCTCCGGGGAAGTACACATCTGAAAACTGTTGTCAAGTTCAAGGATTTTTATGCCTGAATTTCTTGCTTCGTAGTCTTCCTTAAGGCTGGTAAATGCTGCCTTTATGGTTTTTACATCAACTCCTGTAGCCTCAGAGACTCTGTCACATTCCACTGAATTTCCTTCAGCAAACAGAATCGCCTCAAGAGCTGATTTTAATTCTTCTTCATTGTAAATTTTGTTTTCGTCCATTAAATTCCCTCACCTTAAGAATACTGTTCCACAGGAACAATGTCGTCCGCCAAGAACTCAATTTCAATGTTTCCGTAAACAGATTCCTGTTTAATGTTTACTCTTCCCATCTTGATTAATTCAAGAATGCCAAGGAAGGTAACGATTACTTCAACCTTATTGGTATTATCATCAATCAGTTTCGCAAAATCACACTTCTTGTGCTTGATTCCGTACTCCTGAATTCTTCTAACCTTTTCCGTGAAATTAACTTCTTCCTTTTTGATCTTACCGAAACCACTTCTAATAGGGTCCATCTTGTTAAGATAACGCTTCATGACCTCATCAAAAAGCTTCTGAAGAGTGTCTGCCTCCACGTCCTTAAGCACGTCTTCAGCCTTAACTTCTTCTTTGAAATCCTTAACTTCGTCCGGCAAATCTTCATCCCTGTATAGCTGCTTTGATGCTTCAATGGAACGGTCTTTAAGCTCTAAGGACGCGTACTTGTACATTTTGTACTCAATAAGACGCATGGTAAGCTCAAGTCTTGGGTCTTCCACTTCCTCATCTTCGGTATTGTTTACAGGCAACAACATGGCTGACTTAATTCTAAGCAGAGTAGCTGCCATTACCAGGAAATCTGAAGCTACATCCATGTTTTCTTCCTTCATGGCCGTTACGTACTCAATGTACTGGTCCGTAATGATGGCAATAGGGATATCATAGATGTCCACCTTATTTTTTTCAATCAGATGAAGCAGGAGGTCCAAAGGGCCTTCAAATACCTCAAGTTTTACAGGAATCGAATTCATTAATTTCCTCTTCTAGTTAATGTTAATAAATGCAATTTCAGGTCTGTTAAAGACTCTAAGTGGCAGGGAATGTACTCCCAAACCTCTTGAAACATACATTAAGGAACCTTTTTCTTTGTAAAGGCCAGCCGTATAGCCGGTGCTAAAAAATGTTTGTGGTGAAAGCAAACCTCCCACTCCTGGGATTCTCACAATTCCACCGTGTAAATGTCCTGAAAGTACTAAATCAGCACCCCAGTCGGCATATTCCTTAAAATAAATCGGATTGTGCGCTAACATGATGACAGGCTCCTCAGGTTTTGCGCCCACAGCCTCTGTGATTTCCTCGGTTTTAAGCCTGTAAGGCTTCTTAAACTTAGGATACTGACACATTTTGTTAGTATAACCATAAATCTTGAAACCGTCAAAGGAAATGTTTGCATCATCCAGCACCAAAACCCCAAGTTCCTTCACTTTTTCCAGATAAGGGTCAAATATGGAAGGGGTTGTGAGGCCAAAATTCACCTCGTGGTTTCCCATGGAATAGACCACAGGAATGTTAAGCTTTACCAGTTCTTCAAGGAACTTCAGAGAATTGGCATATGCCTTGTACCTTGCAATCACCAAATCTCCGGTTATGCAGATTAGGTCAGGAGCCTGCTCCTTAATTATTTTAATAAGGTCTGCGTTGTCCTTGCCATACTCAAACTCGTGAAGATCCGTAATGTGAGCAATCTTTAGCTTCCTGTCAGTATTTAAATTCACATTAATCTCAGTAACTTCAAGCCACTTAAGGTCAATTGCGGAAATTATACCGGCTGAAAGTGCGCCTAAAAAGCCAAGACGAGCCAGGTTTTTAAAAGCTTTGTTAGAACTCATGATACTCCGTTTCATCCATAAATCCATAGAAATGCTTAAGTGCCTTTACCTGTTCATCAGAAATGCTGTAGGCCTTAAGGATTGTTTCCTTTGCCATTTCTACTTTTGACTCCTTTGCAACAAACATGGTTGCAAGGCTGGTGTTTTTGTCAACTTTATCTCCTACCTTCACGTTAATTTTAAGACCAACGTGAGGATTAATGTCATCTTCTTTCTTTACTCTTCCGCCACCTAAATGCAGGGAAGCCATGCCGATGGATTCCGTGTCAATTGCAGATACAAAGCCTTCCTTCCCGGCGAAAACTTCAATTCTTTCAGGCTCTGAAATGTAGCCCTCCAGGTCGTCTGTAAAACTTGTATCACCGTGCTGAGCTTCTACAAAGGCCTTAAATACCTTAAGAGCCTCTCCATTCGCCAGTTTTTCGGTGCAAATAGCCTTAGCGTCCTCTAAGTTAGCTGCAATGCCTGCGCCCATTAAAATAAGGGCTGAGAGCATGATACAGGACTCTTCTAAGTCCTTTGTGCCTTCTCCCTTAAGTGTCTTAACCGCTTCATAGACCTCAAGACGATTACCCACATAGGTTCCTAGAGGCTGATTCATGTCAGATAACAATGCGTACATCTTTCTGCCTGCGCTCTTGCCGATGTCAACCATCTCCTTAGCCAGTGCCTTAGCATCTTCTAATGACTTCATGAAGGCGCCACTGCCACACTTAACATCCAGGACAATTACCTTCGCCCCGGCAGCAAGTTTCTTGCTCATGATGCTGGACGCAATGAGGGATATGTTGTCCACCGTTGCAGTTACATCTCTAAGTGCGTACATTTTCTTGTCGGCAGGTGCAAGTTCCTTGGACTGGGAAATAATGGACATGCCAACCTTGTTTACCTGGTTTATGAACTCTTCCTCAGGCAGTTCAATCTGAAAGCCCGGAATTGCTTCAAGTTTATCTAAAGTTCCACCGGTGTGACCGAGGCCACGACCACTCATTTTAGCAAGAGCAACGCCTGCACTGGCTACAATTGGTCCTACGATAAGGGAGGTCTTGTCACCAACACCACCTGTGGAATGTTTGTCTGCTGTTATGTTTTTAATGCGGGAAAGGTCAAGAATATCCCCGGTACTCACCATGCTGTTAGTTAAATCAAAGGTTTCACGCTTGTTCATCTTGTTTAAAACAACAGCCATAAGAAAGGCACTCATCTGATAATCAGGAATGGTACCGTCGGTAAACCCCTTTACCACAAAATCGATTTCTTCCGTTGTGAGTTCCTGCGCTCTTTTCTTCTTGGTTATAATATCGTACATGCTCAGATTCATTTTAAAGCCCCTTTTTCGCCTTGTATGCCAAGATTCCGCTTACAGTCTTGGAATCCTGCAGTTTACCCTCAAAAATCATTTCTACGAGCTCCTCGAGCGTGTGTTTCTCCACATTAAGGAATTCGTTGTGATCTAAATGCTGGTGAGTAGGTATCAAATCAGTTGCCAGGTAAATTGGAATGCGTTCATTCATTAAGGCAACCGTAGTGTAAATGTCACATAGGAGTTCTGCCTTACCGGCCTTGTAGCCAATTTCCTCCTCTAACTCACGCAGCGCGCAGGTTTTAAAATCCTCATCCGGATTTTTACCTCCGGCAGGAAGTTCCAGCGTGTATCTGCCAAGTGCAGGGCGAAGCTGTTTAACAAGGATGATGTTTCCCTCATTATCAACAGGAAGTGCAGCTGCAGCTCCAGGGTGCTCAATGAAGTCCCAGTCGTTAATGGTGCCATCTGCCATTTTCATCTTGTCACGATAAACATTTACAATGGCTCCGTCGTAGACTAATTCTCTTCCAACTCTTTCATATTCAGCCATGTTTCGCCCTCCCCAAAAAGCTTTATAACCAACTACACCCCAACACAAAAGCGTTGAGGTGTATGTATTTACTATATTATATTAAAAATTCAGGTTTTACTCAAGTGTATTAAGGAAATTCTCAATACGATCAAGTCCCTTATTGATTGCTTCAATGCTTGTGGCATATGAAAGTCTGATGTGATCATCGAAACCGAAGTCTACGCAAGGAATAACTGCTACGTTGTACTCTTCGATAAGAATCTTTGCGAATACTGAGATATCAGAAATCTTTGTACCCTTGTGGCTCATGCCAAGTGCCTTGTGGCAATCAACAAAGGCATAGAAAGCACCTTCAGGCTTAAGCATTGATACATGAGGCATCTTGTTGATTCTATCGAACATTACAAGTCTTCTTGCATCAAATTCCTTCTTCATTGCTGCAACGGAATCCTGAGGACCGTTAAGAGCTTCAATTGTAGCCCACTGAGCAACTGTATTTGGATTAGATGTCTGGTGAGACTGGATTGAAGACATGAGTTTTGCAACATTTGCAGGTGCGCCGCAGTATCCGATTCTCCAACCTGTCATGGCATATTTCTTAGCCATACCGTTACATGTAATTGTGTGCTTGTAAATTTCATCATTTAATGAAGCGATGCTTACGTGCTCTTTTCCATCATAAACAAGTGCTTCATAGATTTCGTCAGAGATTACATAGATGTCTTTTTCTACGATAACCTTTGCAAGAGCTTCAAGCTCTTCCTTTGTATAAACCATACCTGTTGGGTTACTTGGAGAAGTAAGAACGAAAGCCTTTGTCTTTTCGTTACATGCTGCTGCAAGCTGCTCAGCTGTAATCTTGTAGTTCTGTGAAGCATCACACTTAACAACTACAGGAACACCGCCGCAAAGCTTAACCATTTCAGGATAGCTTAACCAGAATGGTGCAGGAATGATTACTTCATCTTCAGGATTTAAGATAGCCTGAAATGCATTAGTAAGAGTATGCTTTCCGCCATTGCTGATAACGATCTGATTAAGTTCGTACTTAAGATTATTCTCTCTTAAGAACTTGTCAGCTACTGCCTGCTTAAGAACAGGTAAACCAGCTGCTGCCGTGTATTTTGTCTTGTTCTCATCAATTGCTTTCTTAGCTGCTTCTTTAACATTTTCAGGTGTGTTAAAGTCAGGTTCGCCAGCACCAAAGGAAACAACGTCGATTCCCTGTGCCTTAAGTTCATTAGCCTTTGCTGAAATAGCAAGAGTTGATGATGGTTTTACTTTCTCTGCTTTTGTTGATACTGATAAGGACATATCTTCCTCCTGGATTGAATAATTTGAATAATACTTATTAGACACTGAATAATAATACAGTTATACAGTTATACATGTATACAATAATGTATACAATCCTTGTATAATATACTCCATTAAGATATAAAAATCAACTGTCAAACTCACAAAAAAAGAGAGAGCTAAGTGCTCTCTCTTTGTGATTATTTAGCATAATCTGTGACTCTGGACTCTCTGATAAGACTGATTTTAATCTGACCCGGATATTTAAGTTCAGATTCAATCTTCTGTGAGAGATCTCTACCAAGAAGTACCATCTCATCATCATTGATTTTTTCAGGCTGAACCATGACGCGAACTTCACGTCCTGCCTGAATCGCAAATGATTTATCTACTCCCTTAAAGCCATTAGCAATATCTTCAAGATCCTTTAATCTGTTTGTATAAGTATCAATTGTCTCACGTCTTGCACCAGGTCTTGCTGCTGACATTGTATCTGCAGCCTGAACGATACAAGCAATCATTGAACCGAATTCCACATCACCGTGATGTGCTTCTACGGCATTAACAACGATGTTTGATTCTTTGTATTTCTTACAAAGATCTGTACCAATCTGTACATGAGTTCCTTCTACTTCATGGTCAATTGCTTTACCAATGTCGTGAAGAAGGCCGGCTCTCTTAGCAACCTTAACGTCCTGATCGAACTCTGCTGCTAAAAGTCCTGAAAGAATTGATACTTCAATGGAATGCTTTAATACATTCTGACCGTAACTGGTACGGTATTTAAGTCTACCAAGAAGTTTAACAAGTTCAGGATGGAGTCCGTGAATACCTGTTTTAATAACAGCTTCTTCTCCCGCTTCCTTAATTGTCTGATCAACTTCTTTTTTGGCCTTTTCGACCATTTCTTCGATTCTGGTTGGATGAATTCGACCATCAGCAATGAGTCTCTCAAGTGCAATTCTGGCAATTTCACGTCTAACCGGATCGTGACAGGAAAGTACAACGGCTTCCGGAGTATCATCAATAATAAGGTCAACACCTGTAAGTGTTTCAATTGTTCTGATGTTACGTCCTTCACGACCGATGATTCGGCCCTTCATGTCATCTGTTGGAAGCTGAACTACAGAAATTGTTGCTTCTGAAACATAGTCAGCGGCATATCTCTGGATAGTGCTGATTACAATTTCCTTAGCTTTCTTTTCAGCTTCATCTTTGGCCTGAGTTTCAAGATCCTTCACAAGAACGGCCATTTCATGTGTGCAGTCTTCTTTTACAGATTCAATAAGATATTCTTTAGCTTTTTCGGAGGTAAGACCGGAAATTCTCTCAAGTTCAACCTGCTGTTTTTCAACAGCTTCCTGAACCTTCTGTCTAAGAACGTCAAGTTCCTGTTCCTTCTGGTTCATGCGGTTCTCTTTCTTTTCAAGAGCTTCAGTCTTTCTGTCGATGTTCTCTTCCTTGGATTCAAGTCTTTTTTCCGTACGGCTAATTTCCGCACGTTGTTCCTTTTTCTCGCGTTCGAAATCATTTTTAGCTTTTAAAGCTTCTTCTTTAGCTTCAAGTAAAGCTTCACGCTTTGCAGTCTCAGCATCTTTTACGGCCTGAGCCTTAATCTCTTCTGCCTTCTTTTCAGCAGAACCGACTTTTGCTTCATAAACCTTTTTTCTATATACTATTGAAAGTATCCATGCTATAGGACCAACAATTATAGCGGTGATTGCGACACTAATAAGGACTATCTGCCAAGTCTCCATTAGGTGACACCTCCATATTAAATTGTGGGTTGCGTAAGTAAATAAATTACACAACAGTATTATAATAGTTTATCATTCTACAATTGTCAACAAAATGGTCCCTAATGTGAATAAAAAAATTAAACATATCTTAAGAATTCAGTCTTTTTGAAATCAAAAAAAGCATATCCCACGAGGGATATGCCTATGTAAATTTCTCATATCATTTTATCTAAAATTAATTACAGGAGCTTCTTGTACTGGTCTCCCAACATCTTACGAAGTGATCTGATTTCTTCTGCAGATAACTTCTGATTTGCAAGATAATCATTGATGAAATTATCAAGACTTCCGCTAAACACCTTGCTAATCAAGGCATCAGTTTCAATCTGCTGAACTTCAGTTTTTGTAATATTAGGCTTGCAAATAAAACCGGGATCTTCTCTTTCAATTGCGCCCTTATCGATTAATCGCTTGATTACAGTGTAAGTGGTGTTCTTTTCCCAGCCAATGTATTCCTTAATGATTTTTGCAATGTCCTTTGCAGGCAAATTACTGTTGGACCAAAGCAGCTCCATTACGTTTAATTCGCCTTCATGAAGTCTAATTTCACCCATATCTCCGCGCTCCTACTATTCTATTACAGTTGTAGCAAAATTATTCTACTCTAATAGAATTTTAAAGTCAAGGAAGTTTTATTTGTGAAAAACCTTGAGGAACAAAGGCAAAATCAACATTTTGAAAATAATTAATCTCTTAAAT
>R14__coassemble_21_pt1 | contig 143637 bp, 125 predicted proteins | sample R14__metabat2_high_PE_046 | metagenome-assembled genome bin R14
TGTTCTTCCTCCTTAGCTTTTGCTTCTTCTTCTTCCTTATCTTTTGCTTCTTCTTCTGCCTTAGCCTTTGCTTCATCTTCTGCCTTGGCCTTTGCTTCAGCTTCTGCTTTAGCCTGTGCTTCTGCTTCTGCCTCGGCCTTTGCTTCTGCTTCTGCCTTAGCTCTTGCTTCTGCTTCTGCCTTAGCCTTTGCTTCTGCTTTGGCCTTTGCTTCTGCTTCCGCCTTGGCTCTTGCCTCGATTTCCGCCTTAGCTCTTGCTCTTGCTTCGGCTTCTGCCTTTGCTTTCGCCTCTGCCAAAATACGAGCCTTCTCAGCCTCTACCTTCTGGGCCTCACTCTTTAAATTTTCATTTTCCACTGTGGCGCCAGCGCCTCCAACCAAACCTGAACGGTCAAGTTCGATGGTTGCATCTTCTTCGACAGGTGCTCCACACAAGCCACATACCGTGTCTGTAGGAAACAATCTGGCACCGCAATTTGTACATCTTCTAGATCTGGCCATTTCTACCTCAAATTTCTAATTAGTGATGGAAAAGTCTGATTCCTGTGAATGCCATCACGATGTTGTGCTCGTCGCAAGCCTTGATTACAAGGTCGTCTCTGATTGAGCCGCCCGGCTGAGCGATGTAACGTGCACCACTTCTGTATCCTCTTTCGATATTGTCTGAGAATGGGAAGAATGCATCTGAGCCTAAAGCTACATCTACGTTCTTAGCAATCCATTCCTTCTTTTCTTCAGCTGTGAAAACAGCTGGTTTTGTCTTGAAGATATTCTGCCACTTTCCTTCAGCAAGAACATCCATATAGTCCTCACCAATGTAAAGGTCGATAGCATTATCTCTGTCTGCTCTACCGATTGTGTCAAGGAAGTCAAGTCCGAGAACCTGTGGTGACTGTCTTAACCACCAGTTGTCTGCCTTAGAACCTGCAAGTCTTGTACAATGGATTCTTGACTGCTGTCCGGCACCGATACCGATTGCCTGTCCGCCCTTTGCGAAGCAAACTGAATTGCTCTGTGTATACTTGAGTGTGATAAGGGAGATGATAAGGTCAATCTTAGCCTGCTCAGGAATATCCTTGTTCTGTGTAGGGATGTTAGCGAAAAGGTTCTCGTCGATTACGAGTTCGTTTCTTCCCTGCTCGAAAGTGATTCCGTAAACTTCCTTGTGCTCAAGTGGGTCTGGTGTATAGTTAGGGTCAATCTGAATTACGTTGTAGTTGCCCTTTTTCTTTGACTTTAAGATTTCAAGTGCTTCAGGCTCGAATCCAGGTGCGATAACACCATCTGAAACCTCGCGCTTGATCATGTTGGCTGTTGAAACGTCACATACGTCTGAGAGAGCGATGAAATCGCCGAAGGATGACATTCTGTCTGCGCCTCTTGCTCTGGCATATGCCGAAGCTAAAGGTGAAAGTTCTCCAAGGTCGTCAACCCAGTAAATCTTCTTTAATGTATCTGTAAGTGGAAGACCTACAGCTGCACCGGCAGGTGATACGTGCTTGAAGGAAGTAGCTGCCGGAAGACCTGTTGCCTTCTTGAGCTCGCTTACAAGCTGCCAGCCGTTAAATGCATCAAGGAAGTTGATGTAGCCCGGCTTGCCGTTTAATACCTCGATTGGAAGTTCTCCGTCCTTCATGTAAATCTTTGAAGGCTTCTGGTTAGGATTACATCCATACTTTAATTCTAATTCTTTCATAGTTATCTCCTTTTTTGAAGCAAATGATTAGTTATTCTTGTTTACAATCTTTGTCTCTGTCTCGCCTGTTGCGATGTCGATAAATCTAACAAAAAGTGAAACCTTGTTGTCTGCATTAAGTGAATCCCAAACAAGGTCTGTGAACTCATCGATGTCACCGTCAATTTCAACTAATGTAGGCTCGCCTCTGTAGCTTGGAAGTGGGTTGCCATCTTCCATGTAAGTGTGGATGAAACGTCCAACACCAGCCTTTGGATTTGAGTAGCTGTAAGTGAAACGGTTGCAAGCTGATGGATCTCCATCATCGCTCTTAAGAATTGACATTGCGAAATCATAGTTGCCGTTCTCGATATTCATTACCGCACTGATTCTTGGTGTATAGTTAGGTGCATCTGGCTCGAACTCTCTAACTCTTAAGCTTTCTTCGAAAGTCTTTCCAGCCTTCATTCCGTCAAAGATAGTATCTGTCTGGTCACCGTTAGTTACGATTGTTGAATTACCAAGTACACGTACAGGTGCGTAAATGATGAGGCTTGGATCCTCAAGCTTTGCAGGATCAAAAGCTTCAGTTCTGATGCCTTCGCCTTCTGTTACGAAAACTCTGTTTCTTGAATTGGAGCTTCTTCCCATGATGAAGTAAGCTGTTACAGCCTTCTTACCGTCAGCAGATGTACCAACGATAATTCCACGTCCCGGATAGCTGTTGCCTGAAAGTTCTTCTCTTAAATTAACCATTTGCAGTCCTTCTTTCTCATTTTTTGATGTGTTTTGCCAAAAGCGCAAAACAGCCGTATAAATTATACTAAATATGCTTTTTTGTTGCAAGTTTAATGACCACTTTTGTTATGCCCTAAACCGCCGAAAATTCGGCACTTTTAGCCCCCTTTATTTGTGCGAAAACACAAAAATATTCCTTTTGCCTTCCGTTCTAACAAAATCGACCAATCCAAGCTGCCTCAAAACCGAAATACATTTCTGCGCCGTGTCGTTTTTAATGTGGGCCGCCTTCTCAAATTCCTTAACGCCAAATTCACATCCGCTAAGTTCCTCCGGCAGGAATATGCCAAAGTCCTCCGGCACGCACAAATTCACCTCCGCTACCAGTTTTGTTGGCACGCCGTCCATCCTGGTCGCCCTGATTTTTCGGTCCTTGCCGTAGCCGTCGAGGAACTTGTATTCGTCAGATTCGACGTACATCAGGCATATGCGCAGGTTTCCGTTGTCGAGAAACTCCCTGATGCCGTAGAGTTCGCGGAAAATGGTGTAGCCAAGGTCCTTCTGGTGCCACTTGTTCTCCGCCACGATTTCGCCCGTGTCCGGCTCGATCCACTTAACCAGGCGCTTGTACCTTACGGGGTAAACAATGCACACCACGTTGTCCTGAAGGAACTCTGTTAATTTACGCTTCATGCGGTAAAACTGGCGGGTTTGGATTTCGAATATGCCTTCTGCCGTCTTTGCGTCTGCAAAGAAACTGCCCACTTTTACCTCCTGTTCCTCAGGTTTTGCGAAGTAGTTTTTAAGGGTGGCATGTATGGTTTTTTCTGCCAAACGCCCGATTTCCGCCGGGGCATCACACTCTAAAAAACGCAAAGAGGCCGTTTTCACAGCCTCTTTGAATCGTTCTTGTTCTATTTCGTTTGCTTTAAATCTCTCTGTAAAATCCAATTTGATTTTCCGTTCTTTTTAATTTAGGCAGCGTCATCTGCAGTAGTTTCCGTAGTGGTCTCCGTAGTAGTTTCTGAAGTGGTTTCCGCAGTAGGATCCAAGCAGAGATAGTCGCCAAAGGCTGCCTCAGCAATAGCATAGAGCTTTTCATAGGTTACGTAGGTGCCAACACGTGGGTAAAGACCATGCTGAGCTGCCATGTCATCTGTATAATCCTTAAGGAGGTAGTTACCTGTAACGGTCCAACCTGAAGAATTGTAATGTGTGATGATAGGAACTGCCTTGATGCTGTCCTCGTTGATGTAAACACCGTTCTGGTCCTTAATGATTTCAAGCATTGCCATGCCGCCCACGATTCTCTCGATGGTGTCCTGTGTAGATGTGAAGTTACCAAGAGAATAATAGCAAAGGCATCTGTTGCCATTGTCGGACTGAACCCACTCCACAGGCTCGATAACGTGAGGATGTGTACCAATGATGAGGTCACAACCTGCCTCTGTCATCTGCTTTGCAAAGTTGGACTGCTGGTCTGTGTAGCCAGCGACATATTCCGTGCCCCAATGAGGGAACACAATGGTAAAATCAGCCATTTCTTCGGCTGCCTTAATGTCTTCAATTACCTGAGGGTTGATGGTATTAAAGTCGATTTCTCTGGTGTCTGCATTATAGGCACAAAGCATATCAAGATGTCCTTCTGCCTGAGTTGAAAATGTAGCCCAGTTGTGACTGTAGGTATAGTTCATGATTGCAAAACTGATACCATTTACTTCAATTACTCTAATGTGGTTAGCTGCCTGATCTTCGGCACTGTCATAGATACCTGTTACGAGTACCCCCGATGTCTCGTAAGGATAGTTGGTCTTCCAAAAATTGACGTCTGCAAGCAGACCGTCAAGTCCCATATCGAAAGCATGGTTTGTTGCCTGGGTAACTACATTAAACCCCGCTTTTACCAAAGCATCACCAATTTCCGTTGGGGAATTAAAAGATGGATAGGAGCTAAATTCAGCATCCCCATCCATCACTGTTTCCTGATTAATGCACTTTAAGTCGTAGTCCGCAAAATAAGGAGCTACGTCATCAAAAAGGCAATCGTAATTGAGCGAACCATCGCTCTGAACTCCGCCCTTGTAAACGCCCGTATGAATAAGGTCGTCGCCCACTGCAGCAATCTTTACAACTGCAGGTGTAGGTGTCGGAGTTGCCGTAGGAGAAGGCGTCGCCGTCGGGTCCTCTTTGACCATTTCGGTAGCCTTGCTCTTAGAGCCGTCGTTCTTGGATGCAGTTGGTGTTCCCAGGATGTTTGTCTCTCTTGAGAGGAACATCATGATACCGATGACTAAAACGATGGCAGCTGCGAATATGCAGATTACCATTACCAGAGAGTAGGTCTTGTTCTTCTTGCGAATTTCAGCCTTGTAATCTCTGTTTCCGCCATCTCCACCGTCGCGTGGTGGTCTGCCGCCGCCATTTCCGCCGCTACCGCCTCTTCTGCTAGTTGGTGTTTCGTAGCTTTCTTCATAGTCATCTCTTGTGCGGGATGCTCTGCTCGCTGACGCGGCTGCTGTAGTTCTTCCTCTGTTCGCTGCGCTTCTTCTTGGTGTTTCAGAATAATCAAATTCCAAATCATCTGTTGCGCGGCGAGTAGTGTTTCGTCTGGAATATGCACTGGTTGTATCAGAATAACTTCTTCCAGCGCTTTCATAGGAACGTGCACCTGTTCTTGTGCTGCTGGTTCTGCCTGCAGAATAACTGCTGCCTGAAGGTCTTCTTGTAGTGCCTGCAGATGTTGTTCTTCTGGTAGTTCCGGCGGCTGTTCCTGTAGTTCTTCTTGCTCCGGTAGCAGCTGAACGTGATGCTGCCTTTCGACTTACCTCTTCAGTACTGGAAAACTTGTAAGGATCCGGAGGTGTCATTGAACCTCTGTTGTTATTGTAATCGTTTGCCATTTCCCTGTCCTTTGTATCACCCTAGTCATTGTCTTCGCTTACCGTAATGTCTGCGGTCTGGTACCTGATGACCTTAAGAAGGTCCTCCGGCGCCACCTCAACCTGGTAACCGATTTTGCCTGCAGAGAAGAAAATTGTTTCATAGTTCTTAGCTGTTTCATGAATAGTAGTCATGAAAAACTTTTTCATACCGATTGGAGAACAACCGCCGTGGATATAGCCCGTAAGCGGCAGAAGCTCCTTCTGCTTAATCATTTCGATAGACTTTTCACCCACAGCCTTAGCTGCCTTCTTAAGGTCCAACTCCGCTGCCACCGGAATGACAAAAACATAATTCTTCTTTGTCTTTCCGCCCACTGTAACCAGTGTCTTAAACACCCTGTCCGGGTCCTGTCCCAAAAGCTTTGCGACCTCGGTGCCCACAGTGGTTTCTTTGTCGGTGTAATCATAAGGCGTATACTTGATCTTCTTCTGGTCCAGCACACGCATTACATTAGTCTTTTCCATAAATTTCTTCCCGTTGTGAACTTGGCTTAGGCATATGCCCATACATAGCCATTAATCATTTTAACATTTTTTGAAGTTTAGTCAATGTAAGAGAAAAGAATTAAAGAAATCTTAAAAGCCTTTCGTCTGTTAAATTCAAACTGACTTCCTAAAATGTCTCCTTATTCTTCCCAGAACAGCTCATCCAGCGTCTTTCCGAGGACCTTGCAGATTGCTCTGCACAAGTTGATTGTCGGATTATAATCACCCTTTTCAATGGCGTTGATGGTCTGTCTGGAAACACCTACTTTTTCTGCAAGCTCCTGCTGCGACATATCCAGTCCCGCTCTCGCGGCTTTTAATCTAAGATTTTTCATGGCCTCCTCCTTAGTCTTCTTCCGTCTCTTTTGAAGTACTTATCTTCTTAAGAAGAACCACCACAAAGATTTCTAAGAACATGGCGGCGCACAAAGCATTGATTATCGGTGTCCCAAATTTGCCGTTTTTCCACATCCTGTCATCAAGGACACCGTCTACAGCAAAGAACAGATTTAACAAGCCTATGCTTCCTAACAGTACCAGCAAGCTTTTTTCTTTTTCCCTCAGCGAGAAATAGGCCTCGTTCCAGATGCTGTAGGCCAGGAACACCATCATACCAGGGAATACAGCGGCTGCGCAGAGAATGTAACCATCAGCCGGGAACAGCTCCAAAACATCAATTATGACCGCAAGAAAGACACAAATCATGTTAGTGAAGAAGCCCAGGGCATATGCCTTTCCACGCACCTGCTGCTGGCGCTCATCATAATCATTGGAGCGCTTTGAGTTTTCTATCAGTACCACGAGCAGAATCAGGAACAGGATGATTAGTAATACCCACACAGAAACCAGCAGTTCCCCGCTTGCCAGCTCGTTACTGAAGCGAAAGTTCATTGAAACCGACGCGTCATTACTGGTGTTTTCAAAGTCGATTGCGTCGGCGATTGAATCAGCTTCCTTTGCTGAGCATATGTTTTCCTTTGCAAATTCAACAAAACTATCACGGTCGGCAAAATAGGTATATTCGATGTTGTAGTGACCAGCCTTAAGTTCCACGACCGTATCAGCGTACAGATAGCCCGCACAGGTAGCGAATACCTGCTCACCTTCGCTGTCAAAAATCTGAATAACCGTGACGAAATGGATATCGGACGAGCTGATGTCTGCAGTCTCCTCCCAATCTGTTCCCACTGGCTTCCAGCCATAGGCAATCTTCCAGCTTCCAGCCTTATCAATTGTAAAATCCTTCTTACTGTGGTCCGGTGTGATCACGCCGTCCTCAACCGATACATTCTCTATCCAGGTCTGTTCCGAGCGGTAGTTGTTCATCGCCCCTTTCTCAAAGAAAAAAGGCATTATGACAATTCCAAGTCCCAAAACGATCATCATACAGATTAAAAACTTATTTTTCCTACTCATATCCAGACATCCTCCCTTTCAAGTGGGTCTTGCATTTGGTTTGTTGAGTATGATATTAATCGCTGCATTACATTTTGTCAAGTATATTTTACATTTTGTCGTTTAGTTTTTTAAAGAAGCGTCGATTGTTTTTCCATGAACATTGATAATTAAGGATGGAGACAGAAGACACAAACAAACCCTCCCCGCTAAAGCCTAGGCTCTAACAAGGAGGGTGTATTTCAGTTTCCGGGCCTTTTACTATTTGGCCTTCTTCTGTTCAATTGCTGCCTGAGCCGCTGCCAGTTTAGCAATTGGTACACGGAATGGTGAACATGATACATAGTCAAGTCCGATTGAGTTACAGAACATAACTGATGTAGGGTCACCACCGTGCTCGCCACAGATACCGCAATGGATATTTGGACGAACTTCCTTACCTAACTTGATAGCCATTTCCATGAGCTTACCAACACCGCTGACGTCAAGTCTTGCGAATGGGTCGTTCTCAAAGATCTTTGTATCATAGTAAGCTGTTAAGAACTTGCCGGCATCATCACGTGAGAAGCCGTAGGTCATCTGTGTAAGGTCGTTTGTACCGAAGCAGAAGAATTCAGCTTCTGATGCAATCTGATCAGCTGTAAGAGCTGCTCTTGGGATTTCGATCATTGTACCAACCTGATACTTAAGGTCGATGCCTGAGTTTGCAATTTCTTCGTCTGCTACTGCAACTACAACCTTCTTAACGTAAGCAAGTTCCTTGTAGTCAGATGTAAGAGGAATCATAATTTCAGGAACGAGGTTCCAGTCCGGATGATCCTTCTTAACGCGGATAGCTGCACGAATAACTGCCTTTGTCTGCATCTTGGCAATTTCCGGATAGGTAACTGCAAGACGAAGACCTCTGTGTCCCATCATAGGGTTGAATTCCTTGAGGGATTCAATGATGTTCTTAATCTGTTCAGGTGTCTTGCCCTGAGCTGCTGCAAGTTCCTTGATGTCCTCTTCAGCTGTAGGAACGAACTCATGTAATGGTGGATCCAGGAATCTGATGGTTACCGGGTCACCTTCAAGAGCTTCGTAGAGCTGTTCGAAGTCATCCTGCTGCATAGGAAGGATCTTGTCGAGAGCCTTTTCTCTTTCTTCCACTGTATCTGAGCAAATCATTTCACGGAAAGCTGCAATTCTGTCAGGCTGGAAGAACATGTGCTCTGTTCTGCAAAGACCGATACCTTCTGCACCGAGCTGACGAGCCTTTCTTGCATCCTTAGGTGTATCAGCGTTTGTACGAACCTTCATGGTTCTAAACTGATCTGCCCAAGCCATGATTCTACCAAACTCGCCGGCAATTTCAGCATCCTTTGTAGGGATTATGCCCTTATAGATGTTACCTGTAGATCCGTCGATGGAAATCCAGTCACCTTCTACGAAGTGCTCGCCGTTAAGGTCGAATTCTTTCTTCTCTTCGTTAATTGAAATTTCTGAACAACCGGATACACAACATGTTCCCATGCCTCGTGCAACTACGGCTGCATGTGATGTCATACCACCACGAACTGTAAGGATACCCTGAGCTGTCTTCATACCTTCGATGTCTTCAGGTGATGTCTCAAGTCTTACGAGTACTACCTTGTTACCGTTTTCAGCCCATGCCTTGGAATCTGCTGCGCTGAATACGATCTGGCCACATGCTGCACCAGGTGATGCAGGAAGCGCCTTAGCAAGTGGTGTCTGAGTCTTTAATACTGCAGGATCAAACTGTGGATGAAGAAGTGTATCAAGGTTTCTTGGATCAATCATTGCTACTGCTTCTTCTTCAGTTCTCATGCCTTCATCAACAAGGTCACAGGCAATTCTTAATGCAGCCTGAGCTGTTCTCTTACCACTTCTTGTCTGAAGCATGTAGAGGTTTCCGTGCTCTACTGTGAATTCCATGTCCTGCATATCCCTGTAATGATCTTCAAGAATCTTGCAAACGTTCTGGAACTGCTCGAATGCCTGAGGGAACTTGTCTTCCATTTCAGCAATCTTCATAGGTGTTCTAACGCCGGCTACTACGTCTTCGCCCTGTGCGTTTGTAAGGAACTCACCGAAGAGACCCTTCTCACCTGTTGCAGGGTTACGTGTGAACGCTACACCTGTACCACAGTCATCACCCATGTTACCAAAGGCCATTGACTGAACGTTTACGGCTGTACCCCAGCTGTAAGGGATGTCGTTATCACGACGATAAATGTTAGCTCTTGGGTTATCCCAGCTTCTGAATACGGCCTTTACCGCACCCATTAACTGTTCCTTAGGATCATCTGGGAAGTCAGAGCCAATCTTAGATTTGTACTCAGCCTTAAACTGATTTGCGAGTGTCTTAAGATCGTTAGCGTCAAGCTCAACGTCCTGCTTAACACCCTTCTCTTCCTTCATCTTGTCGATAAGCTGTTCAAAGTACTTCTTACCAACTTCCATAACTACGTCTGAGTACATCTGAATGAATCTTCTGTAGCAGTCCCATGCCCAGCGTGGATTTCCTGATTTCTCAGCGATTACGTTAACTACCTTTTCGTTAAGACCCAGGTTAAGGATTGTGTCCATCATACCTGGCATTGAAGCTCTCGCACCTGAACGAACAGATACAAGAAGTGGGTTTTCTAAATCACCAAATTTTTTCCCTGTGATACCCTCGAGTTTTTCAATGTATTCGTAAATCTGTGAACTAATCTCATCATTGATTTCTCTGCCATCCTCATAGTACTGAGTACAAGCTTCAGTTGTGATTGTGAAGCCCTGAGGTACAGGAAGACCAATATTAGTCATTTCAGCAAGGTTTGCTCCCTTGCCACCAAGAGTAGGTCTCATGTCCGCATTACCCTCGGTAAACAAATACACCCATTTTTTTGCCATATGTAATTTCCTCCGTGAAATATAAAAGTGCGACATGATACCATTATCATATCGCACTCTCTTTTAAAACAGATTATATACTATGTTCTGGTTGTTTTCAACGAATTTTATACAAAGTTGAAAGTAAATTCTAATGGTTAAAATTAAAATTCGATTCTCTTTGAAATATAATCCGTCAAATCTTCAATCTTGATTCTTTCCTGAGCCATTGTGTCACGGTCTCTTACTGTTACACAACCGTCAGTTTCTGAGTCGAAATCGTAAGTTACGCAGAATGGAGTTCCGATTTCGTCCATTCTTCTGTATCTCTTACCGATGGCGCCTCTGTCATCGAATTCGCATACGAACTTCTTTGAAAGATCTTCAAATACCTTTTCAGCACCCTCGTTAAGCTTCTTTGAAAGTGGAAGCACACCAACCTTTACAGGTGCAATTGCCGGATGGAAGTGAAGTACTGTTCTCACATCGCCACCTTCAAGTTCTTCTTCGTCGTAAGCTGCGCAAAGGAAAGCAAGAGTTACACGGTCTGCACCAAGTGAAGGCTCGATAACGTAAGGTGTATATCTCCAACCCTTTGTACCATCTTCATTATCATGCTGGTCATCGAAGTAAGTAAGGTCTTCCTTAGATACTTCCATGTGACGGGAAAGGTCATAGTCAGTTCTGTCAGCGATTCCCCAAAGTTCGCCCCAACCGAATGGGAAGAGGAACTCAATGTCAGATGTAGCCTTTGAGTAGAAGGAAAGTTCTTCCGGCTCATGGTCACGAACTCTCATCTCTTCAGGCTTAATTCCAAGATCCTGTAACCACTTAATGCAGAATTCCTTCCAATACTTGAACCACTCAAGGTCTGTATCAGGCTCGCAGAAGAACTCAAGCTCCATCTGCTCGAACTCACGTGTTCTGAAAGTGAAGTTACCAGGTGTAATTTCGTTACGGAAAGACTTACCGATCTGGCCGATACCAAATGGAATCTTCTTTCTGGATGTTCTCTGTACGTTCTTGAAGTTTACGAATATGCCCTGTGCTGTTTCAGGACGAAGGTAAACTGTGTTCTTTGCATCTTCAGTTACACCCTGGAATGTCTTGAACATGAGGTTGAACTGTCTGATGTCTGTAAAGTTGTGCTTTCCGCAGGTTGGACATGGAATCTGGTTGTCTTCAATGAAAGCTGCCATCTTTTCCTGGCTCCAGCCATCGATTGAACCATCAAGTGTGATGCCCTTTTCTTCTGCGAAGTCTTCGATAAGTTTATCTGCACGGAAACGCTCGTGGCATTCCTTACAATCCATAAGAGGATCTGAGAAGCTTCCAAGGTGACCTGATGCAACCCATGTCTGTGGGTTCATGAGGATGGCGCAGTCAACGCCTACATTGTAAGGATTCTCCTGGATGAACTTGCTCCACCAAGCCTTCTTTACGTTGTTCTTGAGTTCAACACCGACATTACCGTAATCCCAAGTGTTTGCAAGACCGCCGTAAATTTCAGAGCCCGGATAAACGAAACCTCTTGCCTTAGCAAGAGCAACAATTTTGTCCATTGTCTTTTCAACTGCCATGATTAGTCTCCATTCTATTCGTTAAAATTAAAAATTAACATTTCAAAGTGCACTCTGCGCACCACAAAATCTTATCAATACAGGGGCTTAAAGTCAATAACCGCCTAGAGAATTTCCAAAAGTTTCTCGCCTTTAAACTCGTGGTCTGTCCTTCCCTTCAGGTATCTTACTGCCACCTCGGAAAGCTCGCTAAGCACCTCGTCCGTCACCTTAAAGGTAAAAAGCGCCGATGGCTTGGTCTTTACGATAAACCAGATGGCGTACCAGGTGGAGTCGGAGAGCCTTAGCATATTCCGCTGGGACATCTGCGCCGCACAGCTCTTGCAGACAGCTCCGCCGGCGTCGATGGAAAAGAGGCGGTCTTCCGTCTTTTTGTGGCATATGACGCACTCCCCCGTAAGCGGTGCCTCGCCCGAGATGCACACTGCCTTTAGCTCGAAGATTGCCTTGATGAGCTTTGTGGGCAGGACTTTTTTCTCGAGGGTTTTAAGGGCGGCATATACCAGCTGCAGCATATCCCGCTCGTCATTGTTTTCACGTGTGTAAAACGACGCTATCTCGCAAAAATACATGGCGTGATAGGCCGCTGACAGGTCGGTTCTGAAGGATTCGAAATAATCGATGACCTCCACCTCGGACACTTTAAAGCTGTCCCTGCCGGTGTAAAGGTAGAAAGTTCCCAGGGTGCAGAGCTGTGTCTTTGCGAGCAGGCTGTTGCCGGTGCGTCGGGCGCCCTGCGCGAAGGCTGAAATTTTGCCTCTTTCCTTGGAGAGAATGGTAACTCGTCTGTCATATTCGCCAACGTTCATGACCGAGAGTATGATTCCCTGAACTTTTACCCTGTTATCCATCTTTACCTTCCGAATTACTTGTCTTCGTAACCAAAGTTCTTAATCAACATATCTGAATCTCGCCAGTCCTTCTTTACCTTTACCCAGACCTTGAGATTTACCTTGCAACCAAGCATGGCTTCAATTTCTTTTCTGGCTGCGGAACCGATTTTCTTTAACATGGCGCCCTGCTTGCCAATGATGATGCCCTTGTGGGAATCACGCTCGCACACGATGGTAGCGTCGATATCAATGAGTCTTCCGCCCGGTCTTTCCTTCATCTGGTCAATCATGACCGCGATGCCGTGAGGAATTTCCTGGTTGAGGTTTCTAAGTGCCGCTTCTCTTACCATCTCGGCGCAAATCTGGCGCTCCGGCTGGTCTGTAAGCGTATCTGCATCGTAGTACATTGGGCCTTCCGGCAGGTACTGTCCGATGATATCAAGAATGGCGTCAGTGTTCTCACCTGTAAGGGCTGAACAAGGCACCATCTCTGCAAACTCGCCTTCTTTACTGTAGGCGTCAAGCGCCACCATGAGTTCTGCCTTCTTAACCTTGTCGATTTTGTTCATGACCAGCACAACCGGAGTCTTGGTCTTCTTAAAAAGTTCCATGATGTGCTTCTCGCCGGCGCCGATAAAAGTGGTTGGCTCAACAAGCCAAAGCACTACGTCCACTTCCTCAAGGGTGCGCTCAGCCACGGACACCATGTACTCGTCCAGCTTGTTTTTAGCCTTGTGAATGCCTGGTGTATCCAGGAACACGATCTGCTTTTCATCATCCGTATAAACGGTCTGAATTCTGTTTCGTGTGGTCTGTGGGCGGGCAGAGGTGATTGCCACCTTCTGGCCGATGAGTTTGTTCATGAGGGTGGATTTACCAACGTTTGGGCGTCCAATGAGGGCGACAAATCCACTTTTAAAGTTTTCAGTCATAGTTTTCCTTCTTTTCTTACTTCAGGTCCAGAACGGCCCCGAACATATCCTTGTTTTCGTTTACTTTGGTTTCTCCTCCCACCGTGCAGATAAACTCGTTATCTGTAAAGCAGGTCAGGATATCCGCCGCTGCCTTCACCGTCTCCGGTGTTGCGCCCAGGATTTCGTCGCGGTTACGCTGGCGCATCTCGTCGGACTGGCCAATCATGTAGCCCGTCATGGAGAAAGTGCCCTTTGCCGCAGGGCTCATAGGCACGTCGATGTTGCTCATGGTACCGATGATATATTTGTCCACTGTCTCCTGATCCAAATCCATGTTCTTGACGGCCTCAGCCGCTGCCTTAAACACCTCGTAGGTGCTCTTAAGGTTTGGATCTCTGTAGGAAACAATTCCGCAGTTTCCGCTGTTCTTGTTGTAGTCGAAGAAGCAGCCATAGGCGCCGCCCTTCACTCTCACGTTCTGCCACAGGTAATCGTAGCTGAGCATGGTCTTAAGAACCGCTGCCGCAGAGGTAATATTAAGTCCCTTGTCTTTGAAATTAGAGGCTGTCGCGCAGTACTGGATGCCGCCGCTAATCTTAAAGGCTTCGTTTAATGCGCCGTAGGCGCCTTTAAGTTCCTTGACTTCCGGCTTAACGCGCTCTGTCTTCTTCGCGTCGTTCTCCCTAAGTGCCGCCTTGAACTTTGTGAAGGCGTCGGTAAATTCGGCATATTCCGCATCGCGGGACGTTACACTCACCAGCATGTTGTCGGCTCTAACCACCTTTTCAAGGACGTAGAGCATCTTGTCCACCAGCTCGTCTGCCTTCTCATCGAAGTTCTCCAGGTAGTACTTGATGACTCTGTAGAACTCGATGCCGTCGGTCTCCTCATCAAAGGTATCGTTTAAGGAGAAGTAGGACTTGGCGCGCTTCATGGCAGTAGTGATGCCGCCGTCTAAAAGGGCCATGCGCTGAGAATTTACCATCTCCGCCAGGTTCTCTCTGAGGCGCTTCTTGTCGGTAAAGTCTGAGCTCGCAATGATTTCGCTAAGAATCTCCAAAGTCTTTCCCACGTTTTCGGAAAGTGCCTTGAAACTGTAGGTCATGTAGGCATTGCACGCCTTTCTGTCCTCCACCGTGTAGTAGGAGTTTAAGGCCTCATTCAGACTGCCCGCTGAGTAGAGCATCACGTCGTTTGTGAGCTCGAAATAGCTATGTTTTGCTGTGTTCATGGAGCCAAGCATGGATTGGAGGGCGGAGGCATATGCCCAAAATCCCGGTTCCACATCCTTCATGTCGAAGTAAAGCTTGGCGTACACGATTCCACGGGTTGGCAGGTCATGGAAAACGACCTTTGTGCCGTCCACGTCACGCTCTTCATTTACCAGCTTGTCGGCTTCCTTTCTAACATCGGAAACCTTAAGCACAGGAAGGGTTGCGAGGTTTTCCTCGGTCTCCTCTTCTTCCTGCCATTCTCTGAGTTTTCTGGTGTCTTCCACCAGCTTGTTGACTTCTTCGTCGCTAAGAGTTGCCTTGTAGGCCCTAAGTTTTTCCCTAAGTGCCTCTTCGCGCTTGGTCTGCAGGCCCGGTTCAGGCTTGAAGACGAATATAACCTTGTGTGGCTCATCCAGAAGCATTTCCACCAGGTGCTCAAAGTAGCCGTTGTCGATTTCGCGTCTCAGTTCGTCGTAAATAGGCTGTCTCTTGCAGGTGGTAAAGGCCATGTCGTCGTTGTGCAGCCAGGTGCGGAGCATGTTGATGCCCATGACAAGTCCCTTTGGATATCTGCCGGTGTCCGCCTCGCGGTTTGCAAACTCGCTGGCAGCCAGTGCAGAAAGCAGGGACTGCTTGTCGATGCCATTCTTCACCACGTCTCTTAAGGCGCTTTCGATTACGTCGACGAACTTCTGAACCTGGTCAGGATTTGTCTCCACGGCCACAACCTGGAAGTTGGTCTGCTTGATGTCCGCATCGTAGTAACAGTAGGAATCGCTGCCGATGCCTGCGTCTATGAGTGCCTGCTTAACAGGCGCGCCCTGCTGTCCGAAAAGTACGCCGGACAAAAGGGAATATGCAATAGTCTTCTTCAAATCGTCATAGGAATTTAACATGACATTGTAAGCCAGGTAAGTCTTGTCCTTAGGATCTTCGTCCTCTGCAATCGGATAGCTTTCCATGACTGCCTTTGGATAAGAGAATCTTGGCTGGTAGCCTACGGTGGAATCCAGTTCGATGGTGTCGTACTTGGAGAGATATTCCTCGTCGAGCCACTTGAGCTTTTCTTCCATGTCCATGTTACCGTAGAGATATATGTAACTGTTGGATGGATGATAGTACTTGCTGTGGAAAGCAAGGTAATCTTCGTAGGTCAGGCTTGGAATCATTTCAGGGTGTCCGCCTGAGCAATAACCGTAGGTGTTGCTTGGGTAGAGCTGCTGCTTGATGGACTCACCTAAAGCGTCCTCCGGGGATGTGAAGGCACCAATCATTTCGTTGTAAACGACACCGTTTATGATCAGTTCATCATCAGGGTCGTTAAGCTCATAGTGCCATCCCTCCTGCTTGAAAATCTCCTCGTGCTTGTAGATGTTAGGATGGAAAACCGCATCCATGTATACGCTCATGAGGTTCTGGAAATCCTTGTCGTTGCAGCTGGCAATCGGATATACCGTCTTGTCAGGATAGGTAAGCGCGTTAAGGAAAGTGTTAAGGGAGCCCTTAGCCAGCTCGATGAACGGGTCCTTAACCGGATATTTCTCAGAGCCACAAAGCACGGTGTGTTCAATGATGTGTGCCACGCCTGTTGAATCAAAAGGAGTGGTTCTAAAAGTCACGTAGAACACCTTGTTTTCGTCTTCGTTAGACACCAGCGCAATGCGGGCACCACTCTTTTTATGTCGTAAAACGACACCAACACTTTCCGATTCAGGAAGCTCAGTGCCGTAGCAATATTCATAATTCTCAAATTGTTTATTTAAAAGATCTTTATTCATTCATTCCTCCATAGGGATACAATCTGTTTTATTTTATCATATATGCATCAGATTGGCGCTATTATTTTTCTTTAAATTTCCTTCAATTTGTTTCCTTTGTGTCTATTTTCGATTGACAATTTACAAAAAACGGGGTTATAGTCAGTTTATCTAGGCGGGGAGTGTCGTGCGCTAGACAAATATCAAGCGACACAGAAAGAGGAATTTTTATGAAACAGGGAACAGTTAAATGGTTTAATGCAAAAAAGGGCTATGGATTTATTTCCGATGAAGAGGGTAACGATATCTTCGTTCACTTCTCAGCAATCACAATGGATGGATTTAAAGTCCTTGAAGAGGGTGACAAGGTTGAATTCGAAGTAGCAGACGGAGAAAAGGGACCTCAGGCTGCAAACGTTAAGAAGCTGTAGTCACTTCCATAACTGATACCAAAAGAAAAAACAAAGGACCTCTGCATTAAGCAGGGGTCCTTTTTATGTGTCTTTTAAAAAATGTCGTCGAAATCGTCTCCCATGATGATGTTTCCGAACTCGTCGCAGTCATCGTCATCGTCGTAATCGTCAAAATCGTCTGCATCCTTCATGATGACATTTCCAAATTCGTCGCAGTCGTCATCATCGTCGTCATCCTCAACATCGTCCATAACAACGTTTCCGAACTCATCGCTGTCATCGTCGTCGTCACCATAATCCTTGAGGGCTTCTTCAGTTGCAGCCAGGCTGGCGGCTAAAATCGCCTCATCCAGCTGCTGCTGAGCCTTTCTGTAGGCTTCCATGGCGTCATCGGCTGCTGTGGTCAAATCGCACGCATTCGCTACAAAAGCGGCTTCCATAAATTCGGCTTCATCAGGAGTTAAGCCGGTTCCTTCGGCAAACGGATCAGTCTCAGGAGTTAAACCAGCGTCCTCAGGAACCAATCCCTCAGTTTCTGTAACGGCATCCTCTTCAGGCTCCGTAGCTTCCCCGTAGCCTTCTGCATAGTGGTCTGCATAACCATCTGCGTAGTCTTCAGCTTCTTCCTCTTCATCCTCGTCTGCTGCGTTACGCTTTTTCTCCACGATGAAGAGAATCATAAACAGCAGTGCCAGTAGAATTGCCAGCACGAGAAGTGCCTTCATCCAAAGCGGAATCCTGTTTCCGTCGTTTTCGTCTGAATTGTTCTTTACTGCGTCATTTCCTGTTGCCACTTCCTCTACGTCGTCAGCTGTTGTAATGACGATTCCGGCTGACTCCTCGGAATATTCCGCATTTCTCTGAATCGTACCCTCAAGTGGGTCGTAGTTGTACCAGGCACCCGGGCCCATGTAAAGGAGGTAGTACTCGCCGCCGGCTTTGGCATATGCCGGATAGTTCACACCACCAATTTCCACATAGGAAAGGACGTAGTCCTCCGGAATCATCTCCTCTGGCGCGATCTGAATCATATAGGTCAGAGGTGTGGTCATCAGTGACTGGTAGATTGAATAGGTTTCTGTGGTCGCGTCGTATATGTAGAGCTGGCCGTCAGAAAGCTGGATTAATGTCAGTTTTCCATCGTTGGACACGAGAGTTGCCACCGTGAATCCGCCGATGTTGGTTGTTGATGTCACGAAGCCGTCAGGAATTGCTGCCGTAATCACGTCGCTTACAGTAAGTGCAGACTCCTTGATGGAAACAGTTCCGTTTTCGCTGATGTTAAGCGTCTTGCCCATAACCTCAACGCCCGCTGTCGGGGTTGGAGTGTTGGTCGGACTTAGCGTCGGCGTCGGACTAAGCGTTGGTGTCGGCGTGAGCTTGGACACCGTAATATAGTAATTTTTCTGTGCTCCATTTTCCGCCGTTACCGTAATGGTAATGGTGCTTCCCTCACCCAGGCCGCTGTTGCCGCTAACGTTTACGCTGGCCTTGGAATCCTCTGGTGTTGCAGAGATTGTGAGGTATGAAGTGTCAGATGAAAGTCCTGAAATTGAGTAACTCGTTGTGTCCTTGTTAAAGGCAGGTGAATAGGTGTAGCCACCCACAGAAAGGCCGCTTAAGTAATTGTTGCCGGACGCAACGTAAGGGGCGTTAACTGTGATGGAACCGTTACCGATGGATGGGGTAAGAGCCAGATAATTGCCGTCTACAATATCTGTGCTAGAAACCTTTACATAGGCTGTTCCTATGGCCTTTGCCTTAAAGGAAAATGTGTAGGTCACGGATGTCGTTCCGGGAGTATCTACAATACGAATACCACCGCCGCCACCGTCCGCTATGGCCTGGCTGGATGAGGATGAAAATCCTGTGTATTCGATAAGACTGGAATCGTAGGCAACTCCAATTACATCTGAACCAATGGTTGAAGATGATGACACCGTCATTGTAACGGTGGTGGTACTTCCGTTTTCCACCGTACTACTGGAGATGGAAACCGTGGTTCCTGCGGCATATGCCGTACCAAATAACAGCATAACGAACACGCTCAGAACGAGAATATATTTTGTTATTTTTTTCAATGCTATTTGCATTTCGCCTCCGAAATCATCCGTTATTTTCTGGCTCCAATAGTTGTTGTTCCAATAAGATATTGCTTAATCTTAAGCAAATCTACAGCTCCGATGTCAGTACCTCCGCTGACGCAACCGGCATATTTCTGTGCCGCCGTCAGGGTCTTTGTCCTAATAAGATACTGCTTTACCATAAGCAGGTCTACGGCACTGATTTTGCCGTCCATGTTTAGGTCACCGTTTACAACAATGGTGTACTTAGCCTTGTCTGTCTTAAGGTAGCTGCCTGTGGTTACCAGGGAGTTTCCTGATATTGCCTGATTCGAGGCGTTATAGACAGTCTTAGTGTTGGTTCCCGTAATGCTCATCTTCGACATGAAGGTGCTTACGGTTGTTTCAGGCGCCAAGGCTATGATGTAGCCGCCACTCACCTTGTAAGTTGAAGAGGTTACGGATTCCGTAGCCGCCGGTGTTGGCGTCGGCGTTGCCGTTGCCTTTGGCGTTGGTGACGCTGTTGCCTTTGGCGTCGGCGTCGCGGTCGGTGTCGGCGTTGCCGTATTTGTCGGCTTGTAAACCGTAACGGTATAATTTCTTACCGATCCATTACCAGCCTTCACCTTTATCGTGAATACATTATTCCCATCCGACAGAGATTTAGCTTGCGAATAGACGCAACTGGTACTGGTTTTAGCTACTCCTGTAACACTAGCCTCATCACTAATAGTAACAGCTGTAAGATTTACGGATTTTGCCGTTGAGCTAACCGTTACCGTGTAATTTGTAGTTGTGTAATTAAATGTAGGTGTCAGGGCAATGCCTGATACTGAAATCTTGCTTAAATAATTGTTTGGACTGCCCCATCCTGTAGGAATTTCACAGGCAGTCGAAGGCATATTCTTATACACCGGAATAAGGAATTCCAAGGATGCTTCTGTACTTCCAAAATCCTTATATATGTTATAGGATTCTGATGCCGGAGCCCAAATATTTCCCATGTACTGATGAGAATAGGTGCTATAAGTGGTCACGTTAAACTTCTGCAAATAGGTGGTTTTCTGACCCACTCCAACATAGGCAGTACCAATAAACTTGGCGCCTCCAATTACTGCCTTTGCTCTGGTATTCCATGGTCTGTCATAGGAGCCGGAGCCTGCTGCATATTTAAGGGCATTTGCGATAGGATTATTGGAATATGCACCAATGTTGTAGTAGTTATAGTAACCTTCATAGCCCGGATAAGTTCCACTAATAGAATTACTTGTTCCTGAAGCACCCACTTCCTGAATAATTCTTGAAACCAGGCTGTAAGGACTGACTCCGGATTGCTTAGCCGCCTCATAAATAAGAGATGCATAGGAATGTGTACCATCATAGTTATTAACTAAGAATGTACCCGCAACCATCTGCCACGTACCCCTAATGGTCTGTGTGCTGGAATCAAAAGCCTGGTTTTCGAACATGAAAATTCCCTTTTCAGAAAGGAAATTTCTTGGATCCATTAAGTAGGCCACTAATTCCTCTGAGCCCTGGTACCACACGCCTGATTCCAGAGAATTGTAGGTATCGCTTGTCCAGTTGTAGGCGCCACTCATGGTTGAAAACCAAGATGTAGGAGTTCCGTCGGTCTTGATGAACAAACTCTTTGACAGCACGTTCTCATTCGCCACTGCGGTGTTCCAGTCAAGAGATGTGGACACGCTGGTACCGCCACCCGTAAAGTAAGGTGTAAACACCCAAGTCGGATGCAGTGAATGCAGGTAGCAAAGCGCCTCTAAGTAAGAGTCAGGGAAGCCTTCAGCTTTAAGTTCTGCGGCATATGCCTCATCATAGGTTCCGTCATAGACATTGACATAAACAGAAGGTACCCAACCGCTCATGGTCTGTCCGTCATAGGTGAAGGACACGTTGTACCAGCCGCTGGTTTCAGAAAGAATATTCACCTTCTGATTTGGAAAAAGTCTGACGTAAATTGTTGATCCATTCTTGGTATAGCTTAAGAAAGTACCGCTATTCGCAGCAACTCTAACGCCTAAAGAATCAGACACATGCACATAGCCCACCTTGGTGGTGGCAGCCGTAGTGCTTTCGGTCTGACTAGAGATAAGAGAAGGCAGAATGCCCGCAATTAGAGCTACTGCGAGAATAAAGCAAATTAAATTTTTAACTACTCTATTTTTCATTCTGACCTTTCTGAAAATATGATTTGATAACTGAACTATCTAAACGATTTCTAAATAAGCTTTTGAATAAGGGTGGCCCTGCCATCTGCAAAGTCAAGTTCGCCCACTGCGCCGTTTACCACGGTCCAATGAGGTGGTCTGTGGCCGATGTCAAGCCCTGTAATCACAGGCTTTTCAAGAGGTCCCAGCACTGACATGATGGCGTCCTCGTAAGAAGTTTCAGAGTATTCAGTAAGTACCATGCATGGTCTTCCAAACAGGAATCCTGCCGCGTTTTCAAACCAGCCCGCCTGCTTGAATTTCCACAGATACATGGAAATCTGCTCCGGAGACATGGCGAAAACTTCTAAATACCAAAGGATTCCGTCCTCTTTATACTTCTTAACAAACTCGCAGGTTCTATCGAACCTGGTTCCACAAAGGCCTACCAGCACGTCCATACAGCCGCCTAACAGGCGTCCGCTGACCTTTACCGGCTCGTCCTTGTCGAGTCTTACAATGCTTGTTTTTGAATCCAGGTTGTAGGTTTCGTGGCCTGTGGCATATTCCAGCCATCCGCTCTGAAAACTCTCGCTGGATTTCTGTACCAAATCCTCACCCTCAAGAATTCTAAAGTTGTTTTTAAGGGTTTCATCCCAAGGCTGCATGCCAAACTCGCCTGCGTTTGCGCAGTATATGCTGGCCACGTCTGCCATGGTAGTAATGGTGTAAGTAAGTCCCGTTGGGTCTGACATGCCTTCAAACCAGGTTGGATTTGCAGCCACTGCTTCAAAGTCCACGTGTTCCAGCATCTCAAAGAGCCAGTCTCCACCGCTAACGGCGAACATGCTCTTTACCGCCGGGTCCTTAACCAGTTCCATGAATTCCTCGCCACGGATCTTACCATCGGCACTTCTGCCACCCTCGGATTTTCTGGTGGAAGCTGTCTCTTTTAAGGCATATCCCCTTGCTTCCATCTGCAAAACCGCACTGTCTAACTTCGCCATGCCGATCTCGTCAGCATCGCCGTCGCTTGGTGCGCAAAATCCAATAGTATCGCCCTTTTTCAGGAATTCCGGATACTTCATTATTCCCCCTAAATCAAATCCATTATAGTCAATTACATTTTTTTAATTCTTTCGATGGCCTCTAAAGTGCTCTCATGGGAGCCGAAGGCTGTAAGTCTGAAATAGCCCTCTCCGCTTGGTCCAAAGCCCGAACCAGGAGTACCAATTACGTTGGCTGTTTCAAGCAGATAATCGAAGAATTCCCAGCTGGTCATCTTGCCAGGTGTCTTAAGCCAGATGTAAGGAGCGTTGACGCCACCGCTTACGGTGTAGCCTGCTTCCTTAAGGCCTTCACGAATAATCTTGGCGTTATTCATGTAGTAGCCCACCATTTCCTTAACTTCCTTCTGACCCTGCTCGGAGTAAACTGCCTCTCCGGCGCGCTGAATAAGATAAGGAGCACCGTTAAACTTTGTGCCGTGGCGCCTTGCCCAAAGGGAATTTACCATGACATCGCCGGCCTTAATGGCCTTTGGAATAACAGTGAAGCCCAGTCTGGTTCCTGTAAATCCTGCATTCTTGGAGAAGGAGCGCATTTCGATGGCGCAGGTGTAGGCGCCGTCACATTCGTAGATGGAATGTGGCACATCCTCTTCTGAAATGTAGGCTTCATAGGCGGCATCATAAATAATGAGCGCCTTTTTCTCATTGGCATAGTCAACCCACTTCTGCAGCTCACTCTTTGTAATGGTGGAGCCGGTTGGGTTGTTAGGGAAGCACAGGTAAATAACATCCGGTGTTTCCTCCGGTATCTCTGGTGCGAAGTTGTTTTCAGCGGTACAAGGCATATAGATCACCCTGCTCCAATGCTGAGACGCTGCGTCGTAGTCGCCTGCAATGCCAGCCATGGCGTTTGTGTCCACGTAAACAGGGTAAACCGGATCGCACACTGCGATACGGCAGTCTGTTGAAAAAATGTCCACAATGTTACCACTGTCTGATTTTGCACCATCAGATACAAAAATTTCATCAATGGCTATGTCTGCACCTCTTTCGGCATATTCCTTTCTGATTGCCGAACGAAGAAATTCGTAGCCAAGGTCTGGGGCATATCCACGGAATGTCTCCTGAACTGCCATTTCATCTGTTGCTTTGTGAAGAGCTTCAATTACCGCTGGTGATAAAGGAAGTGTTACATCACCGATACCAAGTTTAATTACCTTTTTGTCGGGATGTGCCTCCATGTAAGCCTTAGACTTCTTTCCAACGGTGGAAAAAAGGTAGCTGCCAGGAAGCTTAAGATAGTTCTCGTTTACTTTAAACATTGCTCTGTCCCCTTTTAATTTGATAATTAAAGGTCCTCTTTTATTCTCAAAAAATTAACTTCTAATTAGGATGTCCTAGACATCAATTTCGCCTGTAAACACTTCGGTTGCAGGGCCGGTCATGTAAACCGTTTTGTTAGCCTTATCGTAGTTGATCACCACGTCACCGCCGTTCATATGCACAGTAACTTCATTCTTGGTCTTGCCGTTTAAAATGCAAGCCACTGCTGTGGCGCAGGCACCTGTTCCGCAAGCCCAGGTTTCGCCGGAGCCTCTTTCCCAAACTCTCATGCGCACTTCTGTATCAGAAATCACCTGTACAAACTCAATATTAGCCTGTTCAGGGAAAAGACTGCATTTCTCAAGTACGGGTCCCAAAGTGTGAACCGGCGCATTTTCAGCGTCATCAACAAACAAGATTGCGTGTGGGTTACCCATGGATACACAAGTGATGTTTACCGTGTTTCCCTCTACGGAAACCTCGCGGTCGATAACGGAATCGCCCTCAAGAGCCACAGGAATCTTTGCAGGCTCTAAAATAGGTGCGCCCATGTTAACTCTGGCAGTTTCAACCTTGCCATCCTTAACCGTAACCTTAATGGTCTTGATGCCTGACTGAGTGTCAACGCTGATTTCGTCCTTGGTAGCAATGCCGTGATCATAGGCATATTTCGCAACGCATCTCACACCGTTACCACACATCTTGGCACGACTTCCGTCCGCATTATAAATGTCCATCTCACAGTCTGCAACCTTACTTGGCTTAATTAAAATCAAACCATCAGAACCAATCGCAAATCGTCTTTCACTAACCTTAATGGAAACCTCTGCCGGATTGTCAACTTTTTCCTCGAAACAGTTAACATAAACATAGTCGTTTCCACAGCCATGCATCTTTGTAAACTTCATGGGCATATTCCTTACCTTTCGCAACTTTACAATTGGTTTTATTCTATCATAGTAGTACAGAATTGTAAATTGTATACAAAAAAATTCACAAATTGGAAAAAACCCGTTTTATTGACATTAAATCCTGTGAATGCTAACATAATACTGCCTTAAGAGACACCTTTTAAGGCTCTTGAAAAGACTTTTTAAACAAAGAGGGACAAATGAACAAAAAAAACATCGCAATTCTCGTTATTGCAATCATAATTATCGCAGGCCTCATAACAGCCGGCGTTTTAAAGAAGAAGGGCGTCTTTGACAAGGGCACAGCCAACCAGGCCAGTGCTGACGTCGCTACAAAAGGTAGCGCAGACACAGCTAAAAAGGACCCTACTCCAACTCCTAACACGGATTATGCAGATAACTGGACCTACAAGATCGTTCTTGACGGTTTCTACAACGCTTCTGCTACCTGGAGTGAGGATGGAAAACTCGTTTCCGGACCAAGCTATGAAGTTGGTTCACAGGTTTACTACAGTGACTGCGACGAGTACTACAACAACTTCGTAAACTATAACAATGTTTTCAATGAAGCAACCATGTTCATCGATGACATATATGCACATTCCAGCGACAACTCCGAGAAGATTACCAACAGACTTCAGTGGACCAAGGGCTTCTCCGGTTTCAGAATGGCACTTAACGCCAACAATGCTCTGGACTTTGCACAGCTTAACGGTAAGACAATTACCTTCGGTATGTTTGTTTACTACACCGACGAATTCGGTCTTGGCGTTCCTGAGGAAATGACCTTCGCTTACTGGTCAAACCTTAATCCATCCGTGGATTCCGTAAACGAAGTGAAGTCCACCGACGAAAACGCGCTTGCAGAAGAGCAGCTTGCCAACGAGCAGGGCTTCTACAAAATCATGACATTTACGGTTCCAGCCAACACCTGGACCTACGTAGAGGTAACAACTCCTGTTAACACAACAGCTGAGTCACCATCACTCTACTTCGCAACTTTAGGAGAAAGTTACAACTCCACAGTTGCCTGCTACAATCCTTTCTACATCGACGATCTTCACATGGAAATCGTAGAGTAAAACAGTTAGGCATATGCCCCTTCACCCTGTGGTGGAGGGGTTATTTTTTGCAATAAAAAAGGGCCGGTTGTTAAAACCGACCCTACTTCTTTGTTTGTTTTGTAATTACTCGATGCCTCTTGACTCAAGGTACTCAACTACAGCACCAACAGTTGTCATCTGCTCGAGTTCTTCCTGTGGAATCTCAATTCCATACTCATCCTCGATGGCAGTAACTACTTCAAAAAGATCAAGAGAATCAATTCTCAAATCATCCGCAAAAGAAGTTTCTTCTGTAACATCTGTTACGTCTACCCCAAGCTGATCTTTTAAAATGGCAAGTACTCTTTCTAACATAACCATCTCTCCTTCTAAAAGTGTTTCATGTAATGACTATAAGTTTATTAAAACTGTTTGTCAACAAGATTTTTTAGTGATGGAAAGGCATGATGTCGTCCATGTCGTCAGGACCGTCCGCCATGTCATCTGGGAAACCGTCACCATCTGTGTCAATCATTGGTCCGCCCATTGCTCCGTAGAATTCCTTACCAACAACCTTCTTGTTGTTTCTGATGTCTTCTACCATGTCAGAGAGATATTCTTTTACCTGAACGGAATGCTTAACATTTTCCAACTTGATTTCGCCGCCAACATCCACTCTGGTGAATACGGAAATAGTTCCTGTTCCAAAAATCTTCTGAAGAAGAGTTCTTGTAAGTCTTACGTCCACAATTCTGTAAAGAAGAGTTTCATCATAGGTTGTCTTAAAGAAACCTCTCTTGATGTAAAGTCTTTCATTCTTGATAGTATAAACAGTAAAGCTCCATGGGAACCATGCCCAATGCTTTCTGTCTTTCCACATAATCTGCTGTGGATCTTTTTTAGTAGTTGTAGCTGCGTTATCTGCCATGTTATTCCCCTTTCATTTTACAGATGAAGAACTCTCTCCTGGATCTCCTGAGTTCTACCCTGGTTCCAGAACTGTGTTCCAATATAGCCGCAAGTTCTTCTTGCAACGTTCATCTTATCCTGCTCGCGGTTGCCACAGTTAGGGCATTCCCAAACGAGCTTTCCATGCTTGTCTGTTACGATCTGGATTTCTCCTGTGTAACCACAAACCTGGCAATAATCGCTCTTTGTATTAAGTTCAGCGTACATAATGTTGTCATAGATGTACTGCATTACTGAAAGTACAGCTTCGATGTTGTCGTTCATGTTAGGAACTTCTACGTAGCTGATAGCTCCACCTGGTGAGAGTTCCTGGAACTGTGATTCGAACTTAAGCTTGTCAAAGGCTGACATCTGCTCAGTTACATGAACATGGTAGCTGTTTGTAATATAATTCTTGTCTGTTACGCCCGGAATGATACCGAATCTCTTCTGGAGGCACTTGGAGAACTTGTAAGTTGTGGACTCCAGTGGTGTTCCGTAAAGTGAGAAGTCGATGTTTGTATCAGCCTTCCACTTAGCGCAGGCATCATTTAACTTGTGCATTACTTCAAGTGCAAATGGTGTTGCATCTGGATCTGTGTGGCTCTTTCCTGTCATGTACCTAGTACATTCGCAAAGTCCGGCATATCCCAAGGAGATTGTTGAATAACCATCGAAAAGAAGCTTGTCGATAGTTTCGCCCTTCTTAAGTCTTGCGAGAGCGCCATACTGCCAAAGGATTGGAGCAACGTCTGAAGGTGTTCCAAGGAGTCTCTTGTGTCTTGCCATTAATGCTCTGTAGCAAAGGTCAAGTCTTTCATCAAGGATTTCCCAGAATCTGTCCATATCCTTCTCAGAAGAACATGCAACGTCTACAAGGTTAAGAGTAACAACGCCCTGGTTGAAACGGCCATAGTACTTGTTCTTTCCTTCAACGTAGTTCTTAGCGTTTGCAATGTTGCCAACGCCAACCTTTGTAAATCTGTCTGGTGTAAGGAAGCTTCGGCAACCCATGCATGTGTAGCAGTCGCCACCCTTAAGCTTCTTCATGATCTTCTCTGAAATGTAATCAGGAACCATTCTCTTAGCAGTACACTTAGCTGCAAGCTCTGTAAGATACCAGTACTTGCTGTCCTTGCGAATGTTGTCCTCTTCAAGAACATAGATTAACTTAGGGAAAGCAGGTGTGATGTAAACACCCTTCTCGTTCTTTACGCCGAGAATTCTCTGGTTAAGCATTTCCTCGATAATAAGTGCAAGGTCGTCTCTTGTTCTGCCTTCAGGAGCTTCACCGATGTACATGAATACAGTTACGAATGGAGCCTGTCCATTTGTAGTCATGAGTGTGATTACCTGATACTGAATCATCTGAACGCCGCGCTTGATTTCATCAAGTACGCGAAGCTCCGCAAGCTTGTTGATTTCGTCTTCAGTAAAGTCCTTACCGATTGCTTCAAGCTCTTCTCTTACCTGTCTTCTTGCCTTCTGACGGCTGATGTCAACGAAAGGAGCAAGATGAGCAAGGGATATGCTCTGGCCACCATACTGTGAGCTGGCGATCTGAGCAATTGCCTGAGTTGCAATGTTACATGCTGTTGAGAAGCTCTTTGGTCTTTCAATCATTGTTTCAGAAATAACTGTGCCATTCTGAAGCATGTCCTCAAGGTTTACGAGGCAACAGTTGTGCATGTGCTGTGCGAAGTAGTCAGCATCATGGAAATGAATAAGACCCTGATCATGTGCTTCTACGATGTCTGCCGGAAGAAGGAATCTCTTTGTGATGTCCTTTGAAACTTCGCCGGCCATGTAGTCACGCTGAACGCTGTTAACAGTAGGATTCTTGTTGGAATTTTCCTGCTTAACTTCTTCGTTCTGGCACTCTAAAAGAGACATGATCTGCTTATCTGTTGAGTTTGACTTTCTAAGCTGTGCTCTTCTGTAACGGTAAGTAATGTAGTTTCTTGCGATGGTATAAGCCTGATACTTCATGAGCTGGTTCTCTACCATGTCCTGGATTTCTTCCACGCTGGCAGCTCTGCTCATTTCACGCAGATTACGCTCAACCTTGTCTTCGATTGCTTCGATTTCCTTCTCAGAAAGCTGCTCAGATTCGGTAACTGTGTTGTTAGCCTTTCTGATCGCCTCCATAATCTTTTCAGCGTTAAATGTGGTCTCTGCACCACTTCTTTTAATTATCTGCATAATCGTAACCCCTATAAATTTAATACTTGTTAATGTTATTTGACGTGACCGCATTTAATGCGGCTTGTGTTTTATTATAGCACACTTAATTTTTTCGTAAAGGGGTAAAATCCCATATTTTGTGATATTTTTTGCTAAAAACAAAAACGGAACACAATATTTAGTGTCCCGTTTTATGGTCTTTTAAGTGTAAAATTGGCCGCAAACCCTTTATTTAAGGTCGTTTTCGTCGATTTTGCGACATCCGGCAATGGCCAGTGCGCCAGGCCCAATATGACAAGATACAGATAAGGAGAGCGGATCCATAATAATATCTCCCTTTATCTCAGGGAAATTCTCTCGGATTTCTGCAACAAACTCCTTGGCAGCTTCCTCGTCCTTTGTATAGGCCACGCAAAGTGCCAGCTTGTCATCCTTAAGGAACTTAGCGAAACGTCCGTTAACGTCCTGTCTCATCGCCTTAAGCATGTCTTTCTTCGCTGCCTTCATTCCTCTTGGCTTGGTAAACTGGTCCAGCTTACCGCCCTGAATCTGAAGTACAGGCTTAATGTTAAGAATGGTAGCAATGCCTGCAGCCGCAGCTGTAACACGTCCGCCCTTCTTTAAGTATTCCATGGTTGCTACGGAAATGTAGATGCTGGCGTCCAGTCCCGATTCGTAAAGTGCTTCTGCAATTGCCTTTCCCGACACGCCCTTGTCCGCCATCTTCTTCGCGTCAATTACTGACTGCTTTGTAGTTACGGATATTCTCTGGTTGTCCACTACGAAAACTTTTCCCTCGTACTTCTCATCTCTTGACAGCACGGTTTCAGATTCGCAGGCGGAGCTAAGGCCTGAGGACATCGGAATATGCACAATCTCGTCGTACTCACTAAGCAGCTTGTCCCAAGTGTCCATTACGTCTCCAGGGGCAGGCATGGATGTGTGTACATCCGCACCTGACTCGAGGAATTCGTAGAACTTCTCCTGCGTCAGGGATATGCCTTCAAAGTAAAGCTCATCATTTATGTAAACCGGCATTGGAATGACGAACACGCCCAGCTTGTCCGCTTCCTCTTTTGTTATGCCTGAGTTACTGTCTGTTAAAATAGCAACGCTCATAGTTGTAGGTTTCCTCCATAATTCCTTTTAACTGTTAACGTTCTTCTCTGAAGTAGGACAGGCCCAGACTCGCAGGTGCCTGATTCTCCTTCTTTCTTCTAAGTGAAACGATAATGAGTACAATAAGTGTTACCACGTAAGGTAACATCTTGAAAAGCTCCTGAGACGCTCTTGTAAGGCCGCTCATGTAGAAATACATCCAGTAGAGCACTCCGAAGAGATAAGCGCCCCAAATGGCGTTTAAAGGTCTCCAGGTCGTAAATATTACGAGGGCTACTGCCAGCCATCCGAGTTTTTCAATGGTTCCGTCGTTAGCCCAGGTTCCCTTGATGTAGTCCATTACGTAGAACAGACCGCCCATGCCGCATATGCCTGCGCCGATGGTTGTAGCAAAGTATTTGTACTTTGTTACGCTGATTCCGGCTGCATCCGCTGCCTGTGGGCTTTCACCAACGGCACGAAGGTTAAGACCAACTTTTGTCTTTTTAAGTATTAATGAAGCAACTACTGCAAGAATAATTGCTACATAGGTCATAAATCCGTAAGAGAAGAACAGTTTTCCAACCACACCTGTTTCGGTGGAAAGGAATGGAATCTTTGCTCTAAAGGCCTTGCTGGTTACAGGAACGGAAATCTGTCCAACACCACCGGCAAGCTTCATTAAGGAGCCACCGAAGAAGTTAGCGATACCTGAACCAAAAATAGTAAGAGTAAGACCTGTTACGTTCTGATTAGCGCGAAGTGTAATTACGAGGAAGCAGTACAGAAGTCCTGCAAGAGCTGATGCCGCGAAGCAGGAAAGGAGTGCAATGATTACACACACTGCGCCGCTTGGGTTTTCAACTTTTCCTTCGTAGAAGAACACGCTGGTAAGTCCTGAGATACCACCGATGTACATGATACCGGGAACTCCAAGGTTAAGGTTACCGGACTTTTCAGAGAAGATTTCTCCGATGCAGCCGTACATAATAACCGTACCGAAAATGATTGCAGCCTGAATAAGGGATACAAAAGAATTTAAACTCATTTTTCTACCTCCTTATTCTCTGCTTCTGTACTTTCCTCAGCCTTTTCAAGCTTTTCGATTTTCTTCTCAAGCTTGTCAGCCTTAGTCTTTCCTATGTGCATCTTGTAATTGATGAAGAACTCACTTCCCAAGATGAAGAAAAGGATTATGCCGGTGATGATGTCTGCGGCATATTCATTAAGACCGAAGTCACTGGCAATCTGACTTGCGCCCTTGTCTAAGAAGACGATAAGGGCAGTGATGACTACCATTACGAAAGTGTTAAACTTAGCCAGCCAGGCAACGATGATGGCGGTGAAGCCTCGACCACCGGCTGTACTTGTTGAGATTGTATGGTCCACACCGGCAACGCCAACAAAACCTGCGATACCGCAGATGGCGCCTGAAAGAAGCATCGTTCTGATGATTACTTTTCTAACGTTGATACCGGCATATTTAGCTGTGTTTTCTGACTCACCAACTACGGCGATTTCATAACCGTGCTTACTGCGCTTTAAGTAAATAAACATGGATACCGTCGCAATCAGAGCGATGAGTACGTTGGTTGTAAAGGTTGGATCAAAGAAATTGTTGACCCATTCAGGCAGGTTCCAGGTTCTAAACCAGCCTGCTTGATTACCGGAGTTAATAATACCTACGGTATTTGAACCGTAAGGATTTTCCCATTTAGCTACGAAGTAGGATGTAATCTGAATTGCCACGTAGTTCATCATGAGGGTGAACAGGGTTTCGTTGGTGTTCCAGATTGCCTTAAAGATGGCAGGAATGAGACCCCAGATTGCACCGACGATAATTGCTGCTGCCAGCATTACGATGAACATTACAGGTGCAGGCCAGCCCTTCTTGCCAAAGTTAATCATGACATAGGCTGTGGCGATACCGCCCACTAACATCTGACCTTCAGCACCGCAGTTCCAGAACTTCATCTTAAAGGCCGGAGCCAGGGCAACGCCCAAAAGAAGCAATGTACAGATGTCCTTTATGGTGGCAGAAAGACGAAGTCTTCTGATAATCGGCATTGCATTACCGAAAGCGCCTTCCCACATGGACTTGTAAACATCGATAGGGTTAAGTTTTGTAATAAAATGAATGAAAAGCGCGGATACCAAAAGGGCGCACACTACGGCTACCACTCTGACGATCCAGCGTTTCCACCATATCATGGAATTTCTCTTGGATAATCTAATAAGAGGATCTTTAGCAGTTGTATTACTCATCAGCTTTCTCCTCCTTCTTAAGATTTGTCATTAAAAGTCCGACTTCTTCCTTGGTAGTGGTTCTTGCGTCCACGATACCGTTCATCTTACCGGCGCAAAGCACGAGAATCTTGTCGCAAAGCGCAAGTAAAACGTCCAGGTCTTCACCGACATAGATTACAGCCACGCCCTTTTCCTTCTCCTGATTAAGCAGGTCATAAATAGCGTAGGAAGTGTTGATGTCGAGACCACGTACGGCATATGCCGTCATGAGCACTGAAGGGGAGTTGGCAATTTCACGACCAACCAGTACCTTCTGTACGTTACCACCGGAGAGGTTCTTAACAGGTGTGTTGATGCTTGGAGTAACGACTCCCAGCTCTTCCTTAACCTGCTTAGCCAGTTCCTTAGGCTTCTTCTGATTTACGAAAAACAGTCCGCTGTCCTTGTAGTCACGGAGCATCATGTTTTCAGACATGCCCATGGAACCTACAAGACCCATGCCGAGACGGTCTTCAGGTACGAACGCCAGGCTTACGCCCAGGTCCTTAATCTGCTTAGGTGTTTTGCCTACCAGTTCAGATGCAAAGGCATCCTTTGGATTGTAGAAGGTGATGGAACCCTCATCCACCTTCTGAAGACCTGCGATGGCTTCAAGGAGTTCCTTCTCGCCACAACCGGACACGCCGGCAATACCGAGAATTTCTCCACCATGGGCTTCAAAAGACACGTTATCAAGAGTCTTAATGCCTTCCTTGCTGGTAGTTGTAAGGTTTTCAATTTTAAGTCTAATCTTTGGATGGTCAGGCTCCTTGCGGGTAATATTAAGTTCAACCTTGCGGCCCACCATCATCTCAGTAAGAGCCAGCTCGTTGGTTTCTGAGGTGTTAACCGTTCCGGCATATTCCCCTTTTCTAAGGATTGTAACCCTGTCGCTGATTTCAAGTACTTCGTGGAGCTTGTGAGTAATGATAACGACAGCCTTTCCGTCCTTCTTCATGTTACGAAGCACCTTGAAAAGCTTTTCAGTTTCCTGAGGTGTAAGAACGGCAGTTGGCTCATCTAAGATAAGAATGTCGGCGCCTCTGTAAATTACCTTTACGATTTCCAAAGTCTGCTTCTCCGAAACTGACATCTGGTAAACCTTCTTGTTTGGATCAATTTCAAATCCGTAGGTGTCACAGATTTCCTTGATTCTCTCCTCAACAACCTTCTTGTTGATTGAGCCTTCCTTAAGACCGAGTACAATGTTCTCCCATGCTGAGAAAACATCAATGAGTTTAAAGTGCTGATGAATCATGCCGATGTGAAGATCGTGCGCATCTTTAGGTGAGCGGATAGTCTCCTCCTTACCGTTGATGTAGATTTTTCCGGAATCCGGGAAGTAAATTCCCGCGAGCATATTCATCAGTGTTGTTTTACCACTTCCGTTCTCGCCAAGAACAGAGAGAATTTCTCCCTTTTTAATGGTCATTGAAACGTTGTGGTTTGCCACGACTTTACCAAAAGTCTTGGTGACATTTTTCATTTCAACTGCGTAAACTGACTCCACGATTTAGCCCTTTCTAACTACATTTATGACGACTTTTTTAAGTCGATTATCTGCTAAAAAAATAAGGGAAGTTACGTAAACGCAACTTCCCTTCAATATTAGCACGATTTAAATGCCAGTTCAACAAATTCCTATTCTGTTAACTCAGTAATTCCATCGATTCTGATTTCAAAATAAGGAGCTGAACGATACTCTGACTCATGGAAGTATCCATCAGAAATTGCTTCTGTGTCACCTTCATAAGCTTCGTCTGGCTCAACGTTAGCCATGTATGAATCAAGATTTTCACCATCAACTGTAAATGTGTCTGTAGCGAATACCTTAAGGCTTCCGTCCTTGATTGCTGCGATAACTTCGTCAACCTTTTCCTGTGTTCCTTCAGCAGCTGCTGAGCCAAGGTCTGTAATTGCTACAGCGCCTGTCTCATAACCTTCAGACCAGTTAGTAACGATGTCTTCGCCATTTAAGTAAGCGTTGAATGCATATTCATAGTAAACTTCCCAGTTGTTTGTTGCAGATGTAAGTGCAACGTCTGGAGCAACGTCAGTCATGTCTACATTGTAACCAACACTGTAAGCTACTGTACCAGCTTCGTGAGCTGCCTGGATTGCTGCTGGAGCACCAGTTGAGTCAGCGTGCTGTCCGATGATTACGCAACCATCAGCCATGAGCTTCTCTGCTGCTGTACCTTCAGCTGTGATATCAAACCAGCTGTTTGTATATGTAACTTCCATAGAAACGTTTTCATATACTGACTGGATTCCAAGGAAGAAAGCTGTATAACCGGATACAACTTCTGCGTAAGGATAAGCACCTACGTAACCAACCTTAACGTTTCCATCAGCGTCATAGTTGTCATCTGAAAGTTCACCGTTCTCAACGAGTTCAGCGATCTTCATACCAGCTACAACACCTGATACGTAACGTGACTGGTAAACACCTGTGAAGGCGTTCTTGAAGTTTGAAAGTCCTGATGTAGCAGCTGTATCACCTGTAAGTGAAACGATTGTTGCATCTGTAAGTTCTGAAGCAGCCTGCTGAGCGAAGCTCTGGTGACCATAGCTGTTTGTGAGGATGAGCTTGCATCCCTGGCTGTAAAGGTCAACGATTGAATCATAGCATGTGCTGTCTTCTGGAACTGAGTACTTCCAAAGAATCTGATCATCACTAATACCGAGCTTGCTAGCTGCGGCCTTGATTCCATTAATGTGTGCTGCTGTGTAGCCTTCGTTCTCATCACCTACGAGTACGACACCAATCTTAGCATCTGAAGAAGCTGCTGCATTTCCAGATGTAGCTGAGTCAGAAGAAGATGAAGATGAAGAACCGCAAGCTACGAGTGCTGCTGTCATGCAAAGGACAAGCAGAACGGCAACGAGTTTTTTCATTTGTTGTTCCTCCTTTTGAAACAAGGGCCAAGGTTTCATAATAAAAAGGCCCGCCATATTATTTCACAAACGATATAATAAGGCAGGCGCTTTTATTTTGCAATGTAAGATTTTACCAAAATTTCACAAATCTAACACTTTTTTTGTATTTTACTCTTCTAAATATATGTTATGTTCCATGACGAAGTTTACAAATTCCTCTAAAGCAGCCTCATCAACTTCTACCGGAATGCCATCTACTGTCATGGTTCTTGAATCTTCGTTATCATAACCGCTGGCATAAAGTGAAGTCTCCACGTCAATTTCGCTTATGTTAGCTGAGTACTTAAAGCTTTCCAAAAACTTCTTGGTTGCTTCATTAGCATATTCCACATCAATTTCGATGTACTCATCACCACCATCACCTTCATCAACTACTGCTTCGCTGTTTGTGGCATATTCCGTTGCCGACCAGCTATAGTTCAATCCAGCATCCTTGTAATCATCATACTTATTGTAGTAAAAGCTAATGTAATAATAGGTGCCTACTTCATCCGTGTATGAAAACTCAAAGTTTGCATTCATGTTCTTATCGTCATTAACGGCCTTTGAGATGCGTTCCAATTCCTCGCACTTCTCTTTGAGATAGTTGTTTACGCAGTACTCATAGGTCTTTGGCATTAAGTCTTCATTAATAACAACATTGCAACTTAATGGAATCAGATTGTAGTAAGTACTAAACTCAACTGAAAAGTTGTAAATTTCATTTTCATTAGTTTCAGGTTCTTCCTCAGTGTAATAATCATAAGCGCTACTGTACATACTTCTTATGACTTTTCCTTTTTCAGCATCGCTAAGTTTCTCATATTCTTCCTTGAATAGCTTTGCTATTTCATCATTCTTGGAGTTGTCCTTAAATATAAATGTGTAAAGCTCCTCAGGAAGTGTGCGATAAAACTCCTGTAACTCTTTGCTATTATTGACTAACTCGTTCAGTCTGTATGATTCATCTTCATTAGAATTAGAATCACCACTATAGCCATGCATAATTGGAGAGTAGAGTGTAATCGTTCTGACCACTGAAGTTCCATCCTTCAAATAGAATCTCACATCATAGGTTGTGGAATTGGCTGTATGAGTCTCGTTTGCAGCATCGTCTAAGGATCTGTTATAACCCTTAATTGCCAGATTTATGATATCCTTATCGGTATAACAAATATCGTGATGAGCAATGCTTCCATATTCGTCATAAACGCCCTCTGTGTCGTACCAAATGGCTCCGTTATCATAAAGGATCTGGACTTTTTCCACGTCACCGGATTCGATTTCCTCAGCAAGCACGGAATGTGTCATGCCGTTAATAAGTCCTGTATAAATCAGGCAGAGTAAAGCAACGACTCCGAGTCTTGGTAAAACTTTAAGGAAGCCCTTAATGCCTTTTCTTCTGTTCGCTGAATAAACCAGGAACAGGATTATAGCAATTGAGCCGAGAACCAAAGGTTCTCCTTCACCAAACCCCTCTGAGATTATCATGGTGGTTGTTGGAAATGCCATGGTTAAAGTAACAAGAATATGTACTACGAAGTCTGTCTTAGGACCTGGAACATGACATTCGGCATATTCCGATTTCCTGTTCATGAAAAGAACCAAGCCACAAATTCCTTCTGCTATGGCAATAAATACCGAGCAGAGTATTCCGGGTACGAAAAATTCGTTATAAACCATCAAGTTGTTCGTCATGTTTTTAATTCCCATATCAATGAAAACATTCCACTGACGTGAAAAATAAACTACGTAATTCGGATTAAAAGCAATCGTAAGTGAGCTAATAAAATAAAGTGTAAGCATGTACACAAATCTTGGGAAAACAAGAATTAAAAGTCCCAATACAACTGCAAAACCAATCGTTCCGGAAAGGCTGACTGCTATCATATAGGCTGAAATCACCATCAGCGCAACAACCATGAGGTGAATGAAGGCATAGAGGATAAACATAGGATCAAATCTGTCTACACCATCAATTTTAATAATTAACGCCTCTGCTAAAAGCGAAATTCCGATTATAAATACGTTTCTCACAATAAGCAGTACATAGTTAGTAAGGAAAACGCACTGTCTTGTAAATGGAAGGGCGTGATAAAAATCCGAACCCTTTCTTGAGAAATTGTAGCTATAAAGCTTTATTACCAGGAATATGTTGCACACAACAACTACCCAAAAGAGTCTTCCCATGAACTGCTCATACATAAGGAGCGATCCGCCATTAAGCATTTCAGTTTTTCTCTGAATAATTCTAAACACTGGTGTAAAACATGCAAATCCGATGGCAATTACAAGATATAAAATGCTTGGAATTCTGGTTCTTCTATCAGACTCTTTTAACAAATGTTTACTAAAATATTTCATTGTCTGACCTCCTAATCCAAAACATTCTTGAAGGCATATCCCAGTGCCTCCATCTCATAAATAAACACTTCTTCCAGTGAAAGTGGGAAGATATCTAAAAGAAGTGGGTTAAGTGCACTAATCTTAGGCACAACATCCTCTTTTTCGCCACGAACAATGATGTTAGCAACGTGTCCCTTCTTTGAGAAGTTTACAATTTCCACATCACCAAACATGGTCTCATCAAATTCCTTGTTAAAGGCAATCTGAATCTTGAACATGGATGTCTTAAGATTAGCCACGTCACTACCGAAAATAATACCGCCCTTGTGAAGCAGGGTAAGCTGATCACACACGTCTTCCAGTTCCTTAAGGGAGTGACTGGTAATTACGATGGTGGTTTTTCTTTCCTTGGCGTCCTTAATGATTTCCTGCTTAACCAGATTACGGATTACAGGATCGAGGCCGTCGAAAGTCTCATCGAAGAACAGGTAGTTAGGGTTACAGGAGAGCGCAAGAATTGTGGACGCCTGTCTCTTCATACCTTTTGAAAATGTAGAAATCGCAGCCTTAGGATTAAGGTTGAATTTCTCTGTTAATTCTTCGAACTTTGCTTCATCAAAGTCAGGGTAATATTCCTTGTACATTTTCTTCATGCGAAGCATGTCTGCTCCAGGCAGGAAGTAAAGGTCATCAGGAACAAATACCATTTTCTTTTTTACGTTTGGATTATTCCATACCGGTTCACCGTCGATTTCGACTTCACCACCCTCAGACTGGTATATGCCGGTAATCATTCTTAGGAAAGTTGACTTTCCGGCACCGTTGCTTCCGATAAGACCATAAATACAGCCTTCCGGAATCTCAGTATTCATGTTACTAAGAGCCGCAAAGTCACCAAAATGTTTTGATGCATTGGTTACTTTAATCATTATCTACCCCTGTTTTATTTTGCCTGTCGGCATTTACTTATTTAAACAAAACTGATCTAAAACCAGCTTACATAAACAAATATAAGTTTTGAATTTCCTTCTGTAAACCCAGTTAAGACAATCTTAAAAAGTTCTTAAACAAATCGGGGATATCCTAATAAAATAGGCGGTTTTTTTAAAAAAAGGACCGGCAAAAGCCGGTCCTTTTAGGTTTCATTTAATTATTCAGCATCCTCTGCTTTTTCTTCAACTACAAGTTCAGGCATCTTGCCACCGCAACTTGGACAGAAGTTAACACCTACGTTAACCTTTGTTCCACAGTTAGGACAAGCTGTAACACCCTTTAATACTTCAAGCTTTTTGCCAAGTTCTTCGATCTTTGCTTCAGCATCTACGATGCACTTAACAACGCCAGCCTGCTCAGCAGTTGGATCATCCTTGTACTTATCGAAGTAAGCATGTCCAAGCTGAAGATAAAGTTCTTCGATTTCTTTCTTTGTGCCTGTAATTTCAGAACTAACCTTAGTTCTTTCCTTTAAATTTGCTGCTGAATCAGAAGCCTTTGCTGTAAGATCAGCTGCTTTCTTTTTTGCATCATCCCAAAATGACATATTCTTCCTTCTTTCTCGCCGTCTACGGCGCTTTTGTTCCCGGTCCCCCGGCCTACCTTTAAATTATATCACTGAAAATTTAAAGATGGTTACTGAGTCAAATGGCTCACCTGCGGCATATACCGACCTAGGGAATGTAGGTACATTGCAGGCATTAGGGAAATGCTGTGTTTCAAAGCATACGCCCTGCCAATAGTCATAATGTGCATCTTCCTTTACCGGCACCTTAGGTTCTACCCAGTTACCTGTGTAAAGATGCATACCCGGAAGGTCTGTGTAAACTTCCAACTTTCTTCCGGACTTTTCACTGACGCAGGTAGCAACGAGTTCAACCTCGTCCTGCTTGCAGTCAATGTCAAGAACATAGTTGTGATCGTAGCCATGCTGCTTTGCGATGTACTCGTAGTCGCAATCATCGAAGTTCTTCTTCTCGCAGAATGGACGAATGTAATAGCCAATCTCCTTCTCATCAATGAAATCCATTGGAGTGCCCTTTACAGGAAGCACAAGTCCGGTTGGCACATTGTTAGGGCCTGCAGGAGTAAACTCCTTAGCCTTAAGTTCAATCTTGTGGTCGAGACAGTTGCCTGACGCATGACCGTTAAGATTGAAGTAGCTGTGATTGGTCATGTTAATGGCTGTTGCCTTGTCAGAAACAGCATAGTAGTTGATAACGATTTCGTTCTCATCTGTAAGTGTAAAGGTTACGCTGATGTCCAGATTTCCAGGCCAGCCCTGCTCACCGTCAGGTGAAAGTCTGGAGAACTCAAGGCTTTCAGCGCCTTCTTCTGCGAAAGCTTCCACTTCAAAGAACATCTTGTTGTAGGAGATGTTGCCGGAGTGAAGAGTCTTTCCGCCGTCGTTATCCTCTAAAATCACTTCCTTGCCATCGATTACTGTCTTAGCACCGTCAACGCGGTTGCAGACACGTCCGATGGTTCCACCGAAGTTATCAGCTGTATCAAGATAACCTGTAACTGATGGGAAGCCAAGAACGATATCGTCCATCTTACCATCTCTGTCAGGTGTATAAAGTTTTACGATAGTTGCACCAAAATCTGAAATTGAAACGGACATTCCGTTCTTGTTAGTCATGGTGTAGAGAGTTACTCTCTTTCCGTCGGCTGTTCTGCCAAAGTTTTCTTTTCTAATGCTCATTAATGCTTCTCCGAAATCTAAAGTGTAGTTCAGGCATATGCCTAATGTCTTACCACCTGCACCAAAATCACCACTGCAATCAGAACCTGAAAAATCAGGATTGCAGGCATTCCGATGACGAACTGTGTGTGCTTTGTCTTGTGACGAAACACCTTCATTCCCAGGTTTACTCCGATGGAACCACCGATTATTGCCCAGAAGAATAAAGTAGCTTCCTTGATTCTCCAGGCTCCCCTTTCGGCTTTCTTCTTGTCGATGCCCATGAGGGCAAAGGCAATCAGGTTCACTACCAGCAGGTAGGCAAGAACTATTTCTGCAAATTGTGGAACAGTCAGATCCATGGCTGCTGTCCTTTCTACTGCTCGTCTTCTGCTGGGACGTCAGTCTTGATGTAAAGTTCATCAAGCTGCTTGTCATCAACGTAGTCCGGTGCGTTGTTCATGAGATCGCTGGCATCCTTAACCTTAGGGAAAGCGATTACCTCACGAATGTTGTCTGTCTTTGTAAGAAGCATTACAAGTCTGTCGAGACCAAATGCAAGACCTGCATGAGGTGGTACTCCGTACTTAAATGCATCGAGAAGGAATCCGAAACGGTCATTAGCCTGTTCCTTAGTGATTCCAAGAACTTCAAACATCTTTTCCTGTACATCATCCATGTGGATTCTGACAGAACCGCCACCTGCTTCGTAGCCATTGATTACGATGTCGTAGGCCTTGGCACGAACTTCGCCCGGCTTTTCATCTACCATTGGCCAATCCTCTTCGTAAGGCATTGTGAATGGATGATGCATAGCCTTGTAACGGTTTTCTTCTTCTGACCACTCCAGTAATGGGAAGTCAACTACCCAAAGGAGGTCATAGCGGTTAGGATCGATAAGGTCGAGCTGCTTAGCGATTTCGCATCTAAGCTGTCCAAGTACGTTCCAAACAAGTCTCTTCTTGTCTGATACGAAGAGGAGAAGGTCTCCCGGTTCTCCGTCCATGGCCTTAACGATGGCCTGAATTTCATCATCTGTTAAGAACTTGCTGAAGGATGACTTAACTGTTCCGTCAGGAAGAAGTCCCATGTAAGCAAGACCCTTTGCGCCGCTGCCCTTAGCCATGTCGGTAAGTGCATCGATCTTCTTTCTTGGCATCTCGCCCTGACCCTTAACGTTAATACCTCTAACGGTACCGCCGTCCTTAATGCAAGCTGAGAATACGCCAAAGCCACAATCCTTAACTACGTCTGAAATGTCTACGAGTTCCATTCCGAAACGTGTATCAGGCTTGTCTGAACCAAATCTGTCCATGGCTTCCTGCCAGCTCATTCTTGGAAGTGGAAGCTGAACATCATAGCCAATAACATCTTTGAATACTCTCTTAAGAAGTCTTTCATTTACATCAATTACATCGTCGATGTCTACGAAAGAAAGCTCCATGTCAATCTGTGTGAATTCAGGCTGTCTGTCTGCACGAAGGTCCTCATCTCTGAAGCACTTTGCAATCTGGAAATAACGGTCATAGCCTGAGCACATGAGGAGCTGCTTAAAAAGCTGTGGTGACTGAGGAAGTGCATAGAACTTTCCAGGGTGAATACGGCTTGGTACAAGATAGTCTCTTGCGCCTTCCGGTGTGGACTTTCCAAGAATAGGTGTTTCAATTTCAAGGAATCCCTCTTCATCGAGGAAGGATCTTACAACGCTTGTAATCTTGCTTCTTGTAATGATCTTGTTCTGAATATCAGGTCTTCTTAAGTCAAGATAACGATACTTAAGTCTTAATTCTTCCTTTGTCTTTGAATTCTCTTCAACAGGGAATGGAAGAACTTCTGACTCACTTAAAATTCTAACGTAGTCTGCGCGGAGCTCGATTTCTCCTGTTGCCAGGTTCTTGTTAACTGCACCTGTACGGGCTACGATTTCACCTGTAACGGCGATTACGTACTCGCTCTTTAAGGATGCTGCCTTTTCAAAGGATTCAGCACCGCAGTCCTTTTCTTCAAAGATTACCTGAAGAATTCCGCTTCTGTCTCTAAGGTCTGTGAAAACAATTCCGCCCTTGTTACGGCTCTTTGCTACCCAGCCCATCATTGTTACCTTTTCGCCAATGTTTGCACTGCTTACTTCTGCACATCTGTAGCTTCTGTGTAAGCCTTTCATGCTCTCAGCCATCGTACTACCTCTTTTAATTCATATTATTGTAAATCTAATTTATTATACACACATTTAATGAAGGCTAACCCTTGGTTAATTTATCATTGTGTGAGAAATAACTACTGAAGTTTTGCAGGAACATCGCAGATTTTAACGATTTCCTGTTCGCCGGTTACCATGTTCTTAAGCATTACCGACTGGGCAGCCATTTCATCATCACCGATGATGGCGACAAACGGAATACCCAACTTGTTGGCATATTTCATCTTTGGCTTCATGCCCTTGTCCTGATAATAAACGTCACAGGCAAGACCTGCCTCACGAATTACGCGTGCAGTCTCAAGAGCAGCAGGCATATGCCCCTTGTTCATCGGAACCACCAGCGCCTTTGCAAGGGAACCGGTTTCGCTCTTAATTACGCCGACTTCCTTAAGCTGATAGAAAAGTCGTGTGAGACCGATGGATATGCCGATGCCCGGCAGTTTCTTGTTGGTGTAATACTCAGTAAGGTTGTCGTAACGACCACCTGAGCACACGCTACCCATGCTTGGATAATCATTAAGCATGGTCTCGTAAACCGTACCGGTATAATAATCAAGACCTCTTGCAATCGTAAGGTCTAAGGTGAAGCACTCTTCTGCCACACCAAAGCCGCGGAGATAACCTACCACCTGCTCCAGCTCGCTAACGCCTTCAAGATAAAGTTCGTCAGTTACGCCATTAGCCTTAAGGGCAGCGATTACTTCGTCGTTGGAACCCTTGATGGCGATGAACTCTAAGATCTTTGCGATGGCATCATCTGTAACGCCCAGTTCGCTAAGTTCCTTCTTAACATTGTCTGCGCCAATCTTTTCGAGCTTGTCGATGATTCTTAAGATGTCGGCAATGTTCTTTTCGTAGTTAAGGGACTTGAAGAAGCCGTTAAGCACCTTGCGGTTGTTCATTCTGATGGTGAAGGAACCGAAGTCCAGCTTCTTAAATACATTGTAAATTACTGCAGGCATTTCTGCGTCGTAGATAAGGTCTAACTCATCAACGCCGATGCAGTCGATGTCTGCCTGATAGAATTCTCTGAATCTGCCTTTCTGAGGGCGCTCTCCACGATAAACCTTGTTAATCTGGTAACGCTTGAAAGGGAAAGTGAGCTCACCAAAGTGCTGAGCCACATATCTTGCCAAAGGCACCGTAAGGTCGAAGCGAAGTGATAAGTCGTTGTCGCCCTTTTCAAAACGGTAAATCTGCTTTTCTGTTTCGCCGCCCGCCTTTGCAAGAAGCACATCTGAAAGTTCGATTACCGGGGTGTCCTGTGGAAGGAATCCGAAGCTTTCGTAAACCTCTCTAATGGTATCACGCATCTTGTTGAAAGCGATCTGGTCATTTGGAAGCAGTTCCATGAAGCCCGGTAAAATTCTTGGTTGTACCTTGTCCATTACTATCTCCTGTCTGTTAAACGCCCGTAAGCGTTCTCTTTCTCTCTATCATTTCATCCACGCGTCCAATGTAGTCCGTTAAGTTCTTCACATTTTCCACGCGGTTAATGTCTCCGTTGTTGTACACCATCTTAGTGGTGGAGCCGGCGCCTACTGCAATGATTGGCTGCTTCTCCTCCATGATGAGAATGTTGTAAAGCCCTTCCTTGCCAGGCTTTGCGTAGCCGACGTTTTCCAGGTTCTCCGCCATGTTCTTCTGCCTGTAAAGGTAGTAAGGGTGGTAGCGGTGACTTCTGGCATATTCCATGGTCATCTCCAGCATTTCTGAAATGCCGGTGGCGGCCATGTTTTTGTAGCGGTCATTTTCGATGTTAAGTCTTGCAGCTCTCTTAAGTGCCAACGTGTGCACCGTAAGGGATTCAGGGGAAAGCATTTCCACGCCCTTAAGGGTTTCTGCCACATCTGCCGGACTTTCTCCGGTAAGACCGACTATAAGATCCATGTTAATGTTGTCATGGCCGGTTTTTCTCGCCAGTTCGTAGGCGTCGTAGACCGACTTCACGTCATGACGTCGTCCAATCAGATCCAGTGTTCTCTGCACCAATGTCTGTGGATTAATGGAGATTCTTGTAACTCCATAGTCTTTAAGCAGTTTAAGTTTTGCTTCGTTTACGCTGTCCGGACGTCCTGCTTCCACGGAGAACTCCAAGGTTTTCTCCACCGGCAGGTAGCGATGAATTATCTGAAGCAGTCGCTCCAAATTCTTCTCATCCAGTGCAGTTGGTGTACCGCCGCCCACGTAAATGGTGTTTAGCTTACGAAGTGGCATGCACATGGAGGCATATGCCAATTCCTTTTCCAGAGCATCCAAATAATCGCCCATCAAATGACCGAACTTCTCCACCGGAAAAGAGGTGAAGGAGCAGTAAAGGCAGGTACTTGGGCAGAATGGAATGCCGATGTATATGCTGTAGCCCTTGCGGTAGTCGAAGCTGCTTAATATGTTTCGTTCGCAATTGGCAATTCTTAGCGCCGTCTCGACTCTGGCATCAGACACCAGAAACTTTTCGGACATCTCTTCCATTATGTCATCCACGGGTTTGCCCTTCTCCAGCCCGTCGTAAACGTGCTTGGTAGGTCTGATGCCCACGAGGATTCCCCAAGGAAGTTCCTTGCCGGTAAACTCATTCAGTAAGTTGTAAACCAGGCGTCCCGCCTTGTAGCGGTACTCTGCAATATCAAGAGGCATGGCGTCGGACTTGCCGTCCTTTTCCAGTTCACCGTTTTTGTAAACTGTGCACTGCGCCTCATCCTTTAAAAACTCGCAGAAAACGTCAACGACGTCGCCTTCCGGCTCAGTCTCTTCCCTGCTCGCTCTTTTTGCCCGCTCGTCCTCTTCGCCTGCAACTTCTTCGTCGCTGTAATCATCAATGTACTCATAGGAGTAGGTGACATTACCGAAGAAAGAATGCACTAAAGGTCTGATGGCGGCGGATATGTCGATGCCCTTAATTTTTACGTTTACGTTACTTACCAAATTAATCTACCCTAAACTACTCTTAACGAAATGTTTTTGATTAGTGAATCAGATTAGCCGTGAAGACCACGTGACTGACGGTCCATGTCCTCAACTACGATATCGTAGATTTCACCAAGTGTTCTGCAGTACTCAAGTACAAGCCAAGGCTCGTTTGTGTGGAAGTGAATCTTAATAGGATCACCGTCACCACCTACTGCAAGGAGGCAGTCACCCTTGAAATGCTCAAGAATGTAATCATGTACTTCATCTTCATCGAGGTCATCACCATCGATTAAAAGCTGTGTGTCGTATCTGAATTCGATTGTCTGTTCTACCATTTTATGTCTCCTTTTAAGGTCTTTTTTATGTTAAGGGAACTTCCCTCATCATCTTTCTTGTAAGTGCCCGCTCTCTTCATTTCCTGAATGCGATGGGCAATTTCCGGTGCAATGTAAGGATTGTTGCGCTTCTCGTATTCAAGGCTGGTGGCTGGACCATGGCCCGGAATAACCACCGTGTCTAAAGGAAGCACGCCAAACAACTTGTCGATAATGACATCCACCAAAGTCTGGTAGTCGCCGGTTGGAAAATCCGTTCTTCCCACTGACTCAAAGAAAAGCAGGTCGCCGTCTACCAAAAGGCGCCAGAGTGGGAAAAAGAGGGATATGCTGCCGCTCGTGTGTCCCGGTGTCTTAAGCACCGTAATGTACATTCCGCCCAGCACCAGTACCTGCTCGTCCGTAAGCCACTCGCCTGCAGACATTTTAATCTCAGGTCCGTTTCCGCGGCTTAAGTTAAGCTCCGGATCTGAGAGCAGTTCCTTCTCGTCTTCGCCGGCGTAAACCTTTACGTTGTAGGTAAGGCAAAGTTCGGTTACTGCACCGATGTGATCGAAATGACCGTGTGTAAGGAGTATGGCTACCGGCTTGTAACCGCTTGCTTTAATTTCTTCTTTCAGGCGATTTGCTTCAGCGCCCGGGTCAATGATTACAAGTTCCTTTGTCTCAGGATTTCCGATAAGCACACAGTTTTCCTGCATGTCTCCAACTGTAACCACTTTTAAGAAATAGTCCATTACCCCATTGTCCTTTCGATGTCTATAACGCCCGGAATCTGTCTCATCTTACTCATGGTAGTTTCCAGCTGCTTAAGGCCCTTAATCTGGAAAGACACCACTAAGGTTGAGGTTCCGCTCTTGGCATTTCTTGTTGTGATGTTGTTGATGCTTTCCGCTGTTTCAGAAAGAATCTTTGTCACCTCAAGAATTACCTTGTTGGCGTTAGTTGCATATATCTTAATTTCTGTATTGTAAACCAGTTCTTCAGTTTCTGCTGCGTCTTTGTTCCACTCGGCTTCCACCAGTCTCTTAGCATCATTGCCCGTAAGGTTAATGATGTTGATGCAGTCCGTTCTGTGGATGGTGATGCCTCGACCTCTTGTAACGAAGCCCACGATTTCATCGCCCGGAACCGGCGCACAGCACTTGGAGAAATGTACAGCCACGTCGCCGATACCGTTTACGATAATGGCGCCCTCGCCCTTGCTTTCCTTTCTCGCAGGATCCTGCTCTGAGTAGGTGGCAAGAATAGCTTCAGGTGTCTGCTGCTGTTTTCTTTCCTCACGTTTCTTGCATTCCGCAAGACGTCCGATGACCTGACCTTCCTTTAAGGAACCGTGGCCAATGCCCGCGAGAACTGAATCCCAGGTTTTGTAGCCGTAACGGCCCTGGCACTCTTCCATGTAAGCCGGTTTTAACAGCTCACTGAGGTTGATGTTCTTGGTCTTGGCATAGGCTGCAAGAAGTTCGCGGCCTCTCACAATGTTGTCGTCCTTAAGCTCGGTCTTGAACCACTGATTGATCTTGGTTCTGGCCTTTGTGCTCTTTACTATCTTTAACCAGTCACGGCTTGGCTTTGCATTCTGTGAAGTCAGAATTTCAATTCGGTCGCCGTTCTTGATTACGTATTCAATTGGTACCAGCTTGCCATTTACCTTGCCGCCCACCATGTGGTTTCCGACAGCGGAATGGATGGCATATGCAAAATCCACTACGTTTGAGCCTCTTGGAAGACGTTTAACTTCACCGGTTGGAGTGAAAGCGTAGATGTCGTCTGCAAAAAGGTCAAGGTCGCTCTTTAAGGCACTCATGAACTCGCGGTTATCAGAGAAGTCTCTCTGCCACTCAAGAATTTCACGAAGCCAGGTGAGCTTCTGGGTTTCGCCTGCGTCGGAATTTTTGCCGTCCTGGTTTTCCTTGTACTTCCAGTGGGCTGCAATACCGTATTCAGCAGTTCTGTGCATTTCCCTGGTTCTGATCTGAATCTCGAAAGGAGTTCCATCAGGACCAATCAGTGTGGTGTGCAGGGACTGATACATGTTCTGCTTAGGCATGGCGATATAGTCTTTGAAACGGCCCGGAATAGGTTTGTACATCTCATGGATGATACCTAATGCTGCGTAACAGTCCGGCACGGTTTCAACAATGATTCTGACTGCAAAAAGGTCGTAAATCTGATCAAGCGTCTTGTTCTGATTTACCATCTTTCTGTAAATGGAGAAGAAGTGCTTTGCACGACCGTTAACCTCGCCCTTGAAATTGGACTCGGCTAATTTCTCCCTGATTTCCGTTACGATTCTTGCAGTAAAAGCTTCACGCTCAAATCTTGTAGCGTTAATCTGCTCTGCCAAATCGTGATAAACATCCGGATGGATGTACTTAAGTGCCAGGTCGTCCAACTCAGTCTTGATCATGCTGATACCGAGACGCTCTGCAAGAGGTGAGTAAATCTCTAAAGTCTCTCTCGCAATGGAAACCTGCTTCTCAGGTCTCTGGTACTTAAGGGTTCTCATGTTATGAAGACGGTCCGCAAGCTTAATTAAGATAACTCGAATGTCCTTTGCCATGGCCAGGAACATTTTTCTTAAGTTGTCCGCCTGCAGTTCCATCTTGTCCTTGCTGTAATTCAGTTTGGACAGTTTGGTTACGCCGTCTACTAAAAGCAGAACTTCGTCGCCAAATTTTTCTTTTAATTCTTCGTCAGTTGCTTCCGTGTCCTCTAAGACGTCGTGAAGCAGGGCGGCGATAATGGTTTCCTTGTCCATTTCCAGTTCTGCAAGGATAATCGCTACGTTAACCGGATGATTTACATAAGGTTCTCCGGACTTTCTTAACTGGTCGCCGTGAAATGCCTTGGCATATTCATAGGCTTCCTTTACACGAGACACATCTGTGGAAGGATGATACTTCTTGATTACCGCCAAAAGATGCTCACACATGTCTTCCGGATTCATAAACTCCGGCATCATGCCAATTACGCCATGCGGACTTGCTACGAAGGTCTGAGCTATTTGCTCTTCTGTGTTGTTTCTAATCTCTTCGTCCATTTGTGCCTCCTCTCTAAACAGCCACCTGACGGTTTCAGGAACCGCTGCTTAACTAACTCTATCTGTTACTCTCTGTCTCTTAATTGCTCTCTTTAATTGTGCTTCTTAAGCACCGGGATACTTAATAACGCTACCGACTTCGTACTTTGAAAGTCTTTCCTTGCCCTTAAGACCTTCAAGTTCCATGAGGAAAATGATTTTTACTACTTCGCCGCCAAGTTCTTCCACGATTTTGGCAACGGCTTCCACTGTTCCACCTGTAGCCAAAAGGTCGTCAATGATAACCACCTTCTGTCCCGGCTTAATGGAATCTGTGTGCATTTCGATTTCTGCAGTGCCGTACTCTAAGGCATATTCCACGCTCTTTGTCTCACGAGGTAACTTGCCCTTCTTTCTTGCCAGAGCAAAAGATTTGTGAAGATCATAGGCAATCGGAGCGCCGAAAATAAATCCGCGGCTCTCAGCGCCGACTAATACGTCGAAGTCCACGTCCTTTAAAAGGTCGGTAAGACCATCGATTGCAAGCTTGAATCCATCAGGATCCTGTACAACTGTTGTTACATCTCTAAACATGATTCCTTTTTCAGGGAAATCCGGTATCGTTGTTACATAATCTTCAACTGTTTTCATTTTAGCCTCCAAATAAAGTAAAAAAGGGTATAGTATCCCCACTTTATTAACTCTTAAATGTTATCACACAAACCCTTGTTTATCAAGCAAAAAAAGCCCGTTACAGCCTAGGCCGTAACGGGTTTTAGTAAACAATTTATTAGTTGATCTTGTAGATCCAACCTTCAGGTGCTTCAATTGTTCCTTCCTGGATTCCAAGAAGTGTTTCACGAAGCTTTGTGAGTGTAGGTCCCATTTTCTCCATTCCGCTTGGAATGTTGATAACGTTACCATGGTCATTAACCTGTCCAACAGGTGAAATAACTGCAGCTGTACCGCAGAGACCCATTTCATCCATGTCCTTGATTTCATCGAAGAGTACTTCTCTGTGCTCAACTTCAAGTCCGAGGTACTTCTCAGCAACAACCATAAGAGATCTTCTTGTGATTGAAGGAAGAATTGAATCTGACTTTGGAGTGATGAACTTGTTGCCCTTGATGAAGATGATGTTTGCACCACCTGTTTCCTCAACCTTTGTTCTGGTTGCAGGATCAAGATACATGTTCTCAGCAAATCCTTCTTCGTGAGCCTTAACGATTGGATAAAGACTCATTGCATAGTTAAGTCCGGCCTTAATGTTACCTGTTCCGTGAGGAGCTGCTCTATCGAAATCAGAAACCTTGATAACGATTGGCTTAGCGCCACCCTTGAAGTAAGGACCAACAGGTGTAACTAAAATTCTGAACTGATACTCATCAGCAGGCTTAACACCGATTACGGAGTTAGTACCCATGATGTAAGGACGAATATAAAGTGATGCGCCACTTCCGTAAGGAGGTACCCAATCCTTGTTTGCAAGTACGACTTCCTTGACAGCCTCGATAAATCTCTTCTCATCAAATACAGGGATTTCAAGTCTTCTTGCAGAATCTGCAAGACGTGCTGCGTTTAAGTCAGGTCTAAAAGTAACGATGTCGCCGTTAACTGTTGTGTATGCCTTTAAACCTTCAAAGATTGTCTGTGCATACTGGAAAACGCCTGCGCACTCGTTAAGTACGATGTTAGGATCTGTGATTAACTGACCATCGTCCCATTTTCCATCTTTGAAGTAGGAAACATAACGATAGTCTGTTGGCATGTAACCAAATCCGATTGATGACCAGTCAATGTTCTTGCTCATAATGACACCTCTCATATAAACTTTATTTTTATTTCAAAGCGAATTGAATGTAATTGCCCTTTGGCTTTTGCGATTTAAAACGCCCAAACTTGTTGCTATTATAAATCTTTAAAAATCATAAATCAATAGCCCCAAGGCAGGATTGTATACAATTATTTTCTCTTGTATGTACAAAATCTGTAAGTGATTCCCTCGTGTTCTTTTTCCTCTGAACTGTAAAAAAGCATGAAGTCCTCATCCTCTTCCAAATTTGGGAAGAAGGAATCTGCAGGAACGGTTACGTCCATTCTTGTAACCAGGGCGGTATCCACGTAAGGAAGCGCCTGTTTGTAGATGCTTTCGCCACCGATTACGAAGCAGTCTCTGTACATGCTGCCTGACTCGTCGTCGGTTTTCTCAAGCACCTCGTTGGCATATGCCACTGCGTCCTCCACCGAATGCACAATCACTGCACCTTCCTTTTCGTAGGATGTATCTCTTGTGATTACGATGTTTAAACGGTTCTTAAGTGGAGCTCCGTTAGGAAAGCTCTCTAAGGTCTTTCGACCCATTATTACGATGCAACCCTTGGTGGTTTCACGGAAAAACTTCATGTCCTCCGGAATGCTCACGAGCAGGTTGTTGTCTTTTCCAATTCCCCAGTCACTGGTGACTGCTACTATTGCTTTCATGTTACTCCTTAAATGGCAACCGGAATCTTGTCCACGTCCGGGCCGTACTGATAGTCCTCAAACTTCACGTCATTCTTGGTAAACTGATAGAAATCCTTGATTTCAGGGTTAAGCCAGAACTTTGGTGCAGGGTAAGTTGGACGGGAGATGAGCTCCTTGATTACAGGAATATGCCTGTCGTAGATGTGCGCATCTGCAATTACGTGCACGAACTGTCCTACCTGCATGTCGCAGCACTGTGCAATCATGTGTGTAAGGGCTGCGTACTGGCCTACATTCCATGCGTTGGCTGCCAGAATATCCTGGGAGCGCTGGTTAAGAATGGTGTTAAGCACCAGCTTGTCGCTGTCCTTAGGCTTGGTTACGTTAAAAGTCATGGAGTAAGCACAAGGATAAAGGTTCATCTCGTGCAGGTCCTGATGTACGTAAATGTTAGTCATGATTCTTCTGGAGTAAGGATTGTTTTTAAGGTCGTAGATTACTCTGTCAACCTGGTCAAACATACCTTCCTTGTACTGATGTTTGACGCCCATCTGATAGCCATAGGCTTTTCCGATGGAGCCGTCCTCATCTGCCCAGGAATCCCAGATGTGAGTGCTAAGGTCGTGTACGTTGTTGGACTTTTTCTGCCAGATCCAAAGCACCTCATCCACTGCTGACTTAATAGGAGTTCTTCTTAAAGTGAGAGCCGGAAATTCCTTGGAAAGGTCATAGCGGTTCACCACGCCAAACTGCTTGATTGTATAGGCAGGCGCGCCGTCTTCCCAATGTGGACGAACCTTCTCGCCTTCCGTACTGGTTCCATTCTCTAAAATGTCTTTACACATTCTGATAAAAATGTCATCTGCTGCACTCATGAGTCTTCTCCTTTGTAAACTTTGTTAAAAGTTAAAAATATTTTACCAAGTTCTGTCTGTGCTTTCAAACATTACTTAAACTTCTCCAAAAAACGCTTCTCGTCTTCGTTAATTACCACTCTGTCGCTGCCGCCGTTTAAGCCACCGATGATTCTGGCGGTCACTCCGGCCTCTTCGCTTTTTCCAAGCACTTCCTCAGGCTCTTTCGTAACCACCAAAACTGCGCCCCCGCTGACTGCCTCGTAGGGACTTATATCCATCGTTTCACAAATTTCCACTGTTAACGGCTCGAGCTTTATTTCCTTTAAATCCACACTAAGGCCACATCCCAAAAGTTCTGCCATTTCCCAGAGGGTTCCAAACACTCCGTGCTCGCCTACAGGGTGCACAAAAGTTTCGGTATCGGCATATGCCTTAACCAGCTCCACCAAAAGCCCCGTCTTGGTTTCATAAAGGGCCTTTTCCAGTTCCGTGGTATCAAGAAAATGCTTTGGATAGCTCGCTTCTAACTCCTTTGCGTTAGCGTCACGAAGCACCACCGTGGCTTCAAGGGCCGGCAGACCCACTAACACCAGTGAATAGTCGACAGAATTCTCCTTAAGAGCCTTCCTTAAGTCCTCCACTTTCACTTTTCTGACAAATCTTTCTGCCTTCGGCTTTGCGTTCGCAGTATTTTCGCCCGTAACAGTCACGCTGGCAACGGCCAAATCCTGACCGAGCCCGCCCCTTGTGACGGTCCTTAAATCCATCTTTGCAAACATCAGGTTAATTCTTTTCGCCAGGGCGTCCAGATACTTAACAAACTCCCTCATATAGGCCTCAGTCACCTCTTCGTCAAAGAGGAGGGTTACGGTGGCTTCGGTTGGGCATATGCCTGATGCCGCTGCCGCAAGCGCCGCTTCCAGAAGGCACATGCCGGCAATTCTGCAGTCGCTTCCGCTTCTGGTGGCGGAAAACAGACTGCGGCTGTCCACTGCCCGCTTTAAAAGACTGTGACTGGCAAATTTCGCCACCACTCTGTCGTAGGCATTGTCTGAAATTCGTTTCATTATCGCATCTTCCTTCTGTCGATTACGACACCAATGGCAATCAGCGCCACGCCAATTCCCAGTGTGAGCAGGGCTCCACCAGGGGTTTTAGCTATCTCCAAATAGTAGTTTGGAGGCAGGATTATTCTAAGCTTGTTCACGCCCACAATCTTTGATGCCACGTCCACAAACATGTTGCATCCGAGCATGGACACAATGGTAAACATTGGAAGCATGGAGCAGATTAAAACTGCGCTTCTTGTGATGGCTGTGAGCAGGTAGGCAAAGCCCGTTAAAATAATCACATAGGCAAACATAGAACCCAGTTCCAAAAGCAGGTTTCTGCCCATGCCGGCCAGGTACTTGCTGACAACGCCCACAATGGCTGCCATAAGCGTTGGAATAAAGATTACCAGGGCATTTATGTAAGGGCGCTTGGCATATCCCATGGTTGCATAGACGCCGTTCTTCTCATCGATGTTCTTAAATACTGCGCCTGCCAGCGCTGCCATCATTACGAACAGGGCGAGAATACCCTTAATCGGTCTCATAAGATGATCATCGTCGTTAGCCAGTTCCTCAACTGTGGACTGCACCACCTCACCGGATTCATCATCATTGTAAATAACGTCAAAGGCACCGCCATCGTCTACAAACTTGGCGTAGTCCTCATCCATATATTCGTACATTTCCTGCTTTTCCTCGTCGGAAATGTCCTCGTAGAAATTCTGGTCCTCCAGGAATTTCTTCATCAAATCCTCTGCGTAGGCACGGTAGACCTCCACATAGATTTCTTCCTTCGCAATATCCTCCATGGTGGTCTTAAGGCTCTTGTAAATTACGATGGCATCATCTGCATCTTCATTTACCAGCTTATCATAAAGGCCCTCAGTAAAAACAACGCCGCACTCAGCACTATTCTTTAACACATCCACCTTTAACTCTTCCATTGAATCCACTTCATAGTAGACAATGGCACCACCGCCGTTTTCCAGATTTTCAATAATCCGGGCAACTTCCTCATCGCCACTTTCATCTAGAAGCGCCACCTTAAGAATGTCTGAATCCTCTGTAATAAGAAGCTTCATGGAAAGCACCAAAACAGGCATAAGCAGCAGAATCAGCACAAAGGACAGCTTCTTTAAAAGTCGTTTCGCAAAGAGAAATGTAAACATTAAAACACGTTTCATTCGCTGGCACCTCTCTTTCCGTTAATTGCAACACAAAGTGCAAAAAGAAGCACCGTCCAAACGCCCAAAATAAGGGCGTCCCTCACGCTGTAGGTGTAGCCTAACGCCATCTTTGTGGCATTGTGCATCTGTGCCATTGGCAGGTAGCCTGAAATGTTTCTAACGGCTCCCGGCAGGTACACGGATGAAACGATACAGCCTGAGGCATATCCCCCGGCTACCGTTATGGTAAACAAAAGTAAAAGGCCGCCAATCTGGTTTGAGGCTGCAATAAAGCAAAACATTACCATGGAAGTGGTAAACATTACCGGCACGATAGTGGCAGGAACCAAAAACAGAATCTGGCTTGTGCTGTAAATGTCAAGAAGCTCAAACTGCTCCTGTGCGAAGAAGTAGGCCGCAAACAGGGCCGCAATTACAAAGAGCATCATGAGCTCAAGAAGTGCAAACAGGGACACGAAACGAATCGCCTCCTGTTTAAACACTGAAACGCCATCTGCCTTTAACTTTCTGGTCATAACCAGACCGTCCCTCTTTAAGAGAGAACCGCAGGAAAGACCCCAAAGAAGCACCAGCATAACCAGCGCTGCGCAGGCATAATCCTGCACCATGGAGGACTCGTCCTCGCCCACCACGGTAGTTTTCTTAAAATGATTATCTCTTGAAAGCACCACGCGGGTGGTAATTACGTCAAGACCATCAGATAATTCGTTATCCACGTCTCTGTAGCCAAACTCAGCGAACATATCGCGCATGGCATAACTTACAGCTTCATTTATGGCAATGAAGTGACTTGCCACGTCTGCCACATTGGCAATGACGTCAACGGAGTAGGTTTTTCCGGTGTTGTTAATGTAGAGCTTTGCCGCAGCATTATCGCCCTTGGTAAATCCGTCCACATAGCCATCCGGGAACAGAACCACACCATCGATTTCGCCTGATTCAAAGCCTTCCACGGCCTCTTCTTCCTCCATTACGAGGAGTTCAAACATGGAAGCCGCAGTATCCATGTTTTCAAAGGCATTCATGCCCACCGTAAGAATGATTTCGTTGTTGTCACCCACTACCAAAGCCACGGTCTTTTTCATGATCGGACTCTTCTGGTTCTGGGTAATTACGGAGAAAACTACCACCACTACAACAACCACAGCGATGGCTATGGAACACAAAAGTAAATGTGGAAAATTCTTTATGGCGCGTTTTAACTGAAGTTGCAGTAACGCTGTCGTTTGTTTCATGTTCCATTTCCTCCTTTCCAAATATATTTAACTCGTGCCTGCAATTTCGCTTACATCGAGTCTTCAAACATTTCTATGTAATCTTCCACCTTTTTCATGACCTGATCAATAACAGCCTGCAGGTCCTCCTCTGAGAAGGTGGACAGGTCTCTTATGTTGTCCATTGGGAATTCAATTTCCAATTCCTCGTCATCATTGTCTGTAAAGACGATTTTGGCTTCAGCGGTGAATAAGTCTTCGTTTCCGTAATCAAAGTCTATGTTTTCCGCTTCTATCGTTAAGGTTTCCCTCTCAACTTCGATGTACCCCTCTGCATCAAGAACAGCCTTGGTGTAGCCGTCATTGCCGTCAAACTTTAATGTAAATTCGCCGGTAGATGCGTTGACGGTGGTAGTCAGGTTACCCTGCAGAGTGTAGGTTGGCAAATCCAGATGACCGAACATGGTGGTCGTAATAACGTGACCATTGGTCTTGGTGTCGATTTGCAATTCACCCGAAACCGTCCACTCCTCCGTACCAAACTCCAGATTCACGTGCATGGAATCCGTAGGATGTGCATCGCCTAACAAATCTGCATAGAACTTGTATTTAACTCCGTCCTTATCGTAGTCACTCACAGCCCTTACAATCTGATTTCTTCGGTTAACATAAACCTCCATCGTAAGGTCTTCCGGAAGATTTTCGTTGATCAGGGAAATCTCAAAAAGCGTACACTTGTAATTTCGCTCGCCCACTGTGATAGCAACATTTCGATCCAGAATTACGTACTCAATTTCCGTATCTCCCAAACCTTTTAAAGGTCCCGCCAGAGCCACATCCTTGGCCTTAACCATGTCTAAAAACAGGTTATCGTCCAAAAACTCATCCGACGTAACCATGATTTCATCCTTGTCTCGCATGAAATCAAACAGGCCTATGGAAACTACCGTCCAAGTGCCTTTTACGCTGCCCTGAGTGGTGAAATTGTGCATATCCACATCAGCGTCTACCTTTAAGCCGACGCCGTTCGCATATTCCTCAAAGCCCAAACCTAAGTCCGCAAGCTCTTTAAGTTCTGCCGTTGCCTCCAGTGAATAGCTGCCATTTCTCAATGTATCAATCCACTGCTCCGCGCCGATGGCGGAAGCCACCTGTGACTCTTTGCCGCCTAAGTGGCTGATAAGGTCGGCATATGCCGTGTCCCAGTCACCCTTCTGCTTTTCGTGACGGTGGTAGATAAGGCCCGCAATTCCTCCGATAAAAAGAAGGCATACAAAAAAAGTCGCAATGACCTTTTTCTTTGTCAGCGGCTTTTTTCTGATAGTTGGTTTGAAATCTTTTACTTCGTAACTAAACTTGTCCTTCAATGGTTTCCCCTACTTCCTGCCGTCTTTAAGAATCTTTAGAAGTTCTGCGCCCACAAGGCCCTTGTCCTCTTCGGTAAGGACTCCCTCGCGCATTACAACCAGGCGGTTGCAAAACGACAGTTCTGCCTCATCGTGAGTTGTCATGAGAACGATTCCGTCTCTCTTGCAGTGCTCAATCAAAAAGCCCTTGATGCTTTCCTTGCACTCCAAATCCAGAGCCGCAGACGGCTCGTCCAAAAGGAGCACTGCCGGGTCATGCGCTACGGAGCAACCGATGCTTACTCGCTTTTTCATACCGCCGGAAAGACGGTCTACGCGCATGTCAACGAACTTATCAACGCCCAAAAGCTTTAGTACGCCGGACTCCAGCTCTTCATTCATGTCAAGCTTGCTGTCGCAGAACCAAAGTTTCAAATTGTCGCGCACGCTAAGTTCATCAATCAAAGGATTCTCCTGAGGCACGTAGCCAATGAGGCCCTTTCTCTTTTTGCTGTCATTCAGGATGTTTACGCCGTTAATGTAAAACTCGCCCGAATTTGCCTTGAGCGTTCCGCCAAGGATTGAAAGCAGGGTAGACTTACCGCAGCCGTTAAGACCGGCAATGGCTATGCAGTCTCCCTTTTTCGCAGAAAGATTAATGCCTTTAAGGACTTCCTTCTTGCCATAACTTTTTTTGATCTCTTTAATCTCTAACATTGCTTTAAATTACATTGTGCATGATGCAACAGTGCATCCTACCATTACGATTACAAGAATTAATGCGATTACCATTGTGATTCTTTTCTGATTCTTTTTGTTAAAAAAATTCATTGTTTTATCCTCTTTTATTTTAAGTGGTCCTGCCACTAATATACATTTTACCCGTCTTTAAAAACTTCCTGCCGTCCGGGCACAGGTCATTCAAAAAGCAGTCGGCGCATTTCGGCTTTCTGGCTGGGCATATGCCCCTGCCATGCGCAATTATCTGAATGTTCCACAGTATCCAGTGGTCTTCAGGAAGTGCCTTGTAAAGGTCGTACTCCACCTTTACCGGGTCCGTTTCCCTGGTGAGTCCCAGGTGTCTTGAAATTCTGCCCACGTGGGTATCCACCACGATGCTCTGAATGTGGAATATGTTGCCTCTTATGACATTGGCAGTCTTTCGTCCCACGCCTGGAAGCCTTGTGAGCTTGTCGATGTCTGAGGGAACCTCGCCGCCATACTCTTCCACCAGCATTTTCGCTGCGTCGATGATGTTTTTCGCCTTGTTGTGATAGAAGCCGGTGGACTTAATGTCCTGCTCCAATTCTTTAAGGTCCGCTTCCGCAAAGGATTCCAGCGTCGGATACTTCACAAAAAGGTCCTTCGTCACCATGTTCACCCTGGCGTCCGTACACTGGGCTGACATTATGGTGGCAAACAGCAGCTGCCACGCGTTGGTGTGGTCCAAATAGATGGTTGCCTCGGTGCCATAGTGCTCGTCCAAGCGGTTTAAAATTTCGCGAACATTCTTTTTCATCAATCTACTGTCCTGTGTTCAAAAATGCGTCTTGGCACGTTCTTTAAAACAATTCCGGAGTAAGGTGGAAGTTTAAACTTCACCACGCCGTCTGCTGCCTTGTACATTCTTGCGTCCAGTGCGAAGAATTCGGAGTTGGTGTAGATCAGGCTAACCAGCATATCCCTTCCGGTGATACCCAGCTGCTCTACCGGCACTTCCACCGCAGTCTCCACATCGTTATTGTTAAAGGTCACAATCAGGATTTCTTCTTCATTAAATCGTGCAAAGGAGAAAATTCCCGTTCCCGCCAGGAGGATCTTTGTGGATCCGGTCTTAAGGGCGGCATATGCCTTGTGAATTGCTATCATCTCCTTGTGGAATTTAAGAAGATTCTGATCTTCATTACCCCAAGGATAAGTTCTTCTGTTGTCAGGGTCGGTCCAGCCGCATACGCCTGCTTCGTCGCCATAGTAAACCGTTGGTGCGCCCGGCCAGGTCATCTGGAACATGACCGCTTCTCTCATGACTGCAGGGTTTACATCCTTCTCTGCTGCCTCCGGTCCGAGACTGGCAGTTCGACCAACCTTGTGATTGGTTCTTGTGAGGAACCTGGAGTGATCATGATTTGAAAGCTCATTCATGGACACCAAAAGAGATGGTGTCTGGAAGCTTACCATGTTATAAATCAGGGCATCTGCAAAGGAACGACCATTATTTAAAAGCGCTCCATTGTAGAAGTCACTGTGCTTTTCCATTCCGGTAAAGAACCAGGTGAGTGGTTCCATGAAAGCGTCGTAATTCATGGTGGTATCCCACTGGTCTCCCTTTAACCAATCTCTTGCGTTACCATAGTGCTCTGCAAGAATAATGGCGTTAGGATTAGCCTTCTTTACGTTCTTTCTAAAGTCTGCCCAGAACCTGTGGTTGAAATCCAAGCTGTGGCCCAAGTCCGCTGCCACGTCAAGTCTCCAGCCGTCACAGTTATAAGGTGGAGAAACCCACTTTCTGGCGATTCCCATTATATAATCATAGAGTTCCTGTGAGCCCTCATAATTAAGCTTAGGCAGAGTGTCATTGCCCCACCAGCCATCGTAGGAATCATTGTTTGGCCATCCGTTTTCATCATTGAAACTAAAATAGTTTCTGTAAGGAGAGTCTTCCGACTTAAAAGCTCCGTCAGGGTAGCCTGCATTGTCGCTGTATATGCCCTCGCGGTCCAGCCATTTGTTGAAAGAGCCACAGTGGTTGAATACGCCATCGAGAATAACCTTAATTCCGTTTTCATGGCATTTTTCCACTAACTCAATAAAGAGCTTGTCAGTAAGTTCTCTGTTTGTTTCATCCGTTACCGCGTCAATGTAGCTGGTGGCGTCAGAATTGTCCTGATTGCCTTCCGCAAGAAGATAGCCTCTTCGCTGTTTGATTATTCCGTAATGAGGATCGATGTTGTCGTAGTCCTGTGCGTCATATTTGTGATTTGATGGAGACACAAACATTGGGTTTAAGTAAATGGCTTCAATACCTAATTCCTTCAAGTAGCCGATTTTTGAAATGATTCCGGCAATGTCACCACCGTAAAAGTCACGAACATCCAGTTTTTCAGGATAGCGGTCCCAGTTCTCTACGTGCTTTACATGATCTCCGATGTAATTGTACTCATCCGTTAATACATCATTGGTTGGGTCACCATTACAAAAACGATCCACATAAATCTGATAGATTACTGCGCCCTTTGACCACTCAGGCGTCTTGAAGCCCGGAGTAATAAGGAATTCGTAATCCTCCACCACTTCGTCCTTAACACCGGTTCTGTCGTAAATAACTCTTCCGGTTAAGGTCTCTATTTCAAAATGATAATTAAAAGGCTCGCTGCCAAGCGCCACTGTTACCGTGTAGTAATCAAAGATGTGCTCAACGTCAGATGCCTCATAGTCCATTTCATAGATATCATCATTATTTACCAGGTTAATGGAAGCCGCACTGCCATAGGCTACTCTGATTCTTAAAGTAACATTCTGGCATGGCTTTGGCTCCGATGGACTTCTAAACATTTCGGTTCCATCAGAGTATGTAAGCTCCGGTCTGAATTTTTCCAATTTGCCTGACATTAATGTATCTTTCCTATCTGTTTGGTTTAGTAAACCATATTCCGTTTTATTATATACTTATAGGGGAAAAAGGGCAATAAAAAAGGGCCACAAACCTGTGTTTGCAGCCTAATTAAATCACAAATTCATTTATGGTAATAAAAAGAAAAAAGGACAGCGTATTGGGGGAAGCTGTCCTCTTTCGGAGAAGGTATTTTTGTTACTTATGGGGTGTAGCAAAAACTATATAATGTATTGGGGTTTACGGTTGTTACTATACCATCATTTGTCAAAACCGTGTGCACAAACTTTCACAAATTTCAAAGATTCTTTTGTGCATTTTGCTACAAAGGCATATGCCTCGTTGTTGAAATTGCACATAAAAAAGGGCGACATGCACGTTTTTGTACATTTCGCCCTCTATTTTTAACTTTAGTCTAAATCGATGCTTTCAACAACAACCGCATCTTCTGCTTTTGGAGACTCATCCCAAAGAGCTTCAAACTCTTCCTTGGAAATTCTTTCCTTCTGAAGAAGTAACTGTGCACAGGCTTCAAGCTTGTCCATATTCTCTTCAAGAATCTTCTTTGCGTCCTTATAGCAACGATCAACAATCTTTGTTACAACCTCATCAATCTTGGCCTGAGTATTTTCAGAGAAAGATCTCTGGTGCGCCAGGTCACGACCAATGAATACTTCGTTATCTTCAGTATCGTAGTTAACCATACCGATTTCTTCTGAGAAACCGTACTTTGTAACCATGTCTCTCGCGTAACGGGTAACCTGCTTAATATCTGAGCTGGCGCCTGTTGTAATATCGTCGAAAATAAGGCTTTCTGCAATTCGTCCGCCCAGAGTTACCATGATTTCCTGGTACATCATGTTCTTTGTCATGTACATTTCATTTCGTTCAGGAAGAGGCATTGTGTAACCACCTGCACCTTGTCCTGTAGGAATAATGGAAACTGTGTAAACAGGTCCCACATCCGGAAGTACATGGAAAAGAATTGCATGTCCTGCTTCATGATAAGCAGTAATCTTACGGTCTTTTTCTGTTACGACACGGCTCTTCTTTTCTGTACCAACACCCACCTTAATGAAGGACTTTCTAATATCTTCCATGTTGATGAAGCTTCGGTTTTCTGAAGCCGCATGAATAGCTGATTCATTTAACAGGTTCTCTAGGTCAGCACCTGTAAAGCCGTAGGTTGAACGAGCAACCTGATCAAGGTTTACATCTTCAGCCAGAGGCTTATTCTTTGCATGAACCTTAAGAATCTCTTCTCTGCCGTCTACGTCCGGTCTTCCGATTACAACCTTTCGGTCAAAACGGCCCGGTCTTAAGATAGCAGGATCAAGAATATCTACTCGGTTAGTCGCTGCCATTACGATGATTCCCACGTTTTCGTTGAAACCATCCATTTCTACGAGAATCTGGTTAAGGGTCTGCTCACGTTCATCGTGACCGCCACCCATACCGGTTCCTCGGCGTCTTGCAACCGCATCAATTTCATCGATAAATATGATACATGGAGCATTTGCCTTTGCGTCTTCGAAAAGGTCACGTACTCTGGATGCACCGACACCGACAAACATTTCTACGAAGTCTGAACCGGAGATTGAGAAGAAAGGTACGTTCGCTTCTCCGGCAATTGCCTTTGCAATAAGAGTTTTACCTGTTCCAGGAGGACCCTCCATCAAAATTCCCTTCGGAATTCTTGCACCTAACTTGGTGTATTTAGCCGGATTCTTTAAGAAATCTACGATTTCTCCAAGTTCCTCTTTCTCTTCCTTAAGTCCGGCAACGTCCTTAAAGGTCTTGCCAACTTCTCCGGCTTTCTTCTTCTGAGCTCTGCTCTTTCCAAAGTCCATGAGCTTCTGGTTGGCACCACCGCCACCTGCACCTGCGGAACGCATGAAGATCATAAACATGAAGATCATCATAATCACAAGGCAAATATAAGGAAGCAGGCTGGTAAGAATTTCTCCGATGCTTGTAACTTCGTCAGTTACTACCTGAACGTCGTTAGCCAGGGCATATGCCTCAATTTCAGACACATCCGTTACATAGAACATGTCTGCTGTACCATCCTTAAATGCTACGGTAATGGTACCTGTAGGAATATGCACGTCCTGATCAATGTAGATTGCTTCTACAGTTTCATCCTGCACATCCTTGTAAAAGTCGTTTATTGAATAGTCATCAGTGGATCTTGGATTTCCAAGCACGGTCATTAAGAGCCACATGCCCACGATAACTATAAACAGATAAACGTAAAAAGAACTGTGTTTTCTCAAGTTATTCCCCTTTGCGTTTTATTTTTAATCGTTTTCTACCACTCCGACGAATGGGAGTGCACGATATTTTTGTGCGTGGTCCATTCCATAGCCCACCACAAATTTGTCCGGAATTTCGTAGCCGATGTAGTCAACCTTAATGTCTACCACTCTTCTTGATGGCTTGCTGAGGAAAGTACAAAGGCTAAGGCTCTTTGGCTTTCTTGCTCTTAACATGTCCATTAAGAAGTCAAGGGTTCTTCCGGAATCGATGATGTCTTCCACCACGATTACATTTTTTCCTTCGATGTTGTCATCTAAGTCTTTGATAATTTTGATTCTGCCTGAACTTTCCGTGCCATCGCCATAGCTGGAAACGGACATGAAGTCCAAAGTAATTGGCAGATCAATTGCCTTTGCTAAATCGGCTGTAAAGAAGATACTTCCCTTTAAGATACAGATGAGGTGAACTTCTTCACCCTCAAAGTCTGCAGTGATTCGCTCTGCAATTTCGCGAACCTTCTTTTCGACCTGCTCTTCATTAAACATTACACTGATTTTGTCACTCATTATAATTGCCTCTCTTTTAGCAATTAGGGTTCCTTCTAGTCTTCAGTTACCTGAACCAACTCCAGAACCTTAGTTGTTGTTTTGTCTATTCTTAAAGTCTCGTCATTTCTCAGTCCCGGAACCCACAGGCAGTGGTTTTCCATGAACACGCACTTTTTCAGTGCTCTTTCGTTGTCCGGCACTTTTGCGTCAATAAAGAGTCTTGAAAGATTCTTCGTTCTGCCGTCTTCAAACGCACAGAAGAAATCGCCGTACTGCGGAGTTCTAACTACAACCGTGTCTCCTAATGCTCTTACTTTTGCCGCGTCGAAATAAACGGTATCCGGCTTAGACCTGAAATCAAATGGCTCGCCGTTTAACTTTTCATAGTCTTCAATTCGATGCACTGTCGCCTTAAAGCCATAGGCTTCCTTCTTTACGAACTCGCCACCCGACATGTCGCTGGTAAACACCAGAAGCTGTCGTTCCTTCTTGCCTTCGTTTGAAATCGCCTTCATGCTGATTTTTACGGAGTGATCCGTTTTTTCAGCGGAGGAGGTTCTTGCCTTTTCTGCAATCAGGCAGTCATAGGATTTTCTGATAACCAATCCGTAGGGCAAATGGATTCGCTTTCCGGCGGCATTTTCCGAAAGGTCCACTACGTCCTTAACGTTATCTCTCGATATGTCCTTTTTGCGTCCCGCTTCCTCACAGATGAATCTGTAGCAAAGCTGCATCTTTATGAAATTTGGCACTCGGTCCCAGCATGTGAGCTGAAGTTTGTGGTCTGAGTAGCGTCTGGCATATGCCGATGCCGTTATCGAATCCACGTACTCCATGGCGCCTTTAACGTCTTCTGCCGTGGTTCCAATATGTTCCACTGCGGAAGAGCAGACTTCCACAAGCTCAGGCATGATGTTGTGACGGATGCGGTTTCTGGCATAGCTGTCCAAGTCATTGGTGGAATCCATGCACCAGTCCCTGATGGAATTAAGGTTTAGGTATTCCTCAATTTCCTGTCTTCTAAAACAAAGTAGAGGTCTTATGATTTCGTACTGGCCCCTTAGCGACCTTGGCTTGATGCCCGCAAGTCCCGTAAGGGACGCGCCGCGCACCAGGTTAAAAATCACGGTTTCTGCCTTGTCGTCACTGTTGTGTGCCACAACTATTTTAGCGGCTCCGCACTTTTCGCAGAGTTCGCCCATTCTTTTATATCTAATCAGCCTTCCGGCCTCTTCTTCTCCGATTTTGTGTTCTCTGGCATATTCCGGAACGTTCTCTCTGTAGGTAACGACCTCCACGCCGAATCTCTCAGCCATGGATTTTACGTAGGCCTCGTCTCTGTCAGCCTCCGCTCCTCTGATGCCATGATTTATGTGGCACACCACCGGTGTCACATCAAGATTCCCCCTAAGATTTACCAGTGCCAATAACAGGCATATGGAATCTGCGCCGCCACTGACGGCTACTACAACCTTTTCTCCCTTGGTGAAAAAGTTGTTCTCTGCAGAATAATCCAGGAACCTTTTTTCAAACTGTTCCCTGTTCATCGTTGTCAATCCTCTGAAGGTTTAAAGATGACTTCATCTTCGTAAACCAACCCCAAAACATCTCTTGCAACTTTTTCGATGTAGTCTTTTGTCTGAACATAGGCTTTGTAGTCATCCAGCTCATCGGCGCGCTTCTTCTCTTCCTCAAGAAGAGTCTCAAGCCTTGCCTTCTCTGCTGCCAGTTCATTGTACTGCTTTCGTAGCTGGCATTCTCTGTAGTAGAGATAGCCGCATATGCCAATGACACAGACTAAAAGAATTATGAGTCCTAAAGCACGTTTAGGGCGCTTTTTTCTAACGACCTTCTTAATTGCCATTATGTTCCTCACACATATTTAAAAAGCTCTGCAGCTTCATCCTTCTTACTGGTCTCTGCGATCTTTACGACCTCAACTTTTACAGGTCGTGCTCCCAGAGCCACCTCAATAACGTCTCCTACCTTTACGTCAAGGCTGGCCTTAGCCACCTTTCCGTTTACCATTACTCGTCCTGCGTCGCAGGCTTCATTGGCAATGGTTCTTCTTTTAATGATACGAGATACTTTTAAAAACTTGTCTAATCTCAAAAAATTACCTCAATTAAAGCAAAGAGCTCCAGTTATGTTACAAACTGAAGCTCCCATCTAATTCAAACTAAAAATGCTTATTTGTTAACAGCATCCTTTAAGCCCTGTCCAGCTTTGAACTTAGGCTGTGTTGAAGCAGCAATCTTGATTGTCTTTCCTGTTAAAGGATTGCGACCTTCTCTTGCAGGCTTCTTAACTGTTGAGAATGTACCGAAACCAACGAAAGTAACCTTGTCACCCTTCTTAAGTGCATCTGTGATAGCGTCGATTACAGCGTCAACAGCCTTCTTTGAGCTTTCCTTGCTAAGACCAGCCTTTTCTGCTACTGCAGCAACTAATTCAGTTTTGTTCATAATAAAAATTCCTCCTAGATATAATTTCCGGAATCCTCCCGGGATATTGCCTGGGATTTGAATCCCCCACATACTTAAAGTTATAAACTAATTCTGCTTTTGTGTCAACAAAAAAAAGGGCGTAAACCCACTAAATTCGGGCTTTTTCGCAAGTTTTTTACAATTTAAAAGGGCAACGGACTTAATTTGTCCGATGCCCAAATTTTTAAATCAATTTATTCTTTGATTGCCTTTTCGTTTCTTGCAGCAAGTTCAGCCGCAATTTCGTCCATTTTCTTTTCGTTAAGTTTGAACAATTTCTTGAAAACGATAACCGCTGCCACCAGTCCAACAATAGGGATCAGTGTCATGGACATTCTGAGACCATTCTTGGACGCATCGCTTACATTCTTTGAAAAATCCTTTACGGCATCGCTGTCAGATACATCGGTTCCGCTCTGCAGGTTGTTAACTGAGAGACAGATGGAAGCTGCAAAGGCTGCAACGCCGGAAGCCAGCTTAACTACGAAAGTCTGCATTGAGAAGATGACTGATTCATCTTTTCTGCCGTTCTTAAGATCGCCGTATTCACAGGAGTTTGCCAGGAATACTGTGGTCAGTACCTGAAGTACACCGTTAGCTGCGAAAATAAAGAAGCCAGGAATGAAGAACACATAAACGTTCTGCATTGAAGTTCCGCTGGCGATTCCCAAAAGGATTGCATAGCCTAACATGGCACTTGCAAGGCATATGTAGAAAATCTTCACATTGCTTGCAAACTTTCTAAGCATTGGGTAGAGGATCATCATGGAAAGAATCTGAATCGCTCCACCGAAGGTGTTAAACAGCACATAGCTGTTGTACCAGGTAGTTCCACCGAAATCGTACTTAAAGAAGTAGATTACCAGGTTGGAAGTAATGTAAACCGCGCAGTTAATAAGCACGATGGCTACTACGATAACCATGGCCTGATCATTTCTAATAAGCGCCTTAAACATGTCACCCACACCTGCTGTTTCCATGTCTACCGTGGATTTTTCCTTTACGTTTAAGCAGGTAATTCCGATAAACACAACGAAGAGGATGGCTACAATCAGTGCGAACCACTTAAAGCCGACTCTCTCATTGTTGTTACCTAACACCATAACTACTTTCATGGTGATGATGGTAACTATGGCTGAACCTACACCTGCACAGGAACGGGCAAGAGTTGTAAGACCTTCTCTTTCCTTACCTGTTTTGGTAAATGCAGGAATCATTGACCAGTAAGGGATGTCCATCATGGTGTAAGTCACGCCCCAGAGGATGTAGGTAACTGCGGCATATGCCACAAGGCCCGCACCATCAAGACTTGGCGGACAGGAAAACATGATAAACAGAATCACTGCATTTATCAGGGTTCCTATAAGAAGCCATGGACGGAAACGTCCGAACTTCGTCTTGGTCTTTGCGACGATAACGCCCATGACCGGGTCGTTAAAGGCATCAAATACACGGGCAACCATGAGGATTACGCCCATCGCAACCGGATCGACGCCCATTACATCGTTGAAGTAGTAAAGTATATAGCTGGCTGTCAGCATATATACCATGTCCTTTCCTATCGCGCCCAGGCCATAGGAAAATTTTTCCTTTTTGGATAAACCTTCATTCATAGTTTTTCTTCTCCTTTATAACCCCATTTACGATTCCCCAATCGTCTTTATTCAAAAATCGGACTCTCCCCTTGAGCCGAAACTAGAATTTATTTGAGCACTTCATAAATGTCCACGTCGTTGTTCATTCTACGAAGTGTCTGAAGAAGTTCATTACCAAAGGCTTTGCCTGCGTCGTGCTGCTTAAACGGCATCAGATGCTCAATGGCGTCGAAGGATGCGAACTTGCAGTTTTTGATGTGATCCTCGGAGAACCACTCGCAGCAAATCTTGCCCTTTTCCTTTGGTCTGATTATAAGTACACCCTGTGCGCAGGAATCCGCGTCGTCCACTTCGTAACTCACATTGTTGTCTTTAATCATCTTAAGCAGATGCTCTGACTGCTCTAAGTGAATTCTGCAGAAGTGTGTGTAATGTCCGGCTTTTTCCTGAACATATCTTAATGCGAAGCTGCCAAGCCAGGACTCGTCCAGTCGGCCGTCTTCGGTTATATCCTTTGAGACTACCATTACCAGTGGGAAGCGTCGCTCGTTGGAAACCAACAGCTTGTAAATTTCTTCCGCCTGTTCATTGGTGGTTATGCAGTGTGTGCTGCCACATTTCCAGTAGTCGATGATACCAACCTGGTTGGCAATCTGTCTGTAGAAACGTGGGCAGGAGAACATGCCTGTTACATCAGACTTGTCGTTCTTGTTTGGATAGTAGGTGAAACCGTTGTTAACTGACAGATGCAGTCTCTCGGTTCCGTTGTCCATTAAGATAGCCTGTGTCACCCAAAGTCGGCCCGGCTCCTTGCTGTCGATGCTCTTGGCTTCACACACGAAGAATCGTCCTTCCTCGTCGTAGCTTGCTTTGATTCTAAAGCCCATCTCCTCAATGTCTACGTTGTCCGGCTGCTCACTCATGTAAGTAAGAACTCCGGAGTACTTGTTGTAGAACCAGGAGTAAATGATCTTTACAATGTTGGTAAAACGTTCTGCCTTGTCCTCCGCCGTGGTATCCAGATCCACTTCTGAATGGAAGGTGGTCATGAATTCCGGAAGTCTCAGGTCATAACGCATTTCGTCGTCAGCACTTCTGCCGTTTCTACCAAACACGTCATTGTCGTTCATGATGGTCGTGATGCGAGGATCATGAATGAGCTTGCGGTTAAGCACTGCAATGATGGTGTTGATGTTTATATCAAACTTGCCCGGGGTTTCTAACAGGGCATATACCAAATCTTCTCGCTTCGTCTTAAAGATTCGCTTAGGAAGATTGTCCACGCTGGTGTCCTGATCAAACATCTCCTGAATTTCAGGAATCAGTTCCTCGTCAATCATCTTGAGTCTGAAATGCGCCTTGATCATGCCCGGATAATTTCGCTCGTGGTAAAGGTCGTGGCCTAAGTTGTCAAACAGCGTAACGATGGACTTGTCGCAAAGTTCCAGCGTCGCAAGAATCGTGTTAAAGTATCTCGCTCTGTCGCTCTTTCCAACCCAAAGGTCAGTTCCCTTGTACTTCATGTCGTGCTCAATCTCGTGCCATCCCTCAAAGAAAATGGTCTTGAGCTGAAGTTCGAAAGTATCATCTATGAAGTAATTCCAGGTCTCGTCTGAAATCATGTTTTTAAGGTCTTCCGGCAATCTGAATACGCCGTTGATTTTCTGTGGTCTGAACTCCTCGTTGGAGATTTCCGTAACGGACCACTCTGCCTCGCCAAAGAGCATCTCCATGATGTTTCGGCATATTCTGAGGTCGTCCTCAAAATAAACATTTATTCTGATTCCCACAAGATCCTGAATTTTCTTGTTTTCATCGTATCTTTTTTTCTTGTATTTCTTTTCGAGAGACTCAGGCGTCTTGATTCGTGAAATTACCTGATGGTAAATGCCGGAACGCTCCAGGCACTTTTCCACGATGGTTCTGAGTTTCTCTTCCACATTTTTCGGAACTCTGACGTTAGCCCTAAGTTCCTCCTCTGTGAATTCATTTCTATCTGTAAACATTTTTGTTTTTTACTTCTCCTAAAAATTCTTGAACATCCCCAAATGTCGCCTAAATTATACCATAGTTGCACTAGAATTCAAAGTGTAGCACCAGTACCGGATCCAGCTTCACATAGTTCAAACTGGTAATATTTACCCCGTAAACATCCGATATTTTGTCAAAGCATCCATAGATTTCCTGATTTTCTATGGCGTTTACGAAATCGTCAAACACAATTTGGTTTGCGCAGTGGATTTCGGCTACGCCGGTGCCGGTGGCATATGCCTTAAGAAACATGTTGGACACATCTTTTTCCGAGTAGGCGGAAAGCTCGTAACCATTGTAACTGTAGTAATTGTATTTGGTGCCGATGCAGGCTGGAATAGGATAGGACATTTCCACTCTGTGGTCCTGTGCCATCTCGTCCTCGGTTATCATGCAGTAGGCGTAAGTGATGATTTCTGAATTGGCCGGGTCGCTCCATGTGGCATCCACCGCGTACCAGGAATTTTCCAGCTTAATGTAGTTCCACGCGTGGCCCTGGCCCTGGCTGCTGCCGGTGACATATATGCAGTCCACGCCGATGCTAATCATCAGGTACTGGAAGGTCTTGGAATAACCCTCGCAAATCGCCTTGTTTTTAAGAAGGGTGCCGTAGATGTTTGAGGCATATTCCGTCTCCTCTGTCTCCTCATCATTGATGGACTTTTGATAGCTGTCGGAGTCGTAGTCCGTGGACATGATGAGGTACTTGAACATGTACATGACCTTTTCGTAGTCCGTCTGGGCAGTCATGCCTGCAAGCAGTGTGTCCCTTACCATCTCGATGTTGGCAATCATCTTTTCCGTGAGCTCTTCGTCGTAAAGATAGTTTGGCAGACAGTCCGTGATGATGTCGCCCGCAGTGTAAACCTTGCAGTTGTTGTCAATCCAGAAAATTTCCGGATAGTCGTTTCGAACAGTGGAAAAGACCTTCTGGAGGGCCTCAAGGTCCAGGCCGTACTTCTCTATTGTTATTCGCTCGCCATGAGCGAGGACGCCCAAAAGGATGGCATCATAGGCCTTCTTCTCATTGGACAAAAGCTGAGTGCCGCCGTAACGCAGCGCATCGTCGTCCACGAAGTTGTCCACCACCTCTGAGACATCCGCTGCGGTGTACTCCTTTGCCGCCGGCACCTTGGCAAAAGTGCCATTTAAAAGCGGAATTGCAAATTTTATGATAACGTAGGCAATCATTGATGCACACAGAATAATAAAAAGCCATGTGACCAATGGGCTACTTTGCTGTTTCTTTCTCAAATTATTTTCCTAACCTCGGCTGTGCCGTTTTTCTCCCCTGATATTCTTATTATTTTACCACATTTAAAGGGTTTCAGCCACAATTTCAAGGGCTTCCCCTAAATTATTTGTATCCAAACTTGAGTAGCACAGAATGAATACGTGCTTCCCCTCATAATCGCCGTAGTTTTTAAGCGGCTGCAGGCGAATTCCCTTCTTGTAAAGTTCTGCCGCCAGTTCGTGATCTTCCTTTTCCGTTTTAAATTTAACAAGAAAATGAAGTCCCGTATCTCGCTCAATTATTTTTGCTCTGTCCGCCAGTGAACTTTCGCGAATCGCCTTAATCACCGCGTCATGTTTTCTTGAATAGTAGAGGCGCATATGGTTAATATGCTTCTCAAATAATCCCCCGTCAATGAACTTCGCCAGAGTGTACTGCTCAAAGTTTGAAACGGTGCAGGAGTAAAAGCCCAGCATTCTGTTAAGGCGTGCCATGAGTTTTTTCGGCAGCACGATATAGCTCACCCTGATTGTTCGTGAAAGTGACTTTGAAAAGGTATTCAGGTATATGACCTTGCCCTCGTGATCTATGCCCCTAAGCGTTGGCATAGGCTTGCCCGACAGTCTGAACTCGCTATCGTAGTCGTCTTCGATGATGTAACGGTCCTCGCTCTTCTGTGCCCAAGCCAAAAGCTCATAGCGCCTGCCAATAGGCATGGTAATGCCCGTTGGGTACTGGTGGGTTGGCGAAACGTGCGCCACGGTGGCACCGGTCTCCTCCAACTTGTCTACCGAAAGGCCGTCATCGTCCAGCGGCACGCCCACTGCCTTAGCGCCATTGGCCTCGTACACTTTGGCAACGGTGCTGTAGCCGGGGGTCTCTACGGCATATGCCTGATCTCGTCCAAGCAGCTGCACCAACAGACCATAGAGGTACTCGGTTCCGGCACCTACCACAATGTCGTCGGCGTCCACTTCCATGTTTCTAAAGTCCCTAAGATGTCTTGCAATGGCCTCCCTTAAAGGCTTAACGCCGCAGCTCGGAGATTTCTTCATGAGTTCCTCCGGATTGCCGGCGATGGTCTCGCGGGTGAGCTTGGTCCATTTGGCGAACGGGAAGTTCTCAGGGGATGTAGAGTTACTGGAGAAATCAGCCAGAAGAGGCGCGATGTTCATCTCGGCGTCCTTCTTTACGTCACCCTGGGCTTCAGTTTCTGAATTTAGATTCATGTCATGGCTTTCATTAGCTCCGGCATTTTCTTTAAGGTCGCTAAACTCCGAAGCGTTACCAGCTTCACGATCCCGGCGCACCATCCTGTAAAGACCTGATACATCGGACACAAAGAAACCACTCTTGGGTTTTGAATAAATATACCCTTCCGACATAAGCTGACCATAGGCATTTTCCACCGTAATGACACTCACGCCCAGATTAGACGCAAATGCACGCTTTGATGGAAGACGATCGTTGGCCTCCAGTTTACCTGATAGTATATCGTTTTTAATACATTCATAAAGATATTCATAAAGTGATATCTTTCCTGTGTTTTCAAAAGAATAAGTCAGCATAATTGTGTCCTCGTGTGTTTTTTTTCGTTAAAAACTCGGTTAATTTGCTTGCGCCATTTCACTTGACCTTATAATTTTATCCCATTTAAGCGATTTTTACAATGTCAGATGGCATTTTTGCATGTTTATGCACCAAAAAGTCCCTTTATGAACAAAAAATGAACTATTAATTTACGGATTTGTTACTTTTTTGACATAAAAAATCAAAATTTACCTTGTATGATAAAGACAACAAAAGAAAAGATTATTTATTTAACTTCATTCTCCTTATTATGAAAATCGTTGGTATTAATACCGGCGATTTTTTTTTGCCTTTTTTTAGGCCCCTTCATCTTTTTAATCTAAAGAGCCACTTTACCCGGCTTCGTTGTGCTCCTACAAAAAAAGAGCACCGCCCTAAGCGATGCCCTTAAATTCTTCTTTAAAGTTTCCTTTAACGTTTCAATTAATTTGTTTTAATGTCTAATAATTTGTTCCAAACTTCTGCTAATTTGTTCCCAGCTCCTCAGCTGCCTTATCAAGCGCCGCTGCCACCACGGCATCCATGTCATAGTACTTGTACTCGCCCAGGCGGCCGCCAAAGATCACTTTGTCTTCCTGCTCGCCTAATTTCCTGTAGGCTTCATAGAGCTTTCCGTTCTTCTCATCATTTACCGGATAGTAAGGTTCATCTCCCGGCTTCCACTCGGAACTGTATTCACGACTGATTACAGTCTTTGGCAAATCATTGCCCTGCTCATCCTTACCAAACTCAAACCACTTGTGTTCGATGATTCTGGTCCAAGGAGTCTCCTCATCAGTATAATTCACTGCCGCGTTGCCCTGGAAGTTTGGCATATCCAGAAGCTCGTTCTCAAATCTGACTGATCTGTACTGCAGTGTTCCCAGGGAGTAATTGAAGTAGGCGTCAATCGGACCTGTGTAGACCACCTTGTCCGCCATGGCGTCAAGTTCTTCCTTGTGCTCGAAGTAATCAGTGTTTAATCCAACTTCAATGTCCTTTAACATGGCTGCCACCATCTGAGTGTAGCCACCCACAGGAATACCCTGATAGAGCGCATTAAAATAGTTGTTGTCAAAGGTCAGACGCACCGGCAGTCGCTTAATGATAAACGCCGGCAGTTCGCTGCACTTTCTGCCCCATTGCTTCTCAGTGTAGCCCTTAACCAGTTTTTCGTAGATGTCTGTGCCCACCAGGCTTATGGCCTGCTCCTCCAGATTCTTAGGCTCTGTGATTTTCGCTGCCGTCTTCTGCTCCTCAATCTTTGCCGCTGCCTCCTCAGGCGTCACCACGCCCCACATCTTGTTAAAGGTGTACATGTTAAAAGGCAGGGAGAAAAGCTCGCCCTTGTAATTTGCCACCGGAGAATTCGTAAAGCGGTTAAACTCCGTAAACCGGTTCAGGTAGTTCCAAACCTTTTTGTTATTAGTGTGGAATATGTGCGCACCATACTTGTGCACGTTAATGCCTTCCACTTTTTCGGTGTAAACATTTCCTGCAATGTTTGGTCTTTTGTCAATCACCAAAACCTTTTTGCCGGCATCCGTCGCCTGTCGCGCAAAGGTTGCACCATAAAGTCCGGCGCCGACTACTAAATAGTCAAATTTCATATTTAGCTAAATCCCCTTATATTTAGTATTCCATCTCCTTCGCCAGCCATTCACGCTCCTCGCGGGAAAGACGTGGGGAAATGTTTATCCATACCTTCTCTTCGTAGGCCTTAAGCAACTCCTTGTCGTGTTCCGTCATCATGGAGAAATCGATAGCTTCATGATCAAAAGGTACCATTGTCAACGGTTCAAACTTAAGGTAAGTGCCACCATCCGTCATTTCAAATGGCACGTCATAGTTTTCGCAAAGTTCCAGGTTCTCCAGGCGTATGCCAAATTTATCCTCAATATAAATTCCAGGCTCATCCGAAGTAATCATGCCTGCGTAAAGTGGCATATCCCCGCCTCGCTTCATGGAAATATTGTTTGGCCCCTCATGCACATTCAGCAAATAGCCCACTCCGTGGCCTGTGCCATGGTTGAAGTCCTGTCCAATTCTAAAGATTGGCTCGCGAGCCAAGATATCCAAACTGCTGCCCCTGGTTCCAAACTTGAACACTGCGTCAGCTAGTCTTAAGTGTCCCATTAAAACTGCAGTGTAGCAGCGTTTCACTTCCTCAGACACAGGATGCGCCGCATCGTTCATGACGATGGTTCTGGTCACGTCGGTAGTGCCTTCTAAGTAGTGGCCACCCGTATCCATTAAAAGCAGGTTCTCTGTACCGATAGGCACATTGGTCTTCTCATCTGCCTCGTAGTGTACGATGGCTCCATGTTCGGCATATGCAATAATCGGTGCGAAACTCTCGCCTACATAGTGTGGCTGATCCGCACGCAGCTTCACGAGCTTCTCTGCCACAGAGAGTTCATCTGCCTTTTCCCTGCCGGTTCTGACCTTGGTCTTTAACCAGCATATAAGTCTTGTTAACGCCACACCATCATAAAGGTGTGCCTTCTTTTCGTTCTCTATTTCCACCGGATTCTTCACAGCCTTTGTAAGAAGGATTGGTGAAGTCATCGCCAATGGCTTTTTCTTTGAGTGCTTTTCAATGGTGGAAGAAACCGCATAGGACGCGCGGCTGCGGTCATACATGATAACAGCCCCGCTCTTTGCCACATTCTTCACAGCCTTGAAAAACTCTGCATAAGGGTAGGCAAACACATTAATGTCACCTTCCACTTTGTCGTCTTCCGTAACAACCATCTGCTTCTTGTTGCTGTAGATGGCCGGCGTCAAAATTCGTCTTGGGTACTCGCCCGTATTAAGGAACAGGCTGGCATCACGACGGGAAACCAAGGCATATGCCAGGAACACAGGATTGTAATCAATGTCGCTGCCCCTCAGATTAAAGAGCCAGGCAATCTCTGCCAGGTCGGTAAGCACAATGCAGTCGGCGCTTTCGCCGTCGGCGTTCGTGTGCTTCTTTAAAGCCGCCTGCAGCGCCCCAATCTTCTCATCCCTTGTTGCACCTGCAAAGGTAGGTGACAGCTCCCATATGGACTCGTGAGGCATCTCAGCGCGCGCAAAACTCTCATCCTTGTCGATTACCTTGTTCACCAGTTCCGCATCGGTAATAATCTGTGCATCGCCGTCCTTGTTCGCATTAATGGACTTCGCCAGACTCTCCACATAAGGAGTAGTAAACAGCTTGCCGTCAAGAGCCACGGTGTACTCCGTAGTACCGCCGACAGGCGCCTCGCCATTAAGCTTGTTTAAATACATGCTGATGAAGCGCTTCTTCTTAACCTGCAAAAACTCAGGAATTTTAGGAACCCCTGGTTCACCCATTTTCATGAGGGATATGCCTGTGCCCTCCAGCTCTTCCTCCGCCTGGATAAAGTAGCGTCCGTCAGTCCAAAGCTGAGCGGTATAGGCTGGCAGGCCTTTTTCCTGTCTACGTCTTGAAGTTACCACCAGGGTGCCGGCAGAGCCGGTAAAGCCTGTGAAGTACTCGATACACTTGTAATAATCGCCCACGTACTCAGAACCGTGATCGTCATTCATCGGAATGATATAGGCATCAATGCCCTGCTTCTTCATACGCTCGGCAAGTTTTGAAATTCTTTTGCTATATATGTTCATTTTTGTTCCTTTTTTCGTAGTGGTGTTTTCTTCGCTCAACCCACAGGTTTTCCTGTCAGTCGCAAATTTTTTCTCACCATCTCCATAATAACACAAAACCACCCTTAGCAATAGTGCCAAGGGTGGTTTGAAATTCTTATTTTTTTGTTAATTTTTTGCCGGATGATAGGTCTTAACAACCTTCTGAACATAATCTCTGATGTCTTCCTTGTTTGAGTAAGCAGTAAGCATCAGATTTTCCAGCTCGTTAAAGAGGTCATCTGCATCAAATGGAATAGGACATCCAATGTGAATCAGATCGTTATCTGTCTTCTTAAGACCTTCTTCAGCCATAAGCTTTTCTTCATAAAGCTTTTCACCGGGACGAAGACCTGTGTACTCAACCTTAATGTCTACGTCAGGCTTAAGACCTGAAAGCTTAATCAGGTTACGAGCAAGAGTATCAATCTTAACCGGGCTACCCATGTCGAGGACGAAGATCTCGCCACCGTTAGCATAGGTTCCTGCAAGAAGCACCAGACTAACCGCTTCAGGAATAGTCATGAAGTAACGAATTATGTCAGGATGTGTAACTGTTACAGGACCACCCTTTTCAATCTGCTTCTTAAAGATTGGAATAACTGAACCGTTACTACCAAGTACGTTACCGAAACGAACGGCTACGAATTCAGTCTTAATGTTCTTAAATACTTCGCCGGTTCCTTCAGGATCGGCATTCTCAACACCTTCATGTGTGAAGAGCTGAGGAATCTCGTTGGCCTTGCCTTCCTTGATCTTCTCGTCGAAACTCTGGATTACCATTTCGCAAAGACGCTTGGAAGCACCCATGATGTTTGTAGGGTTAACGGCCTTATCTGTTGAAATAAGAACGAAACGCTTGCAACCGTGTACCATTGCGGCATATGCCGTCTTGTAGGTACCAATTACGTTATTCTTAATAGCTTCGCAAGGGCTGTCCTCCATGAGAGGCACATGCTTGTGAGCTGCTGCATGATAAACAACGTCAGGTCTGTACTCTTCGAATACGTCGAAAATCTTTCTGGAGTCACGAACGGAACCGATAAGAGTTACCAAATCTAAGTTAGGGTACTTCTCTCTTAATTCAAGCTGAATTGAGTAAGTACTGTTTTCATAAATATCGAAAATGATGAGGCGCTTTGGCTGATGCTTTGCAATCTGACGGCAAAGCTCGCTACCGATGGAACCGCCACCACCTGTTACCATTACAGTCTTGCCTGTGAGGAACTTGTATACACCTTCCATGTCAGCCTTAATCGGCTCACGTCCAAGAAGGTCTTCTACCTTAACGTCCTTAAGGTTGCTGGCTGTAAGCTCACCAAGAACGAGCTGATACATACCAGGAAGCTGCTTAAGTTCACATCCTGTTTCGTTACAGATGTTAAGAATATCTCTCTTGTCTGTTGCAGAAGCAGATGGAATTGCAAGGTAAATCTTTTCAACGTGATACTTCTGTACTGCTGAAAGAATGTCATCACGTCCACCAACTACAGGGGTGCCTTCTACGTAACGGCCCCACTTGTTTGGATTATCATCAATGATACAAACAACTCGCTCAGGAGTTTCCTTAGCTGTGTTAAGGTCACGAAGGATCATCTGTCCGGCCTGACCTGCACCGATAAGCATTACTCGGTCACAAGTTGCACTTTCTCTGTTGGTCTTACTAATTTCAAGAAGCATGAATCTGTAAGAAAATCTGATGGCTACGCCGAAGATAAACTGCATTAGGGCACCACCGAGATAGTAAGAAATTGGCATTCTTGTATAGTTAGATGCTGACAGAGATGAAATTACAAGTGTAATACCTACCACATGAATTGCGGCTGTAATCATGGTTGCCAGGAACGTTCTTAAAAGTTCATTGTAGCTGGCGAATCTCCAAATGGATCTGTAGAGACGCATGAACCAGTAAATAATTACGGTTACCAGCACGTAAGGAATAATGAACTTGTAGAATGCCTCCAGATACTCAGGGTCAATGGTTGAATATCTACAGTCAGATCTGATAAACAGTGCCAGGAAGTACGCACCTGCGATGGTAATGATATCGTAGAGACACATACCTGCAGCAATCTCCTGCCAATGTTCAATTCTCTTCTTTTTGTACCTTGGCTTCTTTGTAAAATTGTCTAAGTTCTGATCACTCATGTTTAATCAATCCTTTGTTTTATTTCCCACTACATTAATTACTTCTGCATTAACATGATGCTTCCGAGAAGGTTGCTTCCGTTAGCACGTGCAATGCTAATAACCTTAGAATAGTCACTGCTTAAAGTAGCGTTGCACTCAGGTGCCACAACTACGTTTGCAGTATTTGAAATGGTCTTGTAAGCAGCTGCCACATCGTCAAAGTCAACGAGAGCAGTAGTTACGTCAAGGCCCTTTTCCTTGGCATATGCCACAAAGTTGTCAATTGCTTCTGAACTTACCAGCTCGTCCCCAACCTGGATAAGTGTAATCTTCTTGTCGTCGTTATTCTTTAAAGCGAACTCAAGTTTTGAAGCGATGTTTGCAATCTGCTTCTTTTCATTGCGTTCCTTCTTGTAGAAGAGGCCGCAAAGAATTTTGTCTCGCGATAAGAAACTATACCACTTTTTGCGCGCAGGCACAAGTAATACTCCAAGAGCATCCACTTCGTTGTCTCCGGTAACGTTGGAATCGTAGTCACCAATCTTCTTTCCGAAGACTACCTTGAGCACATAAATTCCAAGGTAGATAAACACGCCAAGGATGAAACCTAAGACTGCAAACTTCTTGCTAAATACTCTTGCAGTAGTTGTAGTAGCCTCAGTGGCTGTTTCTGCCTCTGCATCCTCGCCTGAAATAAGTTCGTTTAAAGCTTCTGTCTGAGCTGCGATGAAGGTGCTCTTAGCTGAGGCATATGCCGCTCTTAAGTTTCTAAGTGCCGTTATATAGTTATTCTGATTTGTCAGTACATTTGTGTCGCTAGTTGTAGTAACTACGGAAGTAACAAGAGAAATCTCATAGTCCTCCGCAACGCCTGTTGGCTGGTAATTTTCAATCACCTCTGTTGCCGCAGTCATTAACTTGCCTGCGTCTTCACCCTGAGGAAGAAGTAAGGTGATGTTTAAAACCTTGGAGGAAGAATCTTCTTCCTGCACTTCAGGAACTCCTACAAATATTAATGTGTTGTAATATGTAGCGTCAACGTCCAGGCCGATTGCTTCAATAATTTCCTCGGCATATTCCGTTGAGTTTGCGTAGAACATATACTGTGCAGCCACGTCTGCTGCATTGCCATTCTCTGACTCTACATAGTACTGAAGTCCAATTTTAGTTACGCTGTTTGGATCAAGCTGCATGTAAGGAGAATTATCAATAAATTCCTCGTAGCTGCCAATCTTCTGGTAAATTAAGTAGGCATCCTTTACTGCCTTCTCCTGTTCTTCAGTCATGGTGTCTGCTGAAACTGCAGGAGTGGTTGTGGTGCCACCGCTGGTCATATATTTTGCTCCGGCAATTAAAACAGCGAAAACCAGACCGCAAACCAGGATTCCTCTCCACTGAATAAGAACGCTCTTAAACAGCTTTGAGAAGTTAACTTCAATTATGTTCTCTCTTGTATTCATGTTCTTTCCCTCTTAGAGTAAGATTACTCCGATACATTCCTTCTTTAAGTCAGTAAGAATCTGCTTTTCACTCTGCGCTTCTTCTACGTTTGTTCCGTTCTTCTCAGCAAGAATGATAGCTGCATCTGACTTAGCTAAAATCTCACGCTCTTCAGCACTTGTCATTGCATCAGGCGCTAATGTAAGTGTAAAATCTGCATTTCTCTTCTTAAGACGCGCTTCGATTTCACTTCTAAGTTTTTCAGTATCAATCTTTTCGGATACCTTTCCGATTGCTACAAGCTTTCTGCTGTCACCGCTGTAGTTAGCGATGTTGGTAGCTACCATGTTTACGGTTTCCTCTGTGGACTCGTCGTTAACCCAGCCCAACTTCTTCATAACATGTCTTGTAAGAAGCTTCGCCTTCTTTCCCTTAAGCAGATCCTTTGAGAAACTTCCCAGGTTCTTTTCGCCCATATAAGAGGTAACGTCTGCTTCATTCTGAATTGCCTGCTTAATCATGTAAACAATAACAATTACCACGAATACCAGGATGAAGCCCAGGATGAAACCGAATACTCCACCCTTGATCACCTTTACCTTTAAGCTCTGTGGAGCAGATGGTGCCACAAGGTTCTTAAGCGTTGTTCTCTGTGTGGTGATTACCTGGTTAAACGCCTGAAGCTGAGTGTTGTAATTGCTCTGCTTTGTTACGATGTTGTTATCAACTCGTCTTGCTGTAACTACATCAGTGATTGAACATGTAAACAGGTCGGCATATTCCTCAGACACCGTTTCCACCTGCTCAACGATGGCAGCGTAGATGGCTTCGTTTAATTCTGCGTCGTTACCTGTAATGTTTATAAGAACGGAACCGCCATCCTTTACTGCGTAAGTGATGAGTTCCTGTAAATATCTGAGTTCTGTGCCGTGAGCGGTTGCCACGCTTTCAAGATAGTCGAAGGCGCCGTTTCCGGTTACGCTGCCCGCCACCATATTGGCATAGTCAGCTGCGGTCTTTTCAGGATCCGTTGGTACGATGTAAACATAGCCCGTAGTGAAAACTTCATCATAAGGATCAATGTTCATGAGGATGGAATTCTCTTTGTAGGCCTTAAGGTCTTCAATCTGCTGTTGAACATTGGTGATGTTCTCGTTACAAAGATTTACCTGTGTGTTGTAGTAGCTAAGCTGAGTGTCATAGGCCTCCTGCTCGCTAGTGTTATCTTTGTTCTGCACATAGTAGAGACCTGCCAATGCCACTGCACCCACGATGGAAAACAGTGCCACGGTTTTGATCTTTAAAAGGATCAAATACCAAAGGTTTCTAACATTCATTCTGAATATATTTTGAGAATTATTCAAAACGCACCTCCAAAATAATCAAACGTATATTAACAAAATTATAGTTCTTTCGCAAGTTGGGGCTTTAGTTGGCTGGATAGAGCCAAACCCTGACTGCAATTATGTAGCTTAAAATCATGAATCCTGCCATGAAGATGTTGTAGATTGCAGGATTTTTGTCGTCCTTCTTCGCTGTCGCAATGGCCGGGACGGAGTAAATCATAAAGTAATCGAAAATTCGCTCGGAACCTACGATGTTAAGCGTAACTACAATGGCCACGCAGCCGATAAACATGAGGTTCATGAGTTTTGCGATTCGCTCTGTGTTCTCGCAGATAATTGCCAGGAGACAGAACACTGCCAGTAAGAACAGTCGCTTCTTATCAAAGATTCGCGTTGCGTCCGCCTTGTCCAGGTAGCTCGTGTAATTAAGCAGCGTAAACACCTTGTTAAACAAAGCATTCATCATGCCGTAGATTATGCTCGCAAACCTGTTTCCAAACGCATCGTAGAAAACTGCCCAGCCCAGCATTATGATGCCGGCTGCCTGATAGAATCTCCTGCTAAGCGGGAAGAACAGCTTGTAAAGCACAATGATCATTAAGCCGATTACTGTCATTCGGTGGAACGTAAAGCCTAAAAACAACAGTAGCAAGGTTCTTAGCCACTTGTTCTTTAAGGCAAAGTAAAACGCCGCCGTAATAAAGGACATGGAAATCGCTGCTCTTATGGTTATGCCCTGGTAGTACATTCCGTAGTACGGAGCATAAAGAAGAAGCACCATCAGCTGATTCTTCGCATGGTTTTCTTCAGTTCCTGAAAGGTAGTCCACAATCTTTCCCATAAAGAAGGAAGTCATGAACAGCGTAATCACTGCAATCAGGAATATCAACAGTCTGAAGTTCTCTCCAAATACAGCCTTGAAGAGAATCACCAGATAGATAAAGCCATACTCACAGCTGGTTTCCAGTTCTCTTTCAAAAAGATTTATGTGGTAATCCTTCCAGTAACCTATTTTGTCGAAAATCACTTCATAGGAAAGGAAGTCAGGTACTTTTTCCGGCCTTAGTCCCAGGAATATGGAAAATCCCAGAAGCACAACCCAAAACAGTACCTTCATGACCCTGTCACTAAGTCTGTCAACCAAAAGAATGAGCAAACAGAGTAACACAAAAAATATGGTCAGGGAAGGATAAAATACATCACTCATTTGGTTTCTGTTCCCTCATCCATTCAATCAGATTGCCAAAGGCCTCACAAAGTCCGGTTTCGGCCTCAAATCCTAACGCCTTAAGCTTGTCCGTTGCCAGGTTCATCTTAAGGGTTGGGGCATATCCCCTGCTTTCCGTGTCAGAAAGCTCAAATTTCACGTTTATTTTGCCATCGGCGATTTCACCCGCCACCATTTTCGCCATCTGTGCTATGCTGCAGTAGGTGTCTTCGTTGGCTACGTTGTAGATTTCTCCGTTGGCCTCGTCCTTAGTTAGCACCAAAAGGATTGCCTTTACCGCATCCGCAGTGTAGAGGTAATTTCTCTTGGTCTCTCCTAAAGTCTTAAGTACAATGTCGCGGTTTTCCACCACACATCTTGCAAATTCGGCGAACACACGTCCGTCGTTATAATTAACTCCGGCCCCGAAGGTCTGAGTAAGTCTTAGAATTACCGTGTTTAACCCATACTCACTAAAGTAGTTAAGGCACAGGTTCTCGCACAGGATTTTGCTTAGAGGATAGCAGTTACGCGCCTTGTCCGATCTGGTGGTAAGCTCTCTGTCCTCTCTGATCTTCTCGTCCGTCTGAGGAGTTCCATAGACCTCCATGGTGGAGAGATAGACGAATTTCCTTACGTTTTTCTCTTTTGCAAGAGCCAGCAGGTTCTTAGTGCCGGTTAAGGTTTCATAGGTAACTTCCACCGGGTGAGTAACAAACTCCTTGCTGGCGGTCTGGCTGGCTGCGTGAATCACGTAGTCCAGGTTTCCGTCATAGCTGTCAAAAGTGGTTACATCTCCCACGATTACCTCTGCGTCCTTAAGGGCTTCACCAAAAAGGCGCTCCGCCTTTTCCCTGCTTCTTACAAGCAGGTGCAGTCTCAGCTCAGGATTGAGTTTTTTTGACTCAAGCAGGGCATATGCCAGCTGGCTTCCAATAAGGCCTGTAGCGCCGGTAACTAAGATGTCCCCGGAAAGCTCCTTCGCGAGCCCGCCTGCAGTCGCCATGATTTTGTCGATGTCCTGCTTATAAATTTTACTGTCTGTTAACATAAGCAAATCCTAATTTAACTGTTCATTTTCCTTTGCGTCGTAGATGGCGCGGAACATGTAAAAGTCTTCCGGGGTGGTGATTTTGATGTTGTCGTAATCACCTTCTACCACGTGAAGCTTCACTCCGTAGTGTGCCATTAAGGTGCAGGTGTCAATTTCGTTAATGATGCCTGCGGCGATGGAGTCCTCCTCAGCCTTAAGCACATCCTTTAAGAAAAAGCTCTGTGGCGCCTTGGCAGTTCTTGACTGCTCGCGCTCCACCACTGATTCCACGTTGCCACCCTCGGATACCAAAACCACGGTTTCCTTGGTTGGTGCGCAGGTAATGGCGTTGCCGAACTTTTTCACTGCTTCAATATTATCTGAAATCGTCTTGTGATTAATGAGCGGTCTTACGCCGTCATGAATAAGAACGATGTTATCCTCTACACCGAAAGTGTCAGCCGCTGCCTTGATGCCGCTAAAGATGGACATCTGACCGGTGGTGCCGCCTGGTACGATGGCGCCAATTTTGTCGAGGCGATAGCGGTACTGCATATCCTTCATGTAATCAATCCAGTCCTCCACGCAGGCAACTACAATGCCGTCAATGTTCGGATGGGACTGGAAAATCTCGATGGTGTGCACGATGATTGGCTTACCGTGTACCATGAGGAACTGCTTTGGAATATCCTTTGAATTCATTCTTGTGCCGACCCCGCCGGCAAAGATTACTGCTATGTTCATGATCTTCTCCTGTTAGAAATAACCCAATAACACTTTAAGGGCAAAGCCTGCTTTGCCTTCACCGGTATAGCTTCTTAACTTGCCGGCATTCTTTAACAGTTTGATTTTGTTGCTAAACTTTCCGGCATATGCACAGGTTTTAAGCAGCGGTTCTTTTGCTGCCTCCTCCGGAAATTTCTCCACGATTTCCCTTGCCAGTGCGCTTCGTCCGTTACGAAGCTCCGGATTTTTAAATTTCTTAATCTGATTTCTTAGTATGTCAAGCGGACTGCTCTTCTTAGTTCCCACCACATTGTTTTCGTGCTGGCGGTACTTTATGAAGGAGCGATGGTCGTAAATCACCTCGCCGGTTACGGCGCCCACCATGTCTACCCAGACATCATGAATTCGCTTTTTAAGAAGTCCTGCCGTTGGACGATGTACCACGTCAGCAAGTGTGTCTCTAAACTCGCGGCTAAACACCATGGTGCAGCCTGCCACCGGATTTTCCGACATAATTGAAAGCGGTGAAAGGTCCGGTGCATTATCAAATCTTAAAGGAGTGATTTCCCTTAAATGCTTGTCCACCGGAGTCTGGTTGGAAACATAGAGCTGTTTTTCCTGCTCCTTTAACAAATTAATGGCTTCACTAAGTTTTTCAGGCTCCCAAAAGTCATCCTGATCAGCAAAGGCATAGTACTCGCTGTCATCCTCTGCCGCATAAACCAGATTCATGAAGCTGTTACCCACGCCCATGTTGGAGCCGCGGATCAACTTCACCTTCTCGTAGCCGCTAAGCAGCTTTTTGGTGCCGTCGTTAGAGCCGTCGTCACGCGCCAAGACGCTTACTTCCACATCTGTCTGAGCGAAGATGCTGTCTAACTGCTCCTTTAAATATTTTTCTCCGTTATAGGTGCTTAAAAGCACTGTTACTTTAGTCATGTTTTCTCTTTAATTTCTGTTTTACTGAATTAAGACCGTTAACTACCAGCTCATTCTTTCCAATTAAAAGAATGATGAAGTAGCCCGGAACCGCTGCCACAACACTAAGGATTACCGTTAAAACGCTGCCTAAGTCTAAAAGTTTAATGGCAAGGCATATGCCCAACACATAGCCGCAGCCTAAAATGATTGGCAGAACCTTCACGTTGTCTTTTCTGTATATGTATTTTCTGCTCGCCCTGTAGGAGGTCGTCATGATAATGGCCTCTGCAACAACGGTGGTTATGGCCGCACCGTTCATGCCCAGGAATGGAATGAGCACAATGTTAAGTACAATGTTAACCAGGGCTGAAACCGAAGTGTAAATAAAGAACTTCTTCTCTTCCCTGTTTGGAATCATGATTGCCTGCGAATAGTAACAGGCCATTACCGCAAACAAAATTGCCACGCTCAGAATCTGAAGGGCTCTTTCGCCGCCGGCATATTCCTCGCCACCCAGAATCATCATGATTTCGTGACTGAGACAGGCACTTCCGATGATGCATGGGAAAATCAGTGTAAACAGAGCGTTCTTTACGTTGCTTATAAGATTTGAGTAACCTTCCTCATTCTTCTCACCCATATAATAGGAGATTCTTGGGATGGCTACGAAAATCATGGCATTAAGAACGGCCTTGATTACCGAGTAAATTTTGGAGGCCAGGGTGTATACGCCGACTTCCTTATCATTTCTAATAATACCTAAAATCGTAATGTCCGACTGAACATAAATCTTTACCGCCACTGATGTGAAAAAGAGCAGAAAGATTGGTTTTAGGTGCTGTTTAAAGTTTGGTTTTAAGGTCAGGCGGTAAGGTACATAGCGCCTGCAGTAAAAAATGTTAAGCAGGAAGGCGCCTGCCTCGGTTATAAGCGTGATGACCGCGTACTTGTTTACGTCCTCAGGGTGGTGAATCAAAATGAGCACCAGGACAATGCAAAGCACTTTGCTTAAAATGTAACGCAGTGATCTGTAGAGATAATCTTCATAGATAGTGTTAATCCAGTCGCGGCTAAGTGCCTCTGAGAGCACAATAAAGCCCAAGATGAAGATTAAATCCTTGTACTCGTTTATTTTTCCAATGCTTAAGGTCATTGCCGTCATTAAAAGCATGGAAGCGAGGGCCGAAATCATGTTGATGGTAAACAGTTCTGAAACCAGTTTTTCTACTTTCTGCTTATCATCTCTGATGCGGGATGCCTCTCTGACAACATAGGTCGGAATTCCGAGTGCCTCTAAAATCATGAAATACTGGACGAACACATAGGCAAAGTTGTACTTTCCGAAATTCTCGCTGCCCAAACGTCTTGAGATGTAAGGGTAGAGAATCAGAGGGAATATGACACTGCTGGCCTGAGTGAGCACATTCAGTATGGCATTAATTTTTATGGATTTTTGCTTTGTCTGACTCATTATCCGTTTGTGTTGTCTTTCTTACTTTCTGTAAGCACGGTAAGTATGGTGAGATACCTGCTTTTCCTTAGGAGGCAACTTCATGTAGTCGCCATAAATGTTTGTTAAGAACTCGTCGTAGTACTTTGGAGCTCTAAACATGTGGCCCTCAAATTCCAGGTCACAGTATTCGCTGTAGATTCTCTTCTCCATAATTTCCTTAGTGCGGTAAACACCTGCCACATCTGCGGAAAAGGCCTCTGTATCGAAATCCTTGTTTTTATAGTAGTTTTCGATGTTTTTCATGAGGGACTTTGGAGAACAGAAACGGCTGATTACAAAGAAGAACAGTCTGACCGGCTCAATAATGATGCTTCTGGTCTTGCTTCTTGTGTACTTCTTCCAATTCTTCGCGTCCAAAAGTTCGCGCTGAAATTCCTTGGCGTAGAACACACGCTTGGCTTCCTTAAAATTCTTGCCCAAACCGTCAATTGGGAAAACGTCTATGGAAACACCGGATCTTATTCCGTTATCATCAATCACGTCATCCTTAATGATGGAATTTCTGTCGCTAAGTTTAGAAAACAGGTGCCAGTACTTCTTGTAATTCTTGTTGGAAATCACATCAAAGTTCACTGTGTCACGATTTTTGATGCAGTAGTCCAAAAACAGTTCGTAGTCCGGACGTGGCATGGATATGTCAATGTCATCGTCCCAGGGAATGAAGCCCTTGTGTCTTACTGCGCCGATGAGAGTTCCGCCCACCATAAAGTATCTGAAGCCCTGCTCACGGCATATGCGGTCCAACTCTACCAAAAGGTCTAATTCAATTTTCTTTATTTCGTCTAACTTAATTTCTTTAAGCTGTTTCATTTTCTATCCAATCTTACAGGTTCTACCTGTTTACTCACAGCCTGTGAGCTTGTCTTTAAGGCCTTCCGCCAAACCCTTTAGGGTTCCCACGCCGTAGCTAATGTGGAGAATAGGGAATATGCCAAGAAGCGCCAGGTCTGTCTTAAGCCACTTGTCCTTTACCAGGCAAAGTGCGGTGAGTAGTGTGGTGGCGAGGGCATATGCCCCGGCTATAAGTCTAAGCGGCCACTTAATTTTAAACAGGCTAAGGAAACCTGCGCCGATAAGTGAAGCCACTAAGGCGCCCGGCACGAAGTGATAAAGGGAAAGGCACTTAGGTGTAATAAGCGCGGTCTTTCCAATCCACAGGCCGTTGCCAAACTTCTGCTTTGCCATCTTCTTTAAGGAATTTCTGGTCTGATAGCTGGAACGGATGTTTTCGTCGTAGCAGATTTTGTAACCTGCCTCGCGGACTCTGTAATGGTACTCGTTGTCTTCCGTTCTAAGAAGCTTTTCGTTAAAAAGGCCCACCTTCTCAATTACTTCCCCGCGGTAACAGGTGTGGAAGGCAGAATCCACGTATTTCTTTTCTTCAGTGCCCCTTCTGTAAGGCGCAATACCGCTGCCAAACAGGGACTGCTCTGCGGTAAGAAGCGTCTGCTTCCAATCGGTCTCTTCGTCTATGATATTGGTGCGTGGACCGCCACAAACATCTTCGCCGGACTCCAGGCATTTCACATTGTTTTCCACAAAATCCTCTGGAATAAGGGCATGGGCATCCACACGAATAAGAGCATCGCCGGTCATATTGTTAATAACCACGTTCCAACCGCAAGGCTGGGTTCTCTTCTCGTTGATAAGCACCTTTACCGCTGCAAAATCCGTCGCAACGGACTGGTAGTCCTCCATAATGTCCAACGTCAGATCGCTGGAACGGCCATCCACCAATATAACTTCAATCTTATCGTGCGGATAGGTCTGACGGCTTATGCAGTCTAAGAGCTCCGGTAAATATCTTTCTTCGTTATAAGCAATTACGCCCAAACTAATCTTCATGCGTTTTCCTATCTGATTACTGCAATAACAGTCTCAATCATTATGCAAATATCGCGAATACAGGAGAATTTTCTTAAGTCCTCCAAATTATACTTCATCTTGTCCGGAAGAACCCTGTTTACATAGGTTTCATCCACGTCCTCCGCTTCATTAAGCAGCTCATCCTCGTCCATGTAGTTAATGCTGCCCCTGCTGGTTACGCCTGCAGGCATGAGAAGCGTTGCCATCATCTCCGGGGTATATCTCTTAACATACTTGGTTACCTCAGGTCTTGTTCCCACAAAACTCATGTCTCCAAGGAAAATGTTAATAAGCTGTGGCAATTCATCAATTCTGTACTTTCTGATTTTCTCGCCAACCCCTGTGATCCTTGAATCATTTCCCACGGTTACGAGGGAGCCCTTTGACTCTGCATCCGTCACCATGGTTCTGAACTTATATATTCTGAATTTTCTGCCGTACTGAGTGATTCTCTCCTGTCTGAAGAAAACCGGTCCTGCCGAATCCTTCTTGATCATCACCCCGATAATTACAAAGACAGGCAACAAAAGGATCAGCATGATAAAGGAAACAATAAAGTCAAATCCCCTTTTGATTTTGAGGCTCATCTGCTTTTTTGCCAGAATCTTATAGTAGGGCAATACATCCTCATTCTGCATGTATTTTGGCAATTCTTCCCAGTCTCTAAACATGTGTTTCCTTTCAACTCTCTTAAACAACAAAGGCTACCGAGAATATATATTCCCGGTAGTCATTATTACTAGATATATTCTTTTACAATAGTTTTCCAGTTGTCGATAACATACTGAACATCCTCATCACTAAGCAAAGTGTGTAAAGGCAAAGTAATCAGGTTATGGTAGTAGTCGTAACTGTTAGGGAAATCCTTGATGTCCCATCCAAGATTTTTATAAGCTGTCATCATAGGCAGTGGCTTGTAGTGCACGTTAGTCGCAATGCCGCGCTCCGCCATTTTAACCATGATTTCATTTCTTTCTTTTTCGCCGATGCCCGGAATTCTTGCAAGATACAAATGGCGTGAAGAAGTGTAATCGCTGCCGTCGTGGTTTAGGTGGAATATGCCTAACTCGTCGCAAGCCGCGTCGTACTTTTTAATAATTTCACTTCTGCGCTTTAAAAGCTCCGGATATCTTTCTAACTGCACCAGACCAATGGCAGCCATGATGTCAGTCATGTTGCACTTGTACCAAGGGCCTATAATGTCATATTCCCAGGTACCAATGCCAAGTTTGCTCTTTGAAAGGGCGTCTTTGTCCTGTCCATGGAGTGAGAACAGCTGAAGCATCTTGTAGATTGCCTCATCATCCAGTCCCAAAGCAGGATTCCAAGTGGTTGCTCCACCTTCTGCGGTTGTAAAATTCTTTACGGCGTGGAAGGAGAATGTAGTAAAGTCGGCAATTTCGCCCACCATCTTGCCATAACGCTTAGCTCCAAGAGCATGTGCGCCATCAGCCACAATGATGATTCTGCCAATCTTCTTCTGAATTTCACCCTTTGCCTTAAAGAGACTCTTTTTGCTTTCAATTACTTCATAAAGCTTCTTGTAATCGCATACCATACCACCAATATCCACCGGCACGATAGCCTTAGTGTTCTCATTGATGAGTTCCGCCATCTTTTCATAGTCCATCTCAGGTGTGTGAGATTCGTTATCTCCGTCCTTTGCAATATCTGCAAAGACAACCTTAGCACCTGTGTGAAGAACTGCAGACGCTGAACTGGTATAGGTGTAAGCAGGCACGATGACCTCATCACCTTCGCCAATTTCAAGAAGTCTTAAGGTAAGTTCCTCTGCTGCGGTTGCAGAATTAAAACAAACAACCTTGTTTGTGTGAAGGAACTCAGCTAAATTTTCTTCTAATTTTTTAGTCCTTGGTCCGGTGGTAATCCAGCCTGAGCGAAGTGTATCTGCTACTTCATTGATTTCAGCATCGCTGATGTCCGGAGGACTAAATGAAATTTCTCTTTTATCCATATTATCTGCCATTAGATAAACTCCCCTGTTGCTTCAAAGCGGCTACATTCTATCAAAAATACATATGCCGGTCAACGAAACAACGTTTTTCTTAATTCAATCTTAAACATCAATAATTGTTTAAGTCATTCCACCCGTTATAATTATTTTACTAACCATTCGATGAAATCTCTTACTGCGCCTTCCCCGCCTTTACGAGGGGTAACAAAGTCCGCAGTATTTTTGACAACTTCTTCGCCGTCACATGGGCATCCGATAATGCCACCTTCAGCCTGAACGGCCTTCATACACTTAAGATCGTTGATGTCATCGCCGATGTAGGCAACCACAGAAAGGTCTGAAGTGATTTCCTTTAATTTGCCCAGCTTGTTACCAATTCCCTGGTAAACAGCCTTTATTTGAAGTTCCTTGCAACGGTTAAGGACAATGTCGCTCTTTCTGCCCGTAATGATAACAGGTTCAATGCCTGCAGGAATCAGAATATCATGAATCCCCGCGCCATCCTTAATGTTGAAGGCTTTCATCATCTCGCCGGTCTGACCCATGTAGATCTTGCCGTCGGTAAGCGTGCCATCAACATCCATTACCAGGTATTTGATGTTCTTTTTATCGTTCATTTTTACCTCATGTTCTCCGCATGGAGTATTTATTAAATCTTTCGCGCACTGAGGCGTGAAGCAATTTTTCCAATTATTATAATTACGATTCCAACAAACGCAAACTTAAAGAGAATACGTGGGTTGTAGCTGTACCATCTTGGGAAAGTAACCAGCATGAGAAGGCTCACGTACATCCAGCCTTCCTTCTGGTGGCTGTAGGCATATCCCAAAAGCTTGGCAAGAATCACGGCGCAAACCGCTGTGCCGATATAGCCGCCCCAAAGGTAAGTTGAAACACCAATGAGACCACCGTTGTTGGTGTATGGAATCAGCTTGTTCTCTGTGATGTATACGTTTACCAGCGCCTCCGGTGGTGTCAGGGAAGTTGGCAGAAACGCATTCAGGAAGGTGCCCAGAAAACTCTTGATTCTAAAGGCCCAATCAAACACGCCAGTGTGAATCAGCTTATAAATCGCTTCCGAAGCGTACCACACGTCGCCTGCATTGCTTCGCACCATGTTGGTGGTGGCGTCATAATTACCTAACAGAATGTCTGTTAAGGTTGGAATTGTAAAGGTTCTAAGGTACTGAAAGGCGTTCATGAAAACAATTCCGCCTACTGCCAGCACCAGTACGATTTTCTTTGGAATTTTGTTGCCAATGTAAAGGGCATATACCATGAGTGCAATGGCGATAGCGGGAAGTCTGGTTCCCGTAAGCATTGTTGCTCCCGCCATAAGACACATGAGTCCAAAGTTTACGATTTTCTTGTTCTTTGTGTCAGAGTATCTGTAATTAGCCAGTGCCATGATTACATAGTAATCCATCAGGATACTACCGGTTCTTTCCAATGTGTAACCTGAGGAAAGCAGCGTGCTAATAATGCTTCTCCAGTCGATAAGGAGGAAGCACACCAGCATCATGGCCAGGGTTAAATACCAGGCAACATCATAGCTCTTTCTTGTAACCGCCTTGTCAAAATCCAGCTGCTTTTTAATAGGCAGACAGGCTAAAAAGATGGTTACAAACAGCGCCTGAATCTGAGTTACCGCCATCATGTTCGCGTACTGGTCGCCATCCGTGAACTGATAAGGGCATATGTAATAGCCACACACGAAATAAACCAGCGGCGAAAGGCTGTAAAGCAGGATAAAGAGTTCAATGATAAAAAGCATTGAATCCTTTGTGCGTACCAGCTTTTCCAAACAAACCACCAGCAGCCAGATAGAAAGCACTTTAATCATTACAGGGAATATGCCTGACAACACTGCCAGCCATACCGTAATGACTATTTCAGCCACTCCGATTTTGTCAATTTCGAAGTTTCTCATCCAACAATTCCTACTCCGATGATGTCCTGAAGTCTAATGGTTCCTACCACTTTACCGTTTTCCATAACAGGCATGCAGGAAATGTTCTTTTCCTTCATCACCTTCATGGCTACGATGGCCATGGAATCTGCTTCAACTGTTGTAGGGGTCTTTGTCATGACTTCCTCTACGTCAAGACCATAGACGTTAACACCCTTTTCCAGCTGACGTCTTAAATCTCCATCGGTGATAACGCCCACCAGCTGATCCTTGTCATCAATTACGTTTACGATGCCAAGACCTTTCTTGCTGAGCTCTACAATTGCATCCTTTAATGTGGACTTTTCCATTACTGTGGCATTCTTTTCAGCCTTACTCATAATGTCGCTAACCTTAAGAACCAGCTTCTTTCCAAGAGAACCGGCCGGATGGAATTTACCAAAGTCGGCATCCTTAAAGCCATAGATTCCGCTGGCTACGACTGCCAGTGCATCACCGTAAGCAAGTTCTACGGTTGTACTGGAAGTTGGTGCAAGCCCCAGATAGCAGGCTTCCTTAAATGGAGGCAGAATCTGTGCCACATCTGAAGCCTTTGCTAAAGTAGAATTGGCATTGCCTGTAAGTCCTACTAAAGTAGCTCCAATCATTTTTATGTTAGGCAGGATTTTAACGATTTCATCGCTTTCGCCGCTGTAGCTCATGGCGATTACTACGTCATCCTTTCCGATCATACCGAGATCACCGTGCATTGCTTCGCCCGGGTGAAGGAAGAAGGAAGGTGTTCCAAGACTGGCAAATGTAGCAGCCATCTTTGTGCCGATGTGTCCCGGCTTACCCATACCGGTTACGACTACCTTACCTTTACAGTTCGTCACCAGATCGAGAACCTTAATAAAAGTCTCATCTAATGCGTCCCTCATTTTCTCCATTGCTTCAATTTCGATATCGAAGACACGACGTGCTTCAACAAGTTTATCCATTTTTAATCTCCCTACGTTACTAAATTAACGTCGATACATTTAATTAATGAACGGCATCATATACCTTAATTAATCTCTCAAGAACGCCTTCAAATTCGTCCAGCTTAACCATGTTTGGTCCGTCTGATAAAGCATTATCAGGATCCGGATGAACTTCAAAGAAGAACGCATCAGCGCCGGCAGCTGCTGCCGCCTTTGCCAGTGGCTCTACATAGGCACGATTTCCGCCTGTTGCATTGCCCTTGCCACCCGGCTTCTGCACGCTGTGTGTAGCATCCATAACTACCGGATAACCAAACTTCTTCATTTCAACAATACCTGTCATGTCTACAACTAAAGTGTTGTAACCGAAAGTTGTTCCTCTTTCGCAGAGCATGATGTTTTTGTTGCCTGAGTCTTCAATTTTCTTAACAACGTTAGCCATATCCCATGGTGCCAAGAACTGTGCCTTCTTAACGTTGATGATTTTTCCTGTTTCTGCAGCGGCCACTAAAAGGTCAGTCTGTCTGCAAAGGAAAGCAGGAATCTGGAGAATATCCACAACCTCAGCTGCCTTAGCTGCCTGCCATGGCTCATGAATGTCCGTGCAAAGCTTTAATCCATAGGTGTCCTTAACCTTCTTTAAGATTCTAAGACCTTCATCGATGCCAGGTCCTCTGTAGGAAGTAAGACTTGTACGGTTTGCCTTATCAAAAGATGCCTTGAAGTAATAGTCGATATCAAGTCTTTCTGTGATTTCCTTAACCTTCTCGGCAATCATCATTACATTTTCTTCGGACTCAATTACGCATGGTCCTGCAATAAGCATAAATTTACTCACTATTTAATACCCTCCGCTTCCGCTAATTTGCATGCAAGGTCATAATCCTTCTTTTCATCAATATCAACGGCTTCAATGCCGGATACTTCCTGAATGTATGGATCAAAACCGATTCTTCTGTTATGTACTGTAAAGATTTCCTTCTTGAACATGAAGAATGCGCTGGTCTCTACCCAGATTGGCTCCATGTCCTGTGTACGAGGAACATCATTTAAATCGTAGTTGATTGGCTTTCCCTGATACCAGGCGAAAGTCTGAATTCTCTCTGCTGAAAAAGCTGAGTCATTGGTTCCGTCTAAGATGTGTGAAAGCGCGTTCTCTACAGATTCCACCTTGATGAAAGGTGATGTAGTGTGAGCTAATACGTAAACATCTGCATCCACAGTCTTAATGAACTCTCTGTAAATGTCGAAGCCCTTAACCTGATCTTCGTCCAGCCACTTTGGTCTCTGAAGGAATGTGGTTTCTTCAGGAATGTACTCCTTAACTGCAGGGTCTGAGCAGTAAACATAGACTTCGTCGATGCCCTTTGCCTTGTTAAGGGTGTTGCAAAGATGCCAGCATAAAGGATGTCCTGCGATTGGCAGAATATTCTTGTGTGGCAGTCTCTGTGAGTTTAATTTGATAGGTATAAGCGCTACCGTTTTCATTTTTACTCTCCTATTCGTTAAGCAGTCCGTTTACGAAGGCTTTGATTCTGTCTTCTGCGCCTTCCGCATCGCAGTACTGTTTTCTTGTATTATTTAAATAGTCCGCCTGTGCTGCTTCACTCTTCACATCCCAGGCTGCATATTTAATTTCAAATTCTTCCGCAGACGCAATCTTATCTTCTTCGTTTTCTACGATAGGGAAGCTCTCCTCACCGCTGTACTGAAAACTCTTTACGGAATTGTTTAACATGTCTACGTAGATGGCGCTGGCATAAAACAGACCAAAATCAATCTCCTTAAAGACCTTCTTTAAGTCATAGTTCTTTTCCACTACCTCTGCGTTCTTGCCCAAATACTCAGTGTATTTGTTGATGTCATCCGTCGGATGCACCTTTATAAAGTACTTACTGCCGGTGCGTTCGCTGATTTCATTTGCCAGCTTAATCAGTTCAATATTGGATTTAGCCGCAAATGCGTAATTTGGCGTATCCGGGAAAAGTCCGAAAGCATGTTTTGCTTCCTTCCTGTACTCCGCTGCCGGATTTCCAAAACCGCCCAAAGTCTTGATTCGCTTCTCGTCAAAGCCCGCAGCATAAAACTGTCTTGCAGTAAATCCGCCCTTGGCAATAAAGTAATCAGAATTAAAATTCAGTATCTGGCTCTGGTTCATGCGGTCGTGCTCTTTTGATCTAAAGAGTGGCTGACCATGCTGATTGGTAACCGTCTTCACTCCCAGACTTCTAAAGTACTGAACCAAAAGGCTCTCATGAATACCACTGTCAAAGAAGCACATGGCTACCTTTGGCTTAAGATTTAACTTCTTTACCTGAAGCAGAAATTCATGACTCCATGCCAACTGCACTGCCAGATACTTGCGGTTAACCTTGTCCGGAATGCCGCTAAGCGCCTTCTTGTAGGCGTTGTAGTATTTAATTTTTCTAGGCATATGCCCAAGATCCACACACTTAAGCAAATTTGGTTTGCCGAGATTGGTGAACTCCAGCACGTCCTTTTCATCAAAAAGGCTCTTGAGCTTTGTCCAATACTCTCTGTGGTCCCTTCTTGGGTAGGCCTCTGAATACATTAAGAGGTCACTGCCCTCGCCGCTATAATTAATGGTCTCTCTTTTCAGGAAAAAGAATGCGAGGCCGTTTAATTTCTTGTATTTTGTTCCCCTGGTAAGTGCATAGTAGCACTGATTGTGAAGAACTCTGGAAATGTCGATGCCCTCCAGGCCCGGTGCTTGAACCTCCTTTAAGGTTTCCAAATACCTGCCATGAAGTAAATCAATTTCCTCTTTAGTCATTGTCTGCATTTCCTTTCTTTTTGCGGAATGCTGCGAGCGCCTGTTTTAAGAAGGCTCTCTCGGTGTAACAGTTAAGCGCTACTAAACCTAAGGCGAAAGTCCATCTTAAGATCAGTGAGTTCAGGAAAGTGTAGTACACAGGCACTACCGCCAAAACTTCCACAATGAACAGGCCAAACTGTCTTATTGGGTAGAGGTTCTTCTCCAGCCTCTTGGCATATGCCGCATGCATTACCAGAGACACAAAGTAAGAAACCAAAGTGGTGTAAGCCGCTGCCACATAGCCGAACTTCGGAATGAGCAGATAGTTAAGCACCAGATTTACTACCGCCGCAGTTAAGGTATTAACTGCAATAAATCGTGTTTTCTTGTGAAAATGCTCTATGTTAACGTAGAGCGTGTAAACAAAGATAAAGAAGTTCGAAAACACGATTGGTGGAACTATGGACATGCCTTCCCAGTAAGACTTAGGAGACATAATCTTAATGATTTCAGGAGAAACCATTACAATGCCACACATAATCAGTGTCATGAACTGTGTGTACTTCTTTGCGTAGACGTTGATTTCATCTCGCTTGCCGGCCTTTAAATTGTCGGTAAACCAAGGCACCCAAACGCCCTCAAGCGCATAGGAAACGGCGGTGGAAAGCATTCCGATGTTGTAAATAACACTATAAACCGCGGTTTCTGAAGCATCCCTTAACCAGGTAATCATTACTCGGTCTGACTGGTTAAGCACGTACTGCGAAAGGCCGTGTAGTACCAGTGGAAGGGATACGCCTAAACAAAACTTTAAGTATTCTTTGTTAAGGTTTGCCCTTGATTTTCTGTAAACCAAAAGCACCATTATCATGGCGAAAACCATGTAAGCCATGGTACCCGGGATGATTCGTCCCATGTACTTTTCGTCCTGGTAGAAATAGACCACGGCGATAACGGCTACGGTGTTTACCACCACTTCTGGAAGTACCATGAAGAGAAGCCTCTGTTTGTACTGCTTCTTCATCATGAGGTACATCATATAATCATTTAATATGGCCGCATAAAGCGACTGCAATAAACAGCAGATAACCATTCTCGGATCCACGTTGATATCGAAAATGCTTAGTACCGCTGCAGCTATTGCCAGCAAAAAGGCTCCATAAATAAGAGTAAAGGTAATTACTGAGGAAAGCACCGTCGCTGCGTCTTCTTCATAGTCAATAAACGCAGCCCTGACACCCATGTAAAGCGTTAAACTCACGATGATAGTCAGTGCGCTGACCCAGGCGGTGTAGGTATTTAAGATACCGTAATCCGCTTTTCCCATTACTCGCGTATAAATCGGAACCATGAGAAAGGCGATTCCCCTGTAAAAGAGGGTGCCTATCATGTAAAGTACGCCGACTTTAGCGATTTTCTTAATATTACTCATGCATTATTCTTTCCGGATTATGCTCGTCCAAGTGCCGCTTGTTTCATCGTACCTTTTAACAGCTCTTGCCGGACTTCCTACAATAATCTGGTTCTTCTCAAAGCTTCTGTTAACCACTGCATTGGCGCCGATTATGCATCCGTCTCCAATGGTCACGCCCTGAAGAATCACCACATTCTCCCCAATCCAAACATTGTTTCCAATCTTAACCGGCGCGGTCACCAAAGGTCTTTCCTTAGGGTCCGTATTCGGATTAGACTGATTATCCCCTTTATAACTACCATGGTTTGTGTCGCTTATGAAAATCTTAGAGGCCATAAGCACGTTATCGCCAATGGTTACGTCTTCCAAAGCTACCAGATGTACATTGTCCCCTATCTGGCAGTTCTTTCCAATGTGCAGGGTTTTCTTGTTTCCCTCCAGATCAAATCGGCAAAAACGGCCTGTAGTTAAGCCCTCGCCACCATCAATGGATTTCTTTCCTCTGATGTAGATTGGTCTTCTGATAAGTCTCGCCTGACTGAAGCTAAGCTTGGTCATCGCCAAGGAGTAGACTGTTTTTACTAATTCTGAGAAGGAATACTTGTTCTGCATGCTACTTTTCCAATTCTTTAGTCTTTTCAATCATCTGCATCTTAAAGTCATCGCCCCAGATAGCCTTTGAATCATAAGGTCTGTCAGGGAATGCACCATAATTAAGCTTGATGTCGAAGTTGTTTTCCTTAATGAAGCCCTCAACTCTGTCTGCAAGACTCATTGGTCTGCCGGAGCAGATGTTGATAATACCCTTAATTTCGCTCTGTTCTACGGAGTCTGCCACGTACTTGCAGAATACATCGTAATTTAAGAAGTCGAACTGATTAAGTCCCATAGTGAATGGGAACTCCTTCTGTCCCTTTGCTGCTGCCTGCACAATCTTTGAGAAAATTGAGCAACCATCTGCTGTATTTCCAACGATGTAGAAGCCGCGGAGCCACTGGAATATGCATTCCTTCTCCTTGCACTTAAGCTCAATCAGTCTTCTAAGGGCATTCTTGCTAACGCCGTAAAGACTCTGAGGATTGCAAGGTGTAGACTCGTTAATGCTTCCTTCGAAGAAGCCGATTTCATGCATGGAGCCCATAACCGCTGCCTGCTTAAGTCCACTGTCAATCATCTTGCAAAGGAAGTTGTAGTGATTTGGCAGGTCATTGATGTGGTTGATGGAATTGTGTACAAAGCCATCTCTCCAAGCCATGTGAAGAAGTACATCCGGCTGACCGTAATAGTTGTAAGGATCTTCAAGGCTGAACATGTCGCCTACAAAGATTTTTGCCCTCTTGTCAATAAGGTCATCCCTAAAGTCGGTTGCAATTACTTCGTAGCCGTCATCTAACAGCTGCTTTACAACACCCTTTCCGAGATAGCCGTTTGCTCCTGTTACTAATATTTTCATTTCGAAAACTCCTAATAAAATTATTTGAGGACTTCGAGTACCCAGTTCTCAATTGAATACTTCTTGTAGATTTCCGCATCCAGTTCCTCATAAGGTTTGTTGAAGAATTCCATGTCTAATACAGGATTCTCTCTGTCGATAACAAGAATGTTGTTTGGATTATAGAAATCATAGTTAACTATGTCTTTATTGGTTGTAATGAACTTTCTCTTTAAACCGAGAATTTCAATACTTCTCATGGTAAGTCCATGCTGCCCCTTGTTTTCCACGTCTACAACGCATCTTGAATCAGCATAAGTGGAGTAGAGGGTTTCAAAAGGAAGCATCTCATAGTTAATGTCCTTTTCACTTACATCCTTGAACTCGCCATTGGTTGCCTTGTTCTTAAGGTAAACGAGCTTGTGTGGCATATAGAAATAGCTGAACACATTAAGTCCTTCTTTTTTACCCTGCTCCATCAGGTTCTTTATGATGCGGATTCTGTCGTCATGACCCGTTCCGATAAAACTGATATCGTACTGAAGATCCTCCGCATTGGCACTCTTTACCTCCGCCGGAAGGTACTCATCATAGTAGTACAGAGGAAGGAAGGAAATCTGATCCTTGTTTGCCTCATAGTCCACACGGTCAAAAGTGTAAACACGGTCAAAGTAAGGCCACTTCTTCTCAATACCCTTGGTATTTAACTTGTTTAAGCCATCCCAGATGTAGAGAACCATCTTTGCGTTTGGATAGTACTCTCTCAGGAGCTTAATTGAATCCACGGGAGTATATTCACCTCTGAGTACCAATACGAAATCGTAATCTCTGTCCTTAAGCGGTGTAAGCACTAACTTGTAATAATCATTTAATTTGTCCTGATAGAAGCCCACTCCTATGCGGCCCAAACTCTTTGTGGCAAAGCCTTCGTCCGGCTTATCATGAATGTAATCTACCTCTGCGCCCAGTTCCTTCATCTTCTTGATTATTCCATCAGGATAGCCTGGAAGCCCTACCAAAAGGATTTTCTTGCCCTTAAGGTCTTTTAATTTGTTATCTACGAATTCTCTCGGACTAGGAGGCACCTCGCCTTCCGTAGCTTCAATGCTTTCCTTGAGACTCTTTACTCTGTAATCAATGCCGGCATATTCGCTAACGCTCATGGCATAGCAGCTGTTACCAAACGCCTTGTTCACAAGACCTTTTACCTTGCCGGGAACCTTTGAGCCCACCTTTACGGCCGGGTTGAGGATTCCTGTTACAGCTGTTTTCTTGCCTGTAACATCTGCAATATCCTTAACCATGTCAGCAGTTCTTGTGTATTCAGCATTCTGTGGAATAAGTACCACGCTGTTTCTCTCAAACTTCTTAACCAGCATAATCTGGCAAAGGAATTCGCAAAGATTGTCGATATGAAGCATTGAACGCTCATTGTCCACGTCAGGAAAGACTGGTAAAAGCTTTGCAAGCTTTGCCAAAGTAGGGTAATTGCCCTTGCTGCCCTTTCCGTAAATCATTGGAGGTCTGAGTACGATTACCTTAAAGGAATCGTCCGCTAAATCTCTAACTGCCACATCTGCCTGAAGCTTGCTGTCTCCATAGAAATTTGCAGGTACGGGAACTGTGGTTTCATCCACAATCTTCTCCTGACCAAATGGAGCAGAATCGCCATAGACGATCATGGAGGACATGAATATGTACTCGCCAACACCGGCTGCCTTTGCCTTCTCGGCAACTTCGATTGCCAGGTCAGTGTTTACTGCATAGCAGTTTTCCTTAACTTCATCACTGACATTACCCACATCTGCGTGTGCAATTTCTGCCACGTGATAAACCACATCGTAAGGTGCGAAGTCAGTTTCTCTCCAATCAGGATCCAGCATATCCACTGAATCTACTGTAAGGTTTTCTCCGTAGTGTTCTTCGGCATATGCCTTAAAGCTCTCACCGATATAGGAACCTGCGCCTGTAACCAGCACCTTCACTTCCTTGGCGAGGTCCACTTCCACTGCTTCTCCGAAGCCGATGTTTCCAATCAGTTCCTCATCGCTTTTGCCGTCAGCATAGTGACGACCGATTTTCTCCATCTCGCCGGTACCGCCTTCAACCACTGAATCATCATGGCCAACCTTGCTGACTGTACCAAGGAAGCACTTAACATCTGCCTTAAAGCCGTTTCCGCTGTTAAGTTCCTCAACATACTCGCCGTCAAGTCTTGCCTTTTCATCAAGTTCGATGGCATCTCGACCGTTAATCTGCGCCCAGCCCGTAAGACCCGGCTTTACATCATTGGCATTGTACTTGTCTCTCTCAGCTGTAAGCACATCCTGATTCCAAAGGGCAGGACGAGGGCCGATTACTGACATGTTGCCAATAAAAATATCCCAAATCTGAGGAAGCTCATCCAAGGAGTGAGCACGAATAAATTTTCCAACTTTTGTAATGTACTGATCCGGATTCTCCAGCATGTGTGTAGGCACATCATGAGGAGTACACATTTTCATGGATCTGAACTTATGAAGCTTAAAGTACTGCTTGTCCTGACCGATTCTCTTCTGCGTGAAAAGAACAGGGCCCGGATCATCAATAACAATAGCTAAAGAGATTGCGGCATAAATAGGGGAAAGTGCCACTAATCCACCAAAGGAAAGTGTCACATCTAAAGCACGCTTGATTTTGTCTTCATAGAAGGATGGAGTGTATTCACTTGCTCCCACAGGCTCCAGATGACCTCTGGCACCATCTGCGTTTTCAGGATCGTTTTCATCTTCCACGAAAACCACCTTCTGGCCTTCTAACGGATTCTTTTCTTCAGGTGCATCGTCATAGACGCTGCTGCCTTTCTTTTTCTTAGCGACAACTGTTAAACCTACAAAAGCTGCACCCAGTGCCACACCGGTAACAGCTGCTGCTTTTTTCCAATTGAACTTTGCCATAATTTTCTCCTAATTGAAATGCCGGGCATTTCTAAATTAACTATTTCCTAAGGGAATTAAAGCCTAGGCTTTAATAACTTCTCCCGAATCCACTTTTGTTAATGAATCCACGCATGCGCAGGACTTCACGATAGCTCCTGTGTTAAGGTGACAAAAATCACCGACGGAAGCGTCGTGATCTACTAATGCACCCATGGTTACAATGGTGCCCTCGCCAATTACCACTCCTGTGTTAACAACAGCCTTTGGCTCCACCACCGTTCCCCTGCCCAACGTTGCACTTGGGCTTACATAAGCAGTTCCGTGAATAAGCACAGGAATGTTGAAGTCAAGCCTCACCAATTCCTCCTGCACGCGTTTTCTGATGTCGTTGTCTCCGATTGCCACGATCGCATCGGCATATGCCTCGCGTAAAGAGCCCAACTCCGCTATCTGAGCAATAGCAACCTCATCATTGTCGTCTACAAATTCGATTTCTTCATATATGCCAAGGGACTCCGCAATTTCCTTAACGACTTTGCCGTGTCCGCCTGCACCGATTATCAGCAGTTTCATGTGTTGATTTCCTATTGTGAATGTATTTATTTCGGGTCAATTGTATTGTTTTTGTTTACCTTAAAAAGCACGCAAAAACTCACAATGAGTTTACCACTTTACACTATATATGTCAACGAAAGAGGCCCCATCACAAAAAGAGCCGACACCCTCAGGTATCGGCCCCAAATTCCTTATTTTATTTAGCTTTCAAAGGGAAGCTTAAACCATTGATTCAAGCTTGCGCTCTTCCTCAAGGTCCTTCTGCATGCAGCAGTTCTTGTACTTCTTACCGCTACCGCAATGACATGGATCATTACGACCTGGTTTCTTAGCCTTTACGATAGTACCGGACTTGCGCTGTTCCTTGTAGATTTCGTGTCTTCTCTCTTCTGAAAGAAGGTTGTCCCACTGTGGAAGGTTGTAGAGCCAGTCAGCTCTGCAGTCGCACATGTTGTAGTAAAGCTTTTCCTTGTCATAGCCAAGGTTAACTACAGTGTCCTCTGTCATTTCCTCAATTGGGTTTGGCTCCTTAAGAGAATCATTGATACCATCAAGGAAACCTACGAAAGTTTCAAGCTTCATACCGAACTTCTCAGCTAATTCCTTAACTGTACCTGTTACAACTTCATCAGGGTTAGCAAGAATCTTCTCGTAAACTTCCTGTTCTTCCTTAAAGTAAGCGAGCCAGAACTGTTTTCCAAGCTTCTCGTTCTTGTTTAACTCATCTCCGTAAGCTTTGTCTCTCCAATCACTAAGTAAACTCATGTTTATATTCCTTTCTAAAGTTAAATCTGATTTATTAAAAGTCCCGCGGCTAAATGTCCGCAGTCCAATTATTCACTGATTTTAATCCAAATGACAGGTCTTACACCAATGTTTGTATAGGTCGAATCGTTGCCATACATGTAAAGGTTTCCTGTGTTGGATACCGTTGCCACATAGCCCGGCTCACTGGTTGATATGTCCATGCAACCAGGGGATCTGGTCCAGTAAATATCGCCCGTGGTGGAACTTGATGCAATGCCCTTTTCCTTTGTGTAAGGTGTTGCGCTGGCTGTTAATTCGACACCATCAAAATAGTCATCGATGTCTTCCTGGCTAAGTAAGAACACTCTGTCCTCAGTGTCGTGGCCACCGTCCGTACTAAAGTCTGCGTTATCGCTGTTTTCAATCTCAAACTGTGCAATCAAGGCCTGTTCCTCGGCACTAAATGCTTCCTTGTAGAACTCGTCGTTAAGCCATGCTCTAAGGTCGCTGTTTTCCCACTGGATTACACCGTCTGCATCAAAGGCTCTGGCGTCGATTATGTATTCACTTACCAAAAGCGCGTAGCCGTTTTCCACTTCAAGCACCTTCCAAGCCAGGTCTTCTACCTCTCCCTCGGCGCCCTGCGTGAAGGAGCCAAAGAAGATTCGGCTGCCCTTGGCATATGCCGCCAACTCATCGCCCACACTCACATCTGCGGACACGTCTCTGTCTTCCCACCAGCTGTAATCTTCCTTTGTGGCAGGATCCGCTGCCGCCGTAGGCGTTACCTTGGTGCCGGCGTTGTTTGCATCCAACTTTTTCGATGCTTTGTTTACTGCCATTCCGGCTACTGCCGCAACGACGAGAAACATTATACCAATAAATCCTGTTAATGTGTCAGTTTTTTTCTTTTTTGCTGCTTTTTCTTTTTCCTCTTCGGAGTTCTCGGACTTTGCAGCCGTAAATTTCTCGATTTCTTCGATGTTATCTTTTACGGGACTGTTTTCCTCAAGCTCCTTGGATTCATCCTCAGGTTCCACCACGGAAAGCCCAACCTTGTCGGCGGTTTCTGTGGCTTCTTCGTCCTCTGTGTCAGCCTCTTCGGACTTTTCTTCATCGGATGCAGCCTTTTTCTCTTCCGCGATTTCCTCTAAGCCCGGAGTCTTAAAATCGTAGAAGTTTCTTTCGCCTGCAGGTGCCTCTGCGTCGGCGTCGTCATCTGAATCTTCCTCGGACTCATCATAATCATCGTCATCGATGTCTTCATCTGAGTCGTCATAGTCGTCATCGATGTCTTCGTCTGAGTCGTCATAGTCGTCATCGATGTCTTCTACGTCATCGAATTCTTCGTCCTTTTCCTCCTGCAGTGCCTTTCTGGCAAACTCCAGGTTCACCACCTTGCCATCTGCAGAAACCGGAGACTTGTCAAGACGGTCCTCTTCGTCCAAAAGCTCGTCTAATTCATCACCCTTTAAAGGCTTCTCCAAACGGTCTTCTTCGTCTAAGAGGTCGTTGATATCCACGTCCTCGTCGTCCTCATCATCAGGACCAACTTCGATTTCCTCATAAACCGTGGTGTAGAAGTTGTCCGCATCCTCCACGAGGTCGGTTTCCACTATCTCCTCATCGGTTACTTCGATTTCATCGTTTTCGGCATCTAAATTTTTATTCTTATTCTTTCCGAATAACCCCATTATTTTTCAGTTCCGTCCGTATCTTCTTCCTTCTCATCATCTTTATGAACCTTGTCATAAAAATAAATAAGTGCCCAAATGATAATTGGTGCGAACACCATTGTAAACATGGAAGCCCACATTAAGCCGTTGTTGCCAATGGCCATGCATATGCATCCGATGATCAAAAATGCTACAAATGCAAATAAGCCAATGGTAGCCATGATTCTCTTTACCTTCTCATGTTTTGTTTCCTTGTTTTTCATACCAAGCTCCTGTTAGTCTGCTTCCCTGCGGATGCGCTCCATGCGCTCCTTTATATTTTTTTCATAGCCCTGCTCGTTTAACTCGTAGAAGGTTTCTCCCACCAGTTCGTCCGGCAGATACTGCTGATTTACGAAGTGATTCTTAAAGTCATGGGCGTACTGGTAATCCAGTCCGTGACCCAACTTTGCCGCTCCCTTGTAATGGGCGTCTCTTAAATGCGCAGGTACTGCGCCGGTTCTTGTATTCTTTACCACATCCATGGCCTTGTAGATGGCATTTACGGAGGCGTTGCTCTTTGGAGCGCCTGCGACATATGCCGCTGCCTGAGTCAGGATAATCTGTGCTTCCGGCATTCCGACTCTCTCAATGGCAAGGCAGGCTGATGTTGCTACCGTAAGGGCCATTGGATCTGCATTGCCCACGTCCTCTGAGGCGCAAATCATGATGCGTCGCGCAATGAACTTGATGTCCTCACCTGCGTAGAGCATCTTTGCCAGATAGTAAACGGCTGCGTCAATGTCGGAACCGCGCATGCTCTTAATGAAGGCGGAGATGGTGTCGTAGTGATTGTCTCCGTCCTTGTCGTACTTAAGTGCTCTCTTCTGAATGCACTCAGTAACTACCTCCATGGTTATGTGCACCAACCCGTCCTCGGAAGCCTTTGTGGTTAATACGCCCAGTTCGATGGCGTTAAGCGCCTGTCTGGCATCACCATTGGCGCTGTCACTTAAAAACTCCAGCGCGTCGTCTTCAATGGTTGGTTTATATATGGCAAGACCCTTCTCCTCATCCGTAAGTGCACGCATGATGAGAGTCTTGATGTTTTCCTTGGTCAGTGGCTTCAGCTCGAAGATGATGGAGCGGGAAACCAAAGCGCCGTTAACCTCAAAGTAAGGGTTCTCGGTGGTAGCTCCAATAAGGACTATGGTGCCGTCCTCCACGAACGGAAGCAGGTAGTCCTGCTGCGCCTTGTTGAAGCGATGGATTTCGTCTACGAAAAGAATGGTCTTGGATCCATACATCGCCTGGTTGTTCTTGGCGTCTGTCACCACCTCTTCCATGTCCTTCTTGCCGGAAGTGGTTGCGTTTATGCGCACAAAATTAGCACTGGTGGTTTCTGCGATTACAGAGGCCAGTGTCGTTTTTCCGGTTCCCGGTGGTCCATAGAATATGACGGAACTTAACTTGTCCGCCTTGATGGCTCTCGTGAGGAGTTTGCCTTCACCCAGTATGTGTTCCTGTCCGACCACATCATCAATTGTCTTTGGGCGCATTCTGGAGGCAAGAGGTGATTCCTTGTCTGCGGATTTAGCCCTGGCATATTCGAATAAATCCATTCTTTTAATATCTACTGTTTTATGTTAAAATCAAGTCGAAATTTCCTTATTTTATAAGGAAAATTAATCAGAAACATCGTACTTTAAACAGGCTGTTTTGTCAAGATAAGGAGACCAATGGAAGGCAGTAAACACCTAAGGGCCGCAGTAACGGCTGAACTTGTTGAAAAAAAGTCCCGCTTCATAGCTTATCTCACTCCGGTGACGAGCGAAGAGGAGGCTCTCGCCTTCATTTCCTCCATCAAGAAGAAGCACTATGACGCAAGACACAACTGTTCTGCCTACATTGTCGGAAACGTGGCCCGATCCTCAGACGACGGAGAACCTTCCCACACGGCAGGTCGTCCCATGATGGACGCCTTAGTGGCAGCAGGACTTTCAGACGTCTGCGTCGTGGTAACCCGCTACTTCGGTGGCATACTCCTTGGCACCGGTGGTCTTGTCCGCGCCTACAAGGGCGCTGTGAACGAAGCGCTTTTAAATGCTGACATTTACGAGCTTGTGAAGATGGCAAAGCTCGGCATATGCCTTAGCTACCCGGACTACGGTAAAGTCAGTCGAATGGCCGGAGAAAACGGCGAAATGAAGGACTGTGGCTACGGCCTGTGCGCAATTAGAAATCTGGCCTATGGCGAGAACGTTTCCTTTAACCTTTACTGCCAGCCGGAAAACACTGAAAAAATCATTGAAACCATAACTAATCTCACCCTGGGTCAGGCTACCATAGACGACCTGGGCTTTGAAGAATTGTAGGGAATACATTTTGAATTACGGTAACGAAGCTATAACAACCAAGCAGCAGGAGCTCTTTTCCCCTGCCTCAAAGCGCAAAGCGGCGATCAAATTCAGCTTACTTAAGCTCTTTGTCGTAACCGTCGTAACGCTGCTTATTCTTGCCGTCATTGCAGGCGTCGGCTTCCTTAGGGGAATCCTTGACTCTGCCCCTACCATATCCTCGGCAATCGCCGCACCGGAAACAAATACCACCGTCATCTTTTACTCTGACAGTACCGTTTCCTTAAGGCTTTCTGCCAAAGAAGACACCCAGTATGTAACTTACAACAACATATCCAACTACGTAATTGACGCCTTCATCGCGTCAGAAGATCCGGACTTCTTTACACACAACGGATTCAATCCGCTTAGCACGAAAGGCAACTCCACCATCACTGAAAAGCTGGTAGACAACCACTACTTCATGGAGCAAAAAGCCACCAGTGCAGTTGACAAGTTCGTGAAAAACCTTCAGGAGCGCTATGTTGTTTTGGAGCTGGAATCCTCTGCCTCCAAGGAAGAAATCCTGGAATACTACCTTAACTCCCTGACTTTGGGCGAAGGCGTATTCGGCATCCAGAGCGCCTCCCGCTATTATTTCGGCAAGGACGTTTCAGAACTTACAATCTCAGAGGCCGCTACTTTAGCTGCCACTGCAGATGAGCCAAGTACCACAAATCCCGTGGATCACACTGCAGCCAACAAGGAACTGCGCCAGACCATTCTTTCATCCATGCTTTCTGAGGGCTTCATCACCCAGGAACAGTACCTGGAGGCTCTAGATGACACCGAAGCGCTTTACCTTAGAATCGCCCAGCAGGTCAACACCTATGCTGAGGATTCCTATGATTCTTACTTTACTGAGGCCTTAATCGACCAGCTGACTGAAGATCTTATCGCTGAGGGCTACACCTCCTACGAGGCAACTACCCTAATCTACTCTGGCGGTCTTAGAATCTACTCCACTCAGGACAAGGATATTCAGGGCGTTCTCGACAGCAACCTTACTGACGAAACCAACTTCCCTGCCGTTGGTCAGGGTTCCTACTACAAGCTCTCCTCCGACTGGGGCGTTTCCATTCAGACTGAGGAAGGCTTCGTTTTCTATGACGTATACGACCTTTTGGACTACTACCACGACTCCGGTTTCGTGGATTCCAAGGGCTACTACTATCACAGCAACAACACACTTATCGGCATCGGCACCATCACCTTAAACAAGGCGGATTTAGAGGCGAAGATTGACGACTTCATTCAGGCAATGCTTACTCAGGATGACGGCGTGGCATATGCCGAATCCAACCACGTCATCGTGCTGGAGCCACAGACTTCCATGGTCATCACTGATCCGAACACCGGAAATGTGCTAGCGCTTTACGGTGGCCGCGGCGAGAAGAGCGAAAACTTCTCCACCAACCGTGCCACCTCACTATTTCGCTCACCGGGCACAGCCATGAGCGTGCTGGCGTCCTACCTGCCAGCGTTAGATTCCCGTGGCTATACCTTAGCGTCTGTATTTGACGATTCCTACTATTCCTACACTGATGACAGCAACATTTCTACCTACGATAATGAGGCCTCAGAGGAATATACCGTTGAGAACTGGTATGACGGCTATGAAGGTTTGACCACCATCCGCCGCGGCATTTACAACTCCATGGACATTCTTGCCGCCCGCTGCTACGACGCCATCGGAGCCAATACCTCCAACGCCTACCTTACGAAGCTCGGCTTCTCCCAGTTTGATCAGACTTCCGACAGAACCATTCAGACTGCCATTGGCAACTTAACAAACGGCGTATCACTGTTGGAACTCACCTCCGCCTATGCCATGTTTGACAACGGCGGCGTATACAACACACCAAGATTTTACACCGCAGTCTACACCAGGGATGGCGAGCTGCTTTTGGGCTCCCCTACAGACTCCACAACCGTCTGCACCAGGGAAACTGCCTACTTGATTACTGACGCCATGACAGATACCGTAACCAAGGGAACCGGCACCGACTGCGCCCTGGATATCGATGGCCTTGAACTGGCCGGAAAAAACGGCGTCACCGGAGATAATACCGACCTCTGGTTTATCGGCTACACACCTTACTACGCTGCAGGCATCTGGTCCGGCTTTGACGAGACCTTCTCTCAGCTGGATACCGACTATCACAAGCAGCTTTACAGCACGGTAATGAGTGAGATCCACAATCTAAAGTATTTAACCGAAGGCGAGTTCACTCAGCCTGATGGCATCGTTTCTGCAAGGATCTGCACTAAGAGCGGCCTTCTCGCCGCAGAGGGGCTTTGCGACAAGAACGAGATGGGCGACCTCACTGCAACTGAGATTTTCGCCGCAGGCACAGAGCCAACCGCTTACTGCGATTGCTGTAAGGAGGTTACCATCTGTGACGAAACCGGACTCATCGCCAATTCCAACTGCCCACACACGCACACGGCAGTGCTGCTTAACAAGCAGGAATCCACTCAGTCCGTAATTCATGGTGGTACGGCGGATTCGGCATATGCCATCACTACCATGATGCTTCGTGGCTGCCAGTTACACGTGGAATAACTTGAAAAAACTATTTAACTTGGAGAATAACTATGACAAAAGGAATTAACTTAAGAGCTCCTATGGGCTGGAACTCCTGGGATTGCTACGGCGCTGCCGTAACCGAGGACATAGTCCGCGCCAATGCGGAATACATGGCAAAGAACCTTAAAGACTTTGGCTGGGAGTACATCTGCGTGGACATCCAGTGGTCTGAGCCAACGGCTGTGACTCACGACTACCACCAGTTTACGGAGCTGTGCATGGATGAATATTCCAGACTGATCCCTGCCACCAACCGCTTCCCTTCCGCAAAGGACGGTTTGGGCTTTAAGTCCCTTGGCGACTACATTCATTCGCTGGGACTTAAGTTTGGAATCCACATCATGCGAGGCATCCCTCGTCAGGCAGTGCACAGAAACACTGCAATTCTTGGTACCACCAAGACTGCGCGAGAGATTGCAAGAACGGAAAGCATATGCCAGTGGAACACCGACATGTACGGCGTAGACCCTAAGAAGGAAGGCGCAAGGGAGTACTATGAGAGCCTCTTTAAGCTTTATGCTTCCTGGGGTGTGGACTTTATTAAGTGCGACGACATATGCCGCGAAATGCCGGATTGCGAGGAGGAGTTAAAGCTAATCAGTGCCTCCATTAAAAACTGCGGTCGCGACATGGTCTTCTCTCTTAGCCCGGGTCCTGCAAAGCTTGATTACAGCGAATTCTACAAGGAAACCGCTCACATGTGGCGAATCACGGATGATTTCTGGGATACCTGGCCACTACTGCTTAACATGTTTGACCGTGCAAGGGAATGGTCCATTCACTCCGGTGCAGGAAACTGGCCGGACTGCGACATGCTTCCAATCGGACCAATCCGTTTGGATTACGACAAGAACGACTGGACCAAATTCACGGAGGACGAGCAGTACACCATGCTTTCACTCTGGTGCATCATGCGTTCACCGCTTATTATTGGTGGCGACATGACAGGTTTTGATAAATTTACTTTGGACCTGGTAACCAACGCAGACATCTTAAACATGCATCTTTTCTCCCGCCACGCCCACGAAGTATGGCGCAAAATTATAAACGGCACTGAGCACATTCTCTGGACTGCAGTTTCCGCAGAAGGCGGACAGTATGTTGCTTTGTTTAACGTTGGAGAAGAAGACAGTGAGGTTTCACTGGATCTTTCAGAGCTTGAGATTTATAAAGACGTTTCCGCCAAAGAACTTTGGTCCGGCGAAACTCTTAAGTCTACAGACGGACTGCTTAAGCTTTCTACCAAAAAGCACGGAGCAACTGTATTAAAACTTAGCTAAAAAAAAGAAAGCGACCTGGGAGGAGGTCGCTTTTTGTTGGGGGGAAATTCTCTTTCCACATTTGTAAAGCGAAGAACAGACTCGCAAACTGCTCTTCGCTTTGGGACAATACTTTACTTGAAAGTTTTATTGAATGTTTAGGGAAAACAATTCAGTTAGTACATTCTACAATAGAAACAATTACTTTGTTACTAAGGATATTGCTTTCTCTTAGCACAATCTTGCTTTGTTGCCTCATACTGTGTTATTATGTTCTAACAATAGTTTAAGGAGCAACCAATGTTTACCGACAATAATTCCCACTCCAACCGAATCGTTTACACACCTTCTCCTTTCGCTAAAGAATCACTTTTGTACGTTCAGGAGATTGGCAGCCTTTCTGCGCCCGGTCCTCAGAGAAGTTCAAGACAGGGACTTTCGTCCTTCCTCTTTTTCCTGGTTGATTCCGGCAGCGGCAGCATCAGATACAACAATCACATTTACAACTTAAATCCGGGCGATGGCATATTCATCGACTGTAGCAAAAACTACATGCATCTAACCGACAAGAATCCTTGGTCATTAAAGTGGGTGCACTTCTGCGGCTGGCATATGCCTGCCATCTACGACAAGTACCTGGAACTGGGCGGTCAGCCTGCGTTTCACTTAAAGGATGCAGCCTTCTTCTCCAAGGTTTTAAAGGATTTGTTCTGGCTTGCAGGCAGCGACGACACCTTAAAGGAGCTAAAGATTAACGAGGGACTCTCCTCGCTCATTAACCTGATAATGGACTCTGGCATTACCACTGAAAGTGTGGATATCGTTAATGATCTTAGCGGACACACCTTCTCTCTCCACGAGGTAAAGACCTATCTGGAGCAGAACTGGGCCAAGAGGATTTCCCTGGATGAATTGGCCGACGAGTTTTACATCAGTAAGTACTATTTAACGAGACTGTTTAAGAGCCGATACGGCGTTTCCATCTTAAACTTCTTAACCGAGCTTCGAATCACACACGCCAAGCAGAAGCTGCGTTTCACTGGCGGGTCCATCGAAAGCATATCCCACGAGTGCGGATTTGACGACCAGAACTACTTCGCCCGCACTTTTAAAAAGGTGGAGGGCATCACTCCCAGCGAATACAGACGCAAGTGGGTTCACTAAACAAAAAAAGCAGAATGCGCTTTGCATTCTGCTTTTCTTATTTTACTAAGTACTTACTAATTTTCTGTCCGAATTTAGTCTTCCAAATTCCAAAGGCGATTACAGCACCTAAGTAATTTAAAATGATGTCGTCCACGTCAAACACGCCTCTTGCTGATAACAGCTGAATGGTTTCCACCGCAAAAATCACGATAAACATGATTGGCAGGAACTGCCACCACTTCTGCAGATTCCTTACGAAACACGGAAGCACGAAAGCAAACGGCATAAACAGCACCAGATTGCCCAAAATATTCTGAACGGCAATGGACGGATTTATATTGCCGTTTCTCGCCGCCCTCGTAAAATCCTTTATGGACTTAAATGCCTCCAGGTTCATTCGGTCGGCATATGCCAGACTGTCCAAATACTGCGGTCTGGCAAAAAGGAGCACAAACAATACTCCTAAATAAAGCAAAAACAATAGGGCAAACATCACCCTACAAAATTTCCTCATATAACTTTTTACTCTTTCCTATTATTTCCCATCCTGTTTATTTTTGTCTTTACCACAAAACCTAATAACCAGCACCGTAAGCAACACGCCGAAAAGTGCTCCCGAGCTGTCAATCAGCATATCCTTCACCTGACACGCCCTTCCCGGCACAAAGTACTGGTGGATTTCGTCGGATACGGCATATGCCGCTGCCACACAGAAACTTCCCACCGCCTTTGGCAGAAGATTTCCCTGGGCGCTGAAACTCCTAACGGTTTGAAGGATTAGAAAGGCCAGCAGGGCATATTCATTAAAGTGTGCCGCCTTTCGCACGATGTAAGTACAGCCCTCATTGGTAAGGGAACTGTCAAACACCCTTAATATTCCAAACACGAAGTCCGCAATGGGACCACTCCAGGCCTCTGATTCACTGCCGTCCTGGGCGGAAAACCAGAATATGACGCCCATCATTAAAAGTGTCAGGGTCAGATAGATTATTTTCGTTCTTTTCTTTGCCATTTTACTTGTGCAGATACATGATCATGCCCGGTCCCAAATGCTCAGTAGGTCTCTCGGTGAAACCACAGTTGCGGTAAAAGCTCTCACGACCCTTGGCGCTCATGAGGCAAAGCATCATTTCCTCGTCCGGCGCACAAAGGCTCTCTGCCTTCTCACGCAGCATTTTAACGATCTTGCCGCCAATACCCTGACGACGATAGGTTGGAAGCACGATAAGGTCCTGAATGTAGGAAATAACTCCTTCATCACCAATCAGTCTACCCATGCCTACCAAGGCACCGTTAACATCATCATAAACACACACCATGTAAAGTGCGTTCTCTAACGCCTTCTCCGCCTGACGGTTGGACAGTTCTTTCCAGCCCACCTTGGCACGAAGGTTTAAGTAATCCTGAACATTTAATTTTTCTTCACGAAATTCGAGACTCATGTTTCCTCCTCGTTCGCATTAATCGGCCACGCCGAAAATCCTTACTTTAATTTTGCAAGGAATGCCTTGGTTCTTTCGGTCTTAGGATTGTCAATTACATCCTCAGGCTTTCCTTCTTCTACGATTACACCGCCATCCATGAAGATTACGCGGTCCGCTACCTTTCTCGCGAAGTCAATTTCGTGAGTAACGATAACCATAGTTGTCTTCTTCTCAGCCAGCTGTCTTAAAATCTGCAGGATACCTGCTGTGATTTCAGGGTCCAGCGCAGAAGTTGGCTCATCGAAGAACAGCATCTTTGGATTCATGCAAAGAGCTCTCGCAATGGCAACTCTCTGGCTCTGTCCGCCGGAAAGCTGGAATGGATAGTAGTCTTCCTTATCGGAAAGGCCCACATCACTAAGCAGTGACTTAGCCTCTGCCACAACCTCCGCCTTGCTTCTCTTCTGTACGTGAATTGGTGCGTCCGTCACGTTCTTAAGCACGGTGTAGTGTGGGAACAGGTTGAAGTTCTGGAACACCAGGCTGAAGGTGTTTTTGATTTCCTTCATCTCGGCGCCTTTGGCATATGCCGCCTTGCCATTCACGCTCTCACACGCTGTTCTGCCGTCGTAAATCATGGTACCGTCGTCCATGGTCTCAAGGAGTGTGGCACAGCGAAGCAGTGTAGACTTTCCGGAACCGGATGGTCCGAGGATTGCCACAACTTCACCTTCGTTTACCGTAAGGGATATGTCCTTTAACACTTCGAGATTATCGAAGCTTTTCTTTAAATTCTTAATTTCAAGTAATGCCATGACTTTCCTCCTTAGATAATCTGGAACTTAATGGATTTCTCAATTCGTTCCATAACAACTGCAACAACTAAGTTAAAGATGTAGTAGAAAAGTCCTGCTACGAACAGAGGCACGATGGATGCCTGTGCTGCTGAAATCTGCTTTGCCAGGGTGAACATCTCGGTGTAAGCCAAAGCGAAGGCAAGAGATGTGTCCTTAACCAGCGTAATAATTTCGTTAGTGGTTGGAGGAAGCACGCGCTTAACCATCTGTGGGAAGGTAATCTTCCAGAATGTCTGAACCCTGTTGTAACCAAGGATGGCTGCTGCCTCGTTCTGTCCCTTAGGAATGCTCTCAACGCCGGATCTGAAGATCTCAGCAAAGTAAGCTGCATAGTTAAGGGAGAAACCAATAATTACCGCATAAAATCTAAACTCTGAAGAAGTGCTAATGCCAAACACGTAGTAAGGTCCGAAGAATACTACGAGAAGCTGAAGCATCAGAGGTGTACCACGCATGATGGAAATGTAGATCTTTGCTATCCAGCGAAGAATAAACAGCTTGGATTTTCTGACTGCCATGATGAAAAGTCCAAGAGGCAGCGAGAACAGAAGTGTTAAGAAGAAGATGGCAAGGGATGCTAGCATTCCTTCAACCAACTGCTTTGCAACTTCCGCTACGTTTAACTTTTCAGTCTTTGATTCGGCGCCGGTATTGCTAACTGTCTCCTCAGCATCGCTATCAGAAGCTACAACCGCTGCCTCACCAAGACATACGCTGTCCTGAAGACCCCACTTTGTAGCGATTCCCATGAAAGTGCCGTCTTCATACATCTCGTCTAAGACTTCCTGCACTTCATCGCGAAGCTCTGTGTTACCAAGCTTGAAACCAATGCCGTACTGCTCTGTGGAAACGTTCTCCTCAAGCATTACAAATTCATTACCACGGGAAGAAACTTCGTAATTTGCTACGCCATAGTCAAGGCAGACTGCATCAGCTGCGCCGGACTCAAGATTAAGGAAAGCTGAATTGTAATCAGCTACCTGCTGAAGATCCTTAAAGCTTTCTGCGAGCGCCAGGTTTTCCTCTGTAGCATCCTCGCCCGTAAACGCTGCAAGTGCTGAAGAATCAGTCTGTACGATTACAGTCTTTCCTTTAAGGTCGCTAAGGCTTGTAATGCCTGAATCCGCCATGACAACAACAACCTGTGAATTGTCTACATAGGCCTCAGACCAGGTGTACTTGTCCTCACGACCATTAATGGTAAAGCCGTTCCAGATACAGTCAATCTGTCCGGAGCTAAGCTCGTTGTCCTTAGAATCCCAGTCAATAGGCTGCTTCTTTAAAGTCCAACCCTTGCGGTCGCAGACTTCCTGCGCCAAATCCAGGTCGAAACCAACGTACTCGCCGCTCTCGTCCTTGTAACCGTAAGGTGGGAACTCTGCATCAAATCCCACTACGAAAGTATTTTCATCTTCTTCCTTCTGACCGCAACCCGTAAGGCTCACCATGGTGCCAAGAAGCATCACTGCAATCATGAGGAAAGAAAGAATTCTTAAATTCTTTTTCATATCTAACTCCCAACCGCAACCAGGCATATGCCCAACTGCGTTTTTAATTACCACATCCCTCAAAAAGGGAACACAAAGCCATTATACTACATTTAACTGTCTTTTCCACAGTTTTCTTTTTGCCGTATTTATGATACTATCCACAAAGAACATTAAACAAAGGACTGACTATGGAACTTTATTTTGCTCCCATGGAGGGAATCACAACCTGCACCTATCGTAATGCCTACCACCGCTATTTCGGTGGCGTGGACCGTTACTACACGCCTTTCCTTACCTGCTCCAACTTAAAGGGCAAGGACCTCTATCAGGTGGCGCCGGAGAACAACCAGGGCTTTACGCTGGTCCCTCAGATTCTTACGAAGAACGCAGACCTTTTCTGTGGACTGGCTTCTCAGTTCCACGCCTTGGGCTACGAGGAAGTCAATCTGAACCTGGGCTGCCCTTCAGGCACCGTAGTTAGAAAGGGACATGGCGCCGGCTTTCTTGCAAACCGCGAGGAACTCACCGTCTTCCTGGACAAAATCTTCTCCAACACCGGCGCAGAAATTTCCGTAAAGACCCGCGTGGGTATGAACGACCTCGCCGAGTGGCCGGAGCTACTTAAAATCTACAAAAAGTTTCCGATTAAGGAACTTACCATACATCCACGCCTTGGCAGGGAAATGTACCGCGGCGTGCCACATCTTACGGCGTTTGCTGAAGCAGTGAAGGCATATGCCGATGGCACCTCCATAACAAAACTCTGCTACAATGGAGACATAGTTACTGCCTCTGACACCGAGGCGGTCTTAAGCAGAATAAACAACTACTTAGAAGTACACGCCGATGGCCTTACCGTTGCCAAGGAGGATTTAAACCTGATGGTGGGACGAGGCATCTTAAGAAACCCTTGGCTTCCGGGCGAACTGGGCGAACAACAGGTTGCCGCAGACAGCAGGCAGACCCAGCTAAGAGGCTTCCTTAACGCACTTAAGGAAAGCTACCTTTCAGAGATGAAGGGAAACGAAGCCCCTGTACTCATGAAACTAAAGGAGGTCTGGACCTACCTCGGAAAGGGCCTTACATTAGAAAAGGACAGCTACAAAGCTATCCTTAAATGCAAAACCCTAGCGGACTATAACGCCGTGGTAAACGTACTTTTACTTAAACTCTAAAAATAAAAGCATCGATTGTTTAACAACCGATGCTTTTTTAATTCTAATTAAAGTGCCTTGATGAAATCTTCTCTAATGGATTCAAAGCTGTCATCCACAATACCGAAATCCTTCTCCTTGTAGTTCCAAAGAGCTCGGCCAATGCCGTACTTTGCAAAAGTGGAATGAATATCCTTAAGCCATCTGAGCTTGTCCTCGTTAGCGGCCAAATCAATTACGCCGTACTCACCACAATAAAGGGCTACGCCGTCTGCTTCTGCCTTGGCAATTGCAGGCTGGAACAAATCATCAAAGAAGCCCTCGCGAGGATTCTTAATGCCCTCTGCGAAAATTGCTCCTGCAAGATCGGAAGACAGTTCATTGCTGGCCTTCTTGTACTCTTCAATGGTCTTTGGATAGCCGATTCTGTAGTCGCTTGGCATGCAGTCTACCCAGTAAGCACCCTGATGTGTAAATACCATTGGCTCATAGCAATGGAAGTTGTAAACGATCTTGTCATCCACAGGAATATCAAGAAGTTTTACCGTAAGCACATTGTTGTAACATACGCCGCCTGTAATGATGTAGGCATCCGGCACGATTTCACGCATCATCTTGATGTACTTTGTAAGAATCTTGTTCCAGGCGTCAGCTACATCAAGAAGAACTACTTCATTTAAAGGCTCAAACGCTACCATGTCGGTGTGATCCTTAAATCTTGTGGCAATCTCCTTCCAAAGTTTTAAGAATCTTGCCTGAAGCGTTTCATCATAGAAGAACTTTTCGCGGTCCATATCCTTCTTTAAAGGATCGAAGGAGTAGCCGTAGCACTCATGCAGGTCAATAAGCATGTTAAGTCCTGCTTCCTCGCACCACTTTCTGCAGTTCTCCAAATAGCCGAAACCGCTTTCCTTAATGTTGCCGTCCTCGTCTTCGAGCACGTTGTAATCTACAGGTACACGAACATGGTCAAAACCAATGCTCTTAATGTAGTCAATGTCTTTCTTAGTGATGAAGCTCTCAAAATGCGCCTCATCGTACTTCGCAAACTGGGAAATCCAGCCGCCCAAATTCACACCCTTTAAATAGCCTACAAAACTTTTCATTGTTTCTCCTTTAGATATTGTCTTCTGCCAACTCGATAGCTGTGGCATATGCCAATGGTCTTCCCCAAACAAAACCCTGAATGAAGTCGCAATTAAGTTCTTTTAAAATCTGAAGCTGTGAATCAGATTCCACACCTTCTGCGATTACTGCGCAGTTCATGATACGGCCAAGGTAAAGTACTGTGTCCACGAAGTCTTTGTGTCTCTCATCCTTAGAAATGCAATCGATGAGAGATTTGTCAATCTTAAGCAGATCCACAGGAGTCTTCATGAGCTGAGCCATGGAAGTGTAGCCTGTACCGAAATCGTCTAAGGCAATCTTCATGCCCAGATCTCGTAATCGCTTAATATTGTTTATAGTCTTTTCGGAAGAATCCGCTACGGAATATTCCGTTATTTCCAGCTCCAGGCAGCTGATTGGGAAGTTAATTTCATTGACGGTCTTAAGAAGACGTCCAACCAAATCAGGCTGTGCGATACCCTTTGCGGAAACGTTGATGGAAAGTGTCAGATTGTACTGAGACTTTTCACATATGTCCCTAAATTCTGTCATGGCACGCTTAAGTACATAGCGATCCACGTCGATAATAAGACTTGAAGCCTCCGCAATTGGAATAAACTCACCCGGACTTACAAGCTGTCCGTCAGGCAACTTCATTCTGAGTAGACATTCGAAACCTCTAAGCTTCTTGTCACGAGACGTAAACTGTGGCTGATAATCAAGATAGAAGTAGTTCTTCTCTAGACTTTCCTTAATGAGTTTCTCAATCTCACTACGTCTTTCAACCTGCTTCTTTATGTCCTCATTGTAAATGCAGATCTTCTGCTTCTGATTTCTGAAGGCAAAAGTCATAGCCACGTCGGCATTCTTCATTGCTTCTGCGCCACTTAACTTCTTGTCAATATTGGAAGACACACCAATGCTTGCATTAATGTAGCAGGTTCTTTCTGTACCATCTACGGTAATAACGGTTCTGGATTCAACGCTTTCAATGATTGCTTCAGACACAGTCATGCTGTCCAGGTCTGAGTACATGAGTACGGCAAATTCAGGACCACCAAGTCTAAAGGCGCGACCCTTTGAACCCACGATGGTGCTGATTCTTGATGCTACAATTCTAAGAAGCTCATCGCCGTAAGCACGACCATACTTAGTGTTAACATCTGTTACACCTTCTAAGTGGATGTAAAGAAGTGAACCCCTGGCTTTGTTAGCCAGCTTCTTCTCCAGGTACTCCTCAAAACCATAGCGGTTCTGAAGACCCGTGACTTTATCAGTAATTCGTTTGTAATTACTAATACTGAACTGGCCACTGATAATCCAGATGGAAGCCAACTGAATAAAGTTGTTGAACACACCTGGAATTACTCCCAGGTTCTGTTTGATAAACAGGCCTCTTAAACATCCAACCAGTGATATCAAAATCATTATGACGGCCAATGTAAAACCATATTTATAATCTACCATTACGAGAAGAATGCACAAAATGCCCATAGCAACCTGTAGGGTTCCGTTTACGGAATTAACCGGCAATTTCTGACCTGCAACTTCTACCATTCCATTAATAGCTGACGCCGTGTAACGGTTTGCTAAAAATTGGATCAGAATGGCTGCCATAAACAAGGCTGCCAATACTATTTTTTTGTGTTTTATATTCTGTAGAAACATAATACACCACCAATACACCTAAAATTTCATACCCCGACTCAAGGTAGAGTTGGATAAGTTATTATACCACAGTTTGTTCTACTACAATAGACGAAAATAGCCAACTGACCACTTTATTTTGGTCAATTGGCTAATTTTTTTCAATAAATTTCGTCTATTCCGACAAAGCAGCCACCATAGACTTAACATATTCCACAATAGGACCTGTGGAATTTGCACCATTTTCTCCGATAATCTTCACGATTGCGGAACCTACAATGGCACCATCGGCATATGCCGTAAACTCCGTTACCTGTTCCGGCTTGTTAATTCCGAATCCAACTGCTACAGGCACGTCTGTCACTTCCTTGATGAGCTTAACCATGCTCTTAAGGTCAGTTGTGATTTCGTTTCTGACACCTGTAACACCCATGGAAGATACCAGGTAGATGTAGCCTGTTGCTTCCTTTGCGATCATCTGAATTCTGTCTGCGCTGGTTGGTGCGATAAGGGAAATAATGTCTACGCCGTACTTGTCGCAGGCTTCCTTGATCTCGCCCTTCTCTTCGTAAGGCATGTCAGGAATGATAAGGCCTGAAATTCCGGCTTCCTGGCATCTCTTAGCAAACTTCTCCGGACCATATACAAAGACCGGATTAAGGTAGGTTAAGAATACCAATGGTACGTCTACCTTTTTGCTCACGCGCTCAACCATGTCCAGTACTGCGTCTGTGGTGCAGCCGCCCGGCTGAGAAAGCGCTCTTATGTTGGCATCCTGAATTACAGGGCCTTCAGCAATAGGGTCTGAGAAAGGAATACCGATTTCGATAAGTCCTGCTCCGGCCTTTGCCATTTCTTCAATGAATTCCTCTGTCTTATCAAGGGATGGATCACCGGCGGTAAGAAAAGGAATGAAAGTTTTTTTGTTCTTTAATGCATCTGTAATCTTACTCATAAATCTCAACTCCTCTGTATCTTGCAATAGCTGCCACGTCCTTGTCACCACGACCACTTAAGTTGCAGATGATAATCTGGTCTTTTCTCATGGTTGGTGCAAGCTTCATAACCTGTGCAACCGCATGGGAGCTTTCGATGGCTGCGATGATACCTTCAGTCTTAGCAATGTACTCAAAGGCACGAACTGCTTCTTCATCAGTGATTGGCACATATTCTGCTCTGCCACTATCACGAAGATAAGCGTGCTCAGGTCCAACCCCCGGATAGTCAAGTCCGGCAGAAATTGAGTAAACAGGTGCAATCTGACCGTACTCGTTCTGGCAGAAGTAGGACTTCATGCCGTGGAATATGCCCACGGTTCCTGTTGCCATGGTAGCTGCAGTCTTGTCTGTGTCTACGCCAAGGCCCGCTGCCTCGCAACCGATAAGGCGAACGCCTTCGTCCTTAATGAATTCATAAAAAGCACCGATGGCATTTGAACCGCCACCTACGCAGGCAAGCACTGCATCAGGAAGTCTGCCTTCCTTTTCAAGAATCTGTGCTCTTGCCTCCTTGCTGATTACGGACTGGAAATCTCTTACGATGGTTGGGAATGGATGTGGTCCCATAACTGAACCTAAAACATAGAGTGTATCGTCCACTCTCTTTGTCCACTCTCTCATGCACTCGTTAACCGCATCCTTAAGAACCTTTGAGCCACTTTCAACTGCGTGAACCTTTGCTCCAAGAAGTTCCATTCTGAACACGTTAAGCTGCTGTCTTTTAGTATCTTCCTTGCCCATGAAAATCTCGCACTCAAGACCCATTAAAGCGGCAGCGGTAGCAGTTGCTACACCGTGCTGTCCTGCACCGGTCTCAGCGATGATTCTCTTCTTGCCCATCTTCTTTGCAAGAAGCGCCTGGCCAAGTACGTTGTTGATTTTGTGTGAACCTGTGTGGTTTAAATCTTCTCTCTTGAAGTAGATCTTCGCTCCACCAAGGTCCTTTGTCATCTTCTCTGCATAGTAAAGAAGTGAAGGTCTTCCGGCATATTCCCTAAGGAGTGTATCCAGCTCCTGATTAAACTCAGGGTCATTCTTGTAAAATTCGTAGGCCTTTTCTAACTTGTGAATTTCCTGCATGAGGGTTTCAGGGATATACTGTCCACCGAACTCTCCAAATCTTCCTGTTGTCATCTCTTCCTCCATATAAGCCTGTTCTTCTAATCTCTCTTTTGCGCTTTAGCGCACATTGTTGCTATTTTACACCAATCTGCGAAGTTCATCAAGTTCAGCCTTCTTATCGGCTGCGCGCATCAGGGTTTCGCCAATTAAAACGGCGCTTATGTTGTTATCATGAAGTGTCTTAATGTCCTCTGCTGTTTTGATTCCGCTTTCGGAAACAAAGATTACGTCCGGATCCACCACCAGATTTCTGAGGCGGATGGAATTGTTGAAGTCCACAGTGAAATCTCTAAGGTCGCGGTTGTTTACGCCAATGATTTTGGCACCGCTTTCCACCGCGATTTTAACTTCTTCCTCATCATGAGCTTCCACCAAGGCGGAAAGTCCGAGGCTGTGAGCCAGACTAAGGTAAGCGCTAAGCTTTTCCCTGCTAAGAAGTGCCACAATGAGAAGTACTGCGGAAGCCCCGATTTCCTTGGCTTCCACGATCATGGATTCATCCACGATGAAGTCCTTTCTAAGTACCGGCACATCTACCGCAGCCGCAATTTCCTTTAAGTACTCTGTAGATCCCTGGAAATAATGAGGCTCTGTTAAAACGGAGATGGCTGCTGCCCCGGCATCGGCATATGCCTTCGCGATTTCCAAATAAGGAAAGTCCGGAGCGATAAGTCCTTTGGATGGAGAAGCCTTCTTAACTTCACAGATGAAATTCATGCCCGGGCGCTTTAAGTTCTCGTAGAACGGAAACTTGTTTGCTGCCTGCACGGCTTTCACATCTTCTAATCTTTTTTCAGCGATTTCATTTAAAATGTTCATGCTTTATCTCTCTTTTTACTGATTGTTTGAAGCTTCAATAAACTCTTCGAGCTTTGCAAGTGCCTTGCCGTTAGCAATTACTTCTCTTGCTTCCTTGATACCGTCTTCAAGGCTAATGCCCTTTGCAAGGCTGATTGCTGCACCTGCGTTAAGAACGATAACGTCTGTCTTAGGACCCTGTGCACCCTTTAAGATGTCTAAGAGGATATGTGCGTTTTCTTCAGGAGTTCCGCCAACGAGGTCTTCCTTTTTGCACTTCTTAAATCCGTAATCTTCAGGATTTAAGATGTATGTTCTGTACTTTCCATCGATTACTTCGCAAACCTTTGTGTCTGCACTCATGGAAATTTCATCCATTGTGTCGAGCCCGTAAACTGTCATGGCTCTCTTTACACCGAGGTTAGCAAGTACGTGAGCAAGTGGCTCAACTAACGCTTCATCATAAACACCAAATACCTGCATGTTGCATCTTGCAGGATTTGCAAGAGGTCCAAGGCAGTTGAAAAGTGTCTTGATACCGATTTCTTTTCTAACCTTACCAACGTATCTCATTGCTGGGTGATACTTCTGTGCGAAGAGGAATGTAAGTCCGTGCTCGTTAAGGCACTTCTCTGCAACTTCAGGATCCATGTCAAGCTTTACTCCAAGTGCTTCGAGACAGTCTGCTGTGCCGCTCTTTGAAGAAGCTGCTCTGTTACCGTGCTTTGCTACAGGAACACCTGCTGCTGATGCAAGGATTGCTGCACCCGTGGAAATGTTGATTGTGTTAGAACGGTCACCGCCTGTTCCTACGATTTCCATGGCATCAATTGTTCTGTGGAACGGAACCATGTTGTCACGCAGAACCTGAGTTGCTGCTGTGATTTCATCGATTGATTCACCCTTAATTGAAAGAGCTGAAAGGAAAGCTGCCTTCTGAGCATCTGTGCCTTCACCACTCATGATTTCTGTCATTACCTGTGCCATTGTTTCACTATCAAGATTTTCGCCTTTTGCTACTGTTGTGATTGCTTCTTTTAACATTGTTTTATCTCCTTTACTTAATCTGCCCTGAGGCTATTTCAAATTGTCTGGTTTGCTTTTTTTACTCTAAGAAAATTCTTTAACATCTGAATTCCATTCGGTGTAAGAATTGATTCCGGATGGAACTGTACTCCGTAAATTGGTCTGCTAACATGCATTACTGCCATGACCTCGTCGTCTGCAGTTTTTGCTGTAACCACCAGCTCGCTTGGAAGTGTTTCTTCCGCCGCTGCCAGCGAGTGATATCTTCCAACTAATCTCTTGGAATCCATGCCCGTAAAGATTGGGCAATTCTTTGATTTGTCAATTTCCATTTCGGACTGCTTGCCGTGCATTAACTGCTTGGCATATGTAACTGTTCCTCCGAAAGTTTCGCATATCGCCTGATGTCCCAGGCACACACCCAGTAGTGGGATGTTAGTGTTGGCTTTGATCAGGTCTTCGCATATGCCTGCGTCCTTTGGTCTACCCGGTCCCGGTGAAACTATGATGTGGTCCGGATTCATTGCTAAAATTTCTTCGACGGTCATTTCGTCGTTTCTGATTACCTTAACCTCTGACTCTAATTCTCCGACGTACTGGTAAAGGTTGTAAGAGAAGGAATCGTAGTTATCAATTAAAAGTACCATTTACAAATCCTCCTCTCCGGTCTCGATGGCGAGAACCACGGCTTTCGCCTTGTTGATGCATTCCTGATATTCGTTCTTTGGAACTGAGTCTGCAACGATGCCGGCGCCGCTTCTTACGAAGACCTTACCGTTCTTCTTAAAGGCGATTCTGATGGCGATGGCTGTATCAAGATTTCCCGTGAAATCGATGTAGCCGATGGCGCCGCCGTATATGCCTCGTTTGTTGTTCTCCAGTTCATCAATGATCTGCATTGCTCTAAACTTTGGTGCGCCGCTAAGGGTTCCTGCAGGAAGCACTGCTTCAACTGCATCAAGAGCATCCTTGTCATCTCTGATTTCGCCTCTTACTGTGGAGCCGATGTGCATTACATGGGAATATCTTTCAATTGCCATGTACTTTTCAACTTCCACACTGCCGAACTTGGAAATCTTTCCGAGATCGTTTCTTCCCAGGTCTACCAGCATGTTGTGCTCTGCTCTTTCCTTTTCGTCTGCAAGAAGCATTCTTTCAAGTTCTTCGTCTTCTTCCTTTGTCTTGCCTCTTGGCTTTGTGCCTGCAAGTGGGAAAGTGTGAAGTGTTCCATTTTCAAGCTTTACCAGGGTTTCCGGTGAAGCTCCGGCCACTTCCAAATTTTCTGAGGAAATGTAGAACATGTAAGGTGAAGGATTAAGTCCTCTTAAAACTCTGTAGGCATTTAGGAGGCTGCCTTCAAAGTCTGCTTCAAGTCTGTTGGAAAGTACTACCTGGAAGATGTCGCCTTCATAAATGTACTTCTTGGCTTTCTCTACCATTTCGCAATACTCTGCTTCGTTAAAGAGGCTTCTTACTTCGCTCTTAAGCTTTCCCGGTACCACTTCGATTGGCTTACCGTTTTTTATTAAATTTATTATCTTGTCGATTTCTTCAACTGCCTTTGGATAGGACTCATCAAGGTTTTCTGTGCTTGCATTTGCGATAACGAAAATCTGTGACTTTACATTATCGAAAGCGATTACCTTGTCGAAGAGCATCAGGTCTACGTCCTTAAATTTCTCCTGATCGTTGGCGGTTAACTTAAGATTCTTTTCTGAGTACTTAACGTAATCGTAGGAGAAGTAACCAACCAGGCCGCCTGTGAAAGTAGGAAGTCCTTCGAGCTTAGGACTGGCATATGCCTTAAGCAGCTCTCTGATTGCGCTTCCCGGATGTCCTGTTTTTTCTTCTACTCTTCCGTCGTCGTATTTGATGGTTGTAACGCCGTCACTGCCTGCGATTTCAATCTTTGGGTCGAAACCGAGGAAAGTGTATCTACCGTAATTTGCCTGTTCCTCTACACTTTCTAACATGTAAACGTGACTGCTTACACCTTTTAAGATTCTAAGCACCATCATTGGTGTTGTTTCGTCGGAAACCATTGTTTTTGTAATTGGGACTACTTTAAAGCCCTTTCCGACCTTCTTCACTTCATCTAATGTGATCATAGGTGATTCCTTTCTTTCTGTCGTCAAGGATAGGGGAAAACAAAAAGACCATCCTTGAGAATGGCTTATTTAAAGTCATTCTCAAGGACGGTCTGAAAATTCTAATTCATTCCCGCGGTGCCACCTTGATTTTGTGGAATCCACACTCTCGACAGAATACTAACATATTCCCGGTTACTTACGCGAACCCTACGTCATAGGATACTAAGCTGTTGCTTTTCACTATGCCCTCGGTGGTCCATTTAATGAACTGCTTACTACCGGCTCTCACCTTCCCGGCTCTCTGTGAGCGCATCTTTCATTTTTATCTCCACGTCATTGGTTTAATCAATATGAAGTTGTGTTCATTTCGAACTTTGGCTTTATTTTACATTTTTCGTTCGAAATGTCAACAGGAATTTAAAAATTTGTATACATTTTTTTGAAGTCCACAAATTAGAGGAGGCTTTCTACAAATGCTCTTACCTCTTTCATGTCTACAGTTGGCTCGAAACGCTTTACAACGTTTCCGTTTCTATCTACAACGAATTTAGTGAAATTCCATTTGATTTCAGAGTTATTCTTGTAGTCACTGTCAATCTTCTTAAGCATAAGCCCCATAGCCAATGCCTTTGGTCCCTTGCCGAAGCCTTCAAAACCCTTCTGCTCCTTAAGGTACTTAAAGAGAGGACTTGCTGTCTCGCCGTTTACATCAGACTTCTTCATCTGTGGGAACTGAGTGTTGTACTTTAATGTGCAGAACTCGTGGATTTCTTCGTCGCTGCCAGGAGTCTGGCCTGCAAACTGGTTGCAAGGTACGTCGATTACTTCAAAGCCCTGTGCGTTAAAGTCCTCATACATCTTTTCAATTGGCTCATAGTGAGGCGTAAAACCGCAGCCGGTAGCTGTGTTTACAACTAAAACTACCTTGCCCTCGTAATTCTTTAATGAAACTTCTTCGCCCTGAGCGTTGGTTACTGTTAAATCATAAAAGCCCATAATGTGTCTCCTTTTCTTGTGCTGCTTTCTTCTGCAACGTTCTTCTGTTGCTTTCTTCTGCAACGTTCTTTTCTGCTTTTTACTTGTTTTTGTTACTTTTTTCATCCTCGGCATATGCCGAGACTGACTCTTCTCTGTTTTGATTTGACTCAATTATATTGTGTGCAATCCATTTTGTCAACAAAAATTTTCAGGGGTGGTGGCATATGCCCCTCTTTCCCCACAAAAAAATCAGGTCCCACGATAATCGCAAGACCTGATCTTTATTAGAATGAATTGACTCTTTGCACATTTAATTTGGGATTTAAATTACATTCCCATGCCCATTCCTGGAGCTGGAGCTGCTGCAACCGGCTCCTTGATGTCTGCTACAACTGACTCTGTTGTAAGGAGAGTTGAAGCAACGCTGGTTGCGTTCTGAAGTGCTGTTCTTGTTACCTTTACAGGATCAAGAATTCCGGCAGCAACCATGTCTACGTAAGCGTCCTTAGCTGCATCGTAGCCAACGCCTTCGTTAGATTCCTTAACCTTGTTGATGATTACAGAACCTTCAAGGCCTGCATTCTCAGCAATATAGTAAAGTGGAGCTTCAAGAGCCTTAAGAATTACGGAAGCACCTGTCTTCTCGTCACCCTCAAGTGTTTCAGCAACCTTAGCTACTGCCTTTGAAGCGTGGATGTAAGCAGAACCGCCACCTGCGATGATACCTTCTTCAACTGCTGCCTTAGTAGCGTTAAGGGCATCTTCCATTCTAAGCTTTGCTTCCTTCATTTCGATTTCTGTAGCAGCACCTACACGGATAACTGCAACGCCACCGCCGAGTTTAGCAAGTCTTTCCTGGAACTTCTCTCTGTCGAAAGATGATGTAGACTCTTCGTACTGAGCCTTAATCTGCTCAACTCTTGCCTTGATGTTTGCAGAATCACCTGCACCATCAACAATAGTTGTATTTTCCTTTGTAATCTTAATGGACTTAGCACGACCAAGCTGTGAAAGGTCTGTTTCAGCAAGATCAAGACCGAGGTCTGAGCTTATTACCTGTCCACCTGTGAGGATTGCGATATCCTGAAGCATATCCTTTCTTCTGTCACCATAACCAGGTGCCTTAACAGCGGCTACGTTAAGTACGCCACGAAGCTTGTTAACAACTAATGTTGAAAGAGCTTCACCGTCAACGTCTTCAGCAATGATAAGGAGCTGTGAACCAGCCTTGCTGATGGACTCGAGGATTGGAAGGATGTCCTGAATGTTGCTTACCTTCTTATCTGTAATAAGGATATAAGGGTTCTCCATGTTGATTTCCATCTTGTCCATGTCTGTGCACATGTAGTTTGAGATGTAACCGCGGTCGAACTGCATACCTTCAACTACGTCAAGCTCTGTCTGCATTGTCTTAGACTCTTCGATAGTGATAACGCCGTCTTTTGATACTTTTTCCATAGCGTCAGCAACCATCTCGCCAACAGTCTCATCGCCGGCTGAAATTGCAGCAACCTTAGCAATGTGATCCTTTGACTGAACTGCCTGACTCATAGCTGAAATAGCTTCAACAGCTGCATCAGTTGCCTTCTTCATACCACGACGAAGAGCAATTGGGTTTGCTCCTGCTTCAAGGTTCTTCATTCCTGCTGAAACCATAGCCTGTGTAAGAACTGTTGCAGTTGTTGTACCGTCACCGGCAACATCATTTGTCTTAGTAGCAACTTCCTTTACAAGCTGTGCACCCATGTTTTCAAATGGATCTTCAAGCTGGATTTCCTTAGCGATTGTAACACCATCATTTGTGATGAGTGGTGCACCGTAGGATTTATCAAGAACTACGTTTCTTCCCTTTGGTCCTATAGTAACTCTAACTGTATTTGCAAGTGTGTCTACACCCTTCTTAAGGGCTGCTCTGGCTTCTGTGCCATTCTTAATCTCTTTAGCCATTTCAATTACCTCTCTTCTTTAAGCTTCTTCAACAAGTGCGATGATGTCCTTCTGAGCAACGATAATGTACTCTTCGTCATCAACCTTTACTTTTGTTCCTGCATATTTAGAATAAAGAACGTTGTCGCCAACCTTAACCTGCATAACAACTTCTTTTCCGTCTACGATTCCGCCTGGTCCAACAGCAATAACTTCTGCTTCCTGTGGCTTCTCCTGAGCACTCTTAGCAAGAATAATGCCGGACTCTGTCTTTTCTTCAGCTTCCTTTTCCTTTAATACGACCTTGTCGTTAAGTGGAACTAATTTTTTCATTTTATCCTCCATTCTGAAGCGGGTTTGCCTGCGTCGTTTCGTTGGGCATATGCCACTGCTTCACGTTTTTGCTTAATCAACTATTTAGGTTTATAGCACACCTTGTTAGCACTGTCAAGACTTGAGTGCTAATTATTTAATAATTTCACAAAAAGGTCAAAAAAAAAGCCCCTACCCAGAACTCATGGTTCCAAATAAAGACCTTAAGTGCACCGCCAGGGGCTCGAACCCTGGACACCCTGATTAAGAGTCAGGTGCTCTACCAACTGAGCTAGCGGTGCATGCGTTTTTCTCACGCGCAAGGGTTATTATAAGGGCAACCTTTGAAAAATGCAACAACTTTTTTTAATTTTTTTTGAAATTTTTTATTTTTCCCTTTTTTACCTTGTTTTATGTGCTATACTCTGCTTTGTGGCAAGGGGAAACCACCGTTTTGGCTTGTAGTTGGGGTAAACTTGCAGGTTGGAGATTTGAAATGGAAACAGTTAACAAATATAAAAAATTCAGAACGCTCGCTTCGGAGTATTACATTTATTTAATGTTCGTTGTATTGCCATTGGTATTCATCGATCATTACTTTAACATTTCAACAGAGAAGTGGGTGTTCTTTACTGCAGCAACAATCCTTTATATTTTTGTAATTCTCACGCTGCTTTTAGTGGATAGCGATCCTGCGTCATCGAAATGGTTTGATAATATGGGCGTCATCGAATGGTGCTTCGTGGCCTTTCTTTTGGCAAACGGCATATCCCTTGTTCTTTCCGTAGACATTACAGAGTCTTTCCTGGGTCTGTCTTCCAGACATCACGGCTTTGCAAACTACGCGCTTTACTTCACTGTCTTCTTTATATTAAGGAAGCAGTCGATCGAAACTAACAAGTTTATGCGCATCTTTGCCTTTATCGGTGGCTTTGAAGGTCTTTTTTCAACCCTTCAATTTTTAACCATCGATCCGATTGGCATGTACAATGGCACTAAGTGGGAAAGCATCATGAGTTTCATTTCCACCATCGGTAATGCAAACTTCTTCTCAAGCTTCCTGTCACTTACTACGCCTCTCACCATTTATCTTTTCATTAGAGAGAAGAAACCTGGCATGCAGATGGCATATGCCGTTTGCATGGTCTTAGAATTCATGGGCGGACTTAGCTGCGGAGCTGACTCCTTCTACTTAGGCATCGCTGCCGGACTTTTCATCATGTTAGTAGGCGGCGGACTTACACTTAGAGATTATCGCAGGTTGCCTCTGGCGCTGATGTTTGTTGCAGCTGGAGACTTTGTGCTTGCGCTTGTTTCCAATTACTTACGAGACAACCGTATTGTCTTTAGTGCTTCCTTAAAATACACTTCCCTGGGACCAACCATTGTTCGAGCCCTAGAGGGAATTACAAAAGCACTGGCTGACTACACCTTCCTTATAACATTTTTCGTAGTTATGCTGGTTCTTTACATCGTACTTTTAATTGTTGAAAAGAACATTGCGAAAAAGAGAGACACGGAAACCACTTTAGACGAAGTCACACCGCTGCCGGTTGGCTCTAAGAAAGGCTTTAGAACTTTCTCAAATGTGGTGCTCGTACTTTCACTTGTTGCGATTGTCTGTGCAACCATTTATATAGTTGTCGATTATCCTTTTGACGATGACTTCGGTACCAACCGAGGCTTTGTCTGGAAGCTCGCTTTAGATGATTTCAAGGGAATGTCCTGGTTTAGAAAGATTTTCGGATACGGACAGGAATCCCTGATTATTGTTTTTGTAAACAAGTACCACGATTACATGATCGAATCTAAGAGAGTAATCTATGATAACGTGCACTGCGAACCGTTCCAGTATCTGATGACTCTGGGTATCTTAGGTCTTGGCACCTACATTGCCCTTATTGGCAGCACGCTTTCTGCATTAATCCGTAAAATAAGAAAGGACCCGGAAGTTAATGTTTTCCTGATCCCTATCTTCTCTTACTTTATGCAAAGTTTCGTGAATATTGCGCAGACCGCGTCAACTTCACTTTTCTTTATTACTATTGCTTTAGCAGTCAACTACCTGAGGCGGAGTGCAAACCAGTCTTAAGATTGGATTGCCCTTTGCGGAAAACTTCGCTTCATATTCCGTCATGACGTTGCCTTCATTCCACTCACTGTGGTGAAGGTCACGTGTGACATCCTTTAAGCCCCAGCCGGCTTCCTTAATTGATTCCAAACTGAAATCAAACAAATCTACATTGTCAGTCTTAAAGGCAACATAACCGTCAGACTTTAAAAACTTAATATAATGTCCTAAGAAACGTGTACTTGTAAGACGTCTCTTGGCATGTCTGTCCTTTGGCCATGGATCTGAGAAATTAAGATAGATTCTGTCAATCTCGTCCTTTGCGAATATGTTTTCAATTTCCTCTGCATCGAATCTTATAAACACCAGATTTGGAAGGTCCTTTTCTTCCTGCTTTGCAATTGCCTTAATGAGCACTGAAGAGTACTTCTCGATGCCGATGTAGTTAACGTTTGGATTAAGCTCCGCCATCTTTACGATAAACTGCCCCTTGCCTGTTCCTACCTCGATATGAATTGGATTATCATTTCCAAAAACACTCTTCCAGTTGCCCTTTAAATTTTCGGGATCCTTAATTGAATATTTGCTGGCCGCAATATCATCTCTTGCGCCCGGTACATTTCTTAATCTCATGCCTGCATCCTATCTTTTTCAAATTTCCACATGCTTTTTAGGTTTACATTTTCTGTGGTTTCCACCACATCTTTAGCTTACTTTGGTCTGTGGTTATCCTTTGTTTTTACTTTCTTTCTTAGACGCAGCTGTCCTCTCATAGAAGAAAGTCACCTGCTGATAATAACCGGCATTCGGACTACAAACCCACTCCGGTGCCTTGTTATCATAGTGAAGATCAAACACTTTGCGCATCCAGGTATCCACCGGACAACGCTCCATTCTGTGAAGTCCAAAAAGCAATACGCAGTTGGCTACCTTTGGGCCCACGCCGCGAATGGCAGTAAGCTCGGCATATGCCTTCTCTGTGTCCTCACTAAACTTAAGCGTCTTTGTGCCTGCGTTTAACTCTTCCAAAAGATTAATGAGGTAGTCATCTCTGTAGCCCAAGCCGCAGTCGCGAAGCATTTCCCTTTCAGGATACATCTCCTCCGGTCTTTTAAGCACAGGGCAATCTCCCTTAATCTTTCTTAGGGACTTGGTGATTCGTGGAATGTTGTTGTTCTGACTTACAATAAAGGAAAAGAGCGCTTCCCAGATTTCCTGTCTGAGGATTCTGATGCCTCGGCCATAATCAAGCGCCTCCTTTAAGTAATCGTCACCTTCTGCCGCTGCCTCAAAAGCCGCATAGTCCGTCTTAAGGTCGAAATAATTCTTCCAGAACTTTTCGTCCTCCTTAGGGCAGTCGATAACAACATCCTTGCCTTTTTGCGTACAAATAGCGGTCTTGTCCGTACTGGTTACCGCAAAGGAGCCATCCTCCCTTGCGTCCCAGCCAATAAGGACCTGGCCGCTTTCGTATATTTTCTTCAGGTCAAAATAACCTTTACCTTTTATAATCATAAATCTAAATCCGGTTTACCGTAAACTACCAGGAAATCAAGTCGTAGCCATCTTCAGTTACAACAAGCTGAACTTCCCACTGTGCTGATGGCTCATCATCATCTGTATAAATGGTCCATCCGTCTCTGTCATCCTGGAAAATGTCTGCTGTACCAAGGTTAACCATAGGCTCAATAGTAAAGCACATGCCTGGAACCATTAACATTTCCTCGCCCGGCTTACTTACAAAGCTTACCCATGGATCTTCATGGAACTCAAGACCGATACCGTGACCGCCGATTTCTCTAACTACTGAGTAACCGCGTTCCATACAGAACTGGTTAATTGCATTACCCATGTCACCAAGAGTGTGCCATGGCTTAACCATGCTAAGACCAACCTGAATGGCTTCTTTTGTATCATCAACCAACTTCTTCCAAGTAGGGTCCACATCACCGATGCAAAACATTCTTGAAGAATCTGAATAGTAACCATTTAAAACTGTAGAGCAGTCAACGTTAATGATGTCTCCATCCTGAAGAATTTCATCATCACTTGGAATACCATGACAAACTACGTTATTAATGGATGTGCAAACGCTCTTAGGAAAGCCTTCGTAGTTAAGCTGACAAGGTGTTCCGCCCATCTCAATGGTCTTTGTGTAAACAAGATGATCAATATCATTTGTGGACATACCTGCCTTAATGTTCTCAGCCACATAGTCAAGAACCGCAATGTTAATTACGGCACTCTTCTTCATGCCCTCGATCTGCTCAGGTGTCTTGATGATTCTTCTTGATGGCACCTCATAGCCCTTATTCTGAAACTCTCTGATTTTTTCATCAAACTGCTCGTGGCAATTCTTATACTTCTTTCCACAGCCACACCAGCATGGATCATTTCTACCTATTTTACCGAACATGTTTATACCTCCGAAGTTCTTAAACTCCTAAAAACCCGTTTAATAATAACACTTGGCGAAAAAGTGTGCAAGGCAGATACATTCCAAAATCAGTTCTTTAGAATAAAGACCATCATTATGGCCGCAAAAACCACTATTAGAAGGCAGTACTCCAAGGTCTCTTTGGTCTTTCTGCTAATTATCTTCTTTTTATCGTTTACGGCTAAACCGAATTCTTCCTCCTTTCCCTTTTCAGAATCATTTTTGCTATCAGTTATCCCTTTGGCCAATGCCTCCGGGTTACCTTCTCCTTCATCCGCTGACTCCTCTTCACCCAGACATCCTATGATTGCCTTAAAGGTGCACCTCTCCTCTTTTGCCAAAGAGTAGGCCTTATACATTAGGAACACTTCATTCTTGTCCTCCGTGTCCACTAAATTTAGCAGTTCTCCAATAAGCTCAATAATCTGCTCCCTAATGTCGTGGCAAAAGTTCGGAAGAAAACAAAGACGCAGGTTAAACTCCTCATCAATGAAGATATAGTTTAAGGAAATCACAAAATCATCTTCCTCAAACATAAAACTCTTCCCTCTGATAAAAATCTTCTCCAGCTGCTTTAAAATATCCCTTAAAACCGACGCTCTCACCACATGTTCCAAAAAGTATTCAGACAGGGGCACCAGGTCAGAAATGTCGTAGCGATATATCTCATCCTCACCGTTCTTTCGCACTACGGACAGCGGCAAATAGCCCAATATGTCATTGTTTTCCAGCATTCTGGTGCGAAAATCCGACTCCACTTCCGTCGCTGGAAAGCACATGAACCGCTCCGTCATGCTTCCTTCAAAATGTACTTCTGGAATTTCAACCATACTATTCCTCCGTTTCCTGACTAAGTGTCCCCTTGGCAACGCGGTATATTAGCGATGTCAGTCGGGCATATGCCGCAAAGTCGGGCGCTTCCCTCTCCCCAGCCACCTCATAGCAGCCCAAGGCCTCTTCAGAGTAGACAAACTTAAATAATTTCGGGGATATGCCAAGCTTTACCGTAACCGTGTTTCCTGATACATCTGCTGCTCGCCTGCTAACTCCCGAAAACATAAACTTTTGTCTGCAAGTCAAAAGTTCTTCATAAAGTGCGTCTGAGATAAGCTCCGCATCCTCTTCGGCCTCGTAGCCCGAAAGCACAATAAGGCTTTCCTCTTCCGGATGAGGCACACGCCCGTAACAAAGCGCCATCCTCCCCTCCTCAGCCTCGAATGCCACCAGGGCATCCGAGACGATTCGGTCATGTAGCATAAAAGCATAGGATAAGGAAAATAATAGGAGCATAATTAAAAACGGCACTACAAACGTTGCCTCCACCGTGTAACTGCCCTTTAATTTCCAGGGGCTTTCACTGGCGGTATTTATATTTTTACTTCGCACAATTCTCAATTCAATTCACCATTTAGAACGCAATGCTTAAATCACCAACATTCAATTCTCCATCTTTGTCGCAAATTTTAGAACACAATGTTTAAATCACCAACTTTCAATTCTCCATCTTTGTCGCAAATTTTAGAACACAATGTTTAAATCACCAACATTCAATTCACCATCTTTGTCACAAGATTTAAAAACAGCACGAGAAAAGCCGTGCTTAAAAAGGGCACAAAGGCAATGCGCTTTCTGCTTCCCTTTACCAGGCGCCTGACTGCCACAAAAAAGGCAAAGCACCACCCTAAGAGCAGAACTTCTAAAATTGCCGTAAGCCCCAGTGCGTATCCCAGCCAGACAACCACCATTCCATCGCCTTTCCCCACTACTTCTCCCTTCATAAAACTGAGAAGCAGAAGGAGAAGGCCGGGGCATATGCCAAGAATCCTCGCAGCCGGGAAAAGTTCCTCTCCGGTAAAAAACATAGCAATAGGCGTCGCCAAAACATAAACTGCAAGTAGTCTTAGATCCACTACCTTTTCTTTAAAATCCACCACTGAGGCAATCACCAGGTAGGACAAAATAAATCCTCCAAATAGTATTTTCATAACGCACCTACTCTGTCCCTTCCTCTGCGTCTCCCACCGCCTCTTCCTCTGCTCCACAATTTGAGCATGGTCGAAGACCTAACTCAAGGGCTTCCTCCTTCGTCATCTGCCTAACCTCCCTTTTTAAATTCGGGCAGTCACTTTTCGTGTGAAACCTTGTGCCGTAGGGACTGATAAACACAAGCTCTCCGGCAGCAACATCATCGCAGGCCTCACACTGGTAATAGATTTTGCCATCGTTATTCCTTAAAGTCGCAATATCTTCATACCTTACCTGTTCAAATCTGGTGGTTATGTAAACGCATTCCGGATCTACATGGTAAACCGAGCCGGTCTCGCAAACATAGACAATTTCTGCGTCTTCTTCTGCACTTTCCTCTTCGCTCTCAAACTCCCCCGTCAGTTCCCAGCCGGTACCGCAGAAGCCTTTTAGCACCACTTTCTGTCTTATTTCCTTTTCGGAAACCTCAAAAAAGTCCAAGGGAAACTCAAAGGCATATTCCACCACCATTTCAACTTCCCCCTCCTTCACATAGATTTTCGAGGAGTCAAAACTAAGTCCTGAAATGCCACCTTTCACGCAAGACAGGGAAAGCTCATTTTCTTCAAAATAATTCTGCACCTGAGCCTTAACATAGGTTTCACCTACCTGTTCATTCACAAAGCCCAGGGCCTTTTCTTTCAGCTTATCGGCATATGCTTCCGCCACCTCCGGCACTTCCACATCACAAACCTCGTCCAGTCCGTTTTGCACATAGTTTATGGTGGTCCCATAGGTATACAAATCATCCGACACGGAGAGCATAGCCTGATAAACCTGAAATTCGGTCTGCATGAGCACAAAGAAGTACAAAAGCGAAATAATGGCAAAGAGTATAATCGGCATAACAAAGGCAGCCTCTACTGTAAGACTTCCCTTTGCTTTCCTTACTCTTTCTGTAATCCACCTGCGTTTCATGAATTCCTCTTTCATCTGCGTCATGCATCCCTTTATTAATAAATTCCGACCTTAATCCCGAAGAGAGCATTGTGGTTTGGCCGGACTTTATTCCTAATTACCTTATAAAAACCGCAGAATCCGTTTCCACAAAATAGTCGCCGTTTCTCACGGTTACAAAACCGTTTCTCGCTTTCACTAATCCCTCACAACTAAAGCCCGTCACCAGGTTTCCCATGGAAAAGTTTGCGTTGTACTTTCCCTTTATGTTTAACTCGATGATGTCCATCTGTCGGTAGATCAGTTTCTCTTTGTTGGTCATAAACGTAAACACCGTAAGGTATCCCTGATAAGGTAACTTTCCGGCGCTAACAGGGGCATATGCCTCTGCTTTATCCTTGATAAACCCTTTCGTAAAACAGAAAACATTTTCAAAACCCACCGACAGATTTCCCGCATTTGTAAGCAGGTCCACGGTTTTTCCTTTTAGAAGCGCCGCCGTTTCCACGATGGCATTTTCCACCGCCCAAACAACACTAATCAAAATATTTAAGGCCGCTGCCAAGGGCGGAACCACCTCAAGAATTGCCGTAAACTCCGCGACCTGTGCCTGTAGTTCCGCACTTCGCATGATGCAAACCAGCGAAAACGCCAGCCGCACTCCGAAAATTGCCCAGGCCATTCGCTTAAGGTTTGTTTCATCCTTGCTGGCTCCGAAAACAAGATACTCCTGCTCGTAATCTAGCGCGCCATTAGAGAAGTTGTCCCTAAGAAATGAGTCCATTTTGACTCCGGCATATGCCGCAAGCACTGCCTTTTCCGACGTTGTTTCCCCCAGCGCACCAAGCGTGTCCTCAAAATCCTCCAAGAAATCTCCGGAAATCAGACTGTCCACATAGTCGCCACTGGAAATCAATTCTTCGCTAAGTTCCAACTCTTCAAACAGCTTATCGCCGCTGCCATAAAGCCCAAACTCATAGTCGTCGCTCGGCAGGTCATTAAGATCCACTTCCTTATCAGATAACTCTGAGGTGTCTTCAAACCATAATCCATTAAACCCGTCACACAAAAACGCAGTCAGCGTGTCCCAAACATCGGAAAATCCCGCGTCCTCATCTTCTTCAGATTCATCTTCATCATCCTCGGCCTTGTCCTGGGAATTTTCCTTTGAATCTTCTTCTAAAGTCTTAAGGTCCGACAATGCCTCAAAGGCGCCCTCTTCCTTCGCAGACAAAAGCTCATTGGTAAGATAGGTTATTCCGCTGTACATTACCTCGTCACTAACCTGTTCCATATAAACTTCGCCACTTTCAGAAGTCATAAACACCACATTCTTTAGATCCGCTTCCATCATAGAAAAATCCCACAGGGCATTTCCATCGTCCTCTTCGGTGTGAGAAAAGACCTGGTTAAATGTCTCGGCAACGGCAGCTTCTATTGCCTGTTTGTCGGCATATGCCTCAAAGTCTTCTCCCAGGGGGATTCCGAAAAGGCCATATTCTGCATACAAAGGGGCATAGTAATTCCCAAGCACCGACTCCAACGACTTGTTAAAAATCTGAAACGCCAAAGTTCGTCCGCTCACTACGTAGGCATGCTCCAATGTAACCAGCATCAAAACAAAAATCATAAAGAAAACAAAGGTCGCAAGGACCGTAATACTTCCTTTTCTTTTCATCACTAACTAATAATGGTTCCGCTGTCTCTGGTAATTGCCTGGAACGCATTGTTTATGATCGTGGTAATCTCTCTTTTAAAAATCAACACTATGGCAATAAGAATTACTAAAATCAAAATCACCTCAATAATTCCTACTCCCTCGTCGTTTACCATTTTTCTCTTAAACTTCCCACTCATCTCCCAAAATAATCCGTCAATTTTTGTCTTTAATTTCTTCATATTTTCTCCTTTCACATTAAACAATTCTGTGACGAATACTGACATCATCAGTACCTACATGCTCATAAACGCCGGCACCAAAATAAGCGCCATGACAATTACCAGCATTCCCGCCATGGGCAACAACAGTTTCACGCCCACTGCCTCTCCGTTTTTCCTAATTTCTGCCTGTCGCTCGCGTCTCGCCTCTGTCACTTCCTGCTGCAAAGACAGCAAAAGGCTTTCATTTCCCTTTCGCAAGTTTTGGATTAGTAACGATGCGAACCTAATATAGTAAATATTGCCACACCGCCTGCCAAAATTCTCGTAGGCCTCCTGCTCCGAAACCCCCAGCGCCAGCTCGTTTCGGGTTCTTAAAATTTCTTCGTAGGCATATGCCTCCCCCTTCCGTCTTCCCGCTTCTTTTCTCCGCTCATAATCAGAGGCAATTCGCTCCATCGCCATTCGAATGGACATGCCTGACTCCAGCAGAATAGTCATCTTACTGACCACGTCCGGGTAGTCACAAATCAGCTGCCCTCTTCGCTTTAAAAGTTTTGTCCGCCTAAGCGACACCCCGTAGGGCAACATCAGAAACGCGGCGAAAATTCCCAGCCAGAAAACGTAGCTACTGTTATCTTCGCTGTAATTGTAGTAGGCAATTTCCTTGCCATTAATTTTTAGTGGCAGCGTGATTTTTTCCACGGTCTCATCCACTGAAAGCATTTCCTTAAGACGATTTTCCAGCATGGTTTTAACCTGTGTTTCCTCACTTTCAGGTAGTACAACCAGGTCAAAACTTTCCTCGCTTTTCGTATCAAAGTAGGTTATGGATGCCACCAGCTCAATTTCTACGCTGTCCTCAATTTGATCATTACTAACCGTGCCATCCGTAGCCACAATTTCCGCATCTGAACTAGTCCAATAAATCGTGAGTGCGTCACTAAACACGCCTTCGTCCAACCTTAAATCCGAAGTGATTTCCTCCAAACTTTTGTTGTCTCCCAAGATGTACTCTTCCAGCTCATCCTCCACTTGTGAAACAAAGTTAGCCTGCTCCTCGGCAGTCGGAACCGCCTGATTAAGCTCAATGTCCAAGGCATATTCCCTGCCGTCATACTCCGCAACCAGAGTCTCTTCGCTACTGCCACTTTCAGGTCTTTTAAGTACCTCCAGCTTCTTTGTTTTTACTGTTTGACTCACTACCAAAACCAAGTAAAGACAGGCGGTTCCAAACATAATGATTAGCAGAAGTCCCACCAGCTCCGACTCTTTTTTTAGTCTCGTTTCCTCGGGATTTTCGCCCACATAAACCTGATCAAAATACCGCAGAGACTCCTTGTCCTTCATCGGGAAAAAGTACTCATTCACCCTGTGATAGGCAAGTACCAGCAACATCGCACCCGGCATGAAGAATGTCTTTATCCCACGTTTTTCATTGACAAAAACCTTCAACAAAAGCCCCGCAACATTCAGCAAACTAACCGCAGCAATAATCACTATTGCAATCACAACAAGCACTAAGCCACACCTCCTGCAGAAGCAACCAGTCGCTCGGCATATTCCACCATCACGAAGTACAAAACCGCAATAATACACATGGTAACTTTCCCTAACGCCGTCACAAAAAGCACCTTCATAAATTCTCCGGCGCAAAGACGCATATAGGTCAGTATCACTAGCGGCATGAGCTTCATAACATTGCTTTCCGTAACCATGGACTGAATAACGCCTTCAATCTCCCGCTTTAGTTCAACTTTTTCATAAAGATCTCGACTGGCTGCTCTTGTAAGTTTTATGATATTTCCGCCAGTTCTCTTGGCCGCACAAAATAAATCTGCAAAATTCTCTATTTCTGCCACCTTAGTTTCTCCGGCAAAATCTAAAACTACCTCTTCCACATTTTTGCCCAATCGAAGCCCTGCCTCCATCTTACTAAGCTCCTTTGCCATAAAAGACTTTGGCCCGTAGAGCACCACAATATCTTCCCTTGCCACAGGAATCGCCTGTTCAAAACTGATGCCGGCCTCCAAGGCTGACTGCAAAGCGCCCAGCACGTCCTTAAACTGAGTAATCAGTATCTGCCGCTGCCGCTCGCCCGCTTTTCGTGAAATTTTATAAATGGAATATACCCCGTAGGGCAGGAGTGGAATCACTCCAAAAAAAGAATCAAAGAATAGGTATGAAGAAAGCGCTATGACCGCGCAACTTTTCGCTATTTCCTTTAAGACAAACCAAAGGGTTACATCGGATTCACTATAATTACTCATGGGCAGAGTCCTGCCTGTTTCATCTTCTCCAGGTGTTTAAGGTTACCCACTTTAACCAGCTTCCCCTTTACAAAACTTCCCTCCAGACCGTTGCTACTTTCTTCCTTAAATTCAAAAAGTTTATTAAGTCTTACCTGTCCGGCCTCGACTCCATCCACCTCGTAGATTGAGGTAATCTTCCTTGTGTTATCCCTCATTCTGGAGACGCCAACTATGATATCAATCGCCGAAGCAATCTGATTTCTAATGGCTGCCAGCGGGATGTTATCCCCCAAAAGCACCATGGTTTCCAGCCTCGACAACACGTCCTCCGGCGAGTTTGCATGGGCGGTGGACATGCCCGAGTGCCCTGTGTTTAGAGATTGCAGCATATCGATACATTCACTGCCCCTTACCTCTCCCACAATCAATCGATCAGGCCTCATTCTAAGTGCGGTCTTAATCAAGTCTCTAATGGTTATGGAGTTTTTTCCCTCTACGTTAGCATTCCTCGCTTCAAGTCTCACCAGGTTCGGTCGGTCCATTATTAACTCAGCCGAGTCCTCAATGGTTACAACCCTCTCCTCCTTGGGAATCAGTCGCGACAGCACATTTAACAGTGTAGTTTTCCCACTTCCGGTTCCACCTGAACAAAGGACATTGTAATGAGCCCGCACCAAAAGTTTAAAAAAGTCCGCTGCCTCCTGGCTAATTGACCCTCTTTTAATAAGGCTCTCCATATCCATAATGTCCCTGCGAAACTTTCGAATAGTTACCACAGGGCCGCTTAAGGAAACCGGTGGCAGAACTGCATTTACTCTGGATCCATCCGCCAGTCTTGCATCAACTATCGGGTGCGCCTCATTTATGGTACGGTTAACCGACGATGCAATCCTCTGAATAATGTCCTCCAGCTTTTTGGTGGATTCAAAAACTCTGTCCGAAGCATAGATTTTTCCATTCTTTTCCACAAAAATTGCAGAAGGACCATTCACCATTATTTCAGTGATTTCCTCGTCCTCAATCAGGTCCTGCAAAACATCCAGGCGCCTAAGCGCATTAAAGATATCCTTCCTCAGTTTCACCCTGGTCTCAATATTTAGATAGGAAACCTCGGCATATGCACTAATCTTCTCATCAATCTTTACCAACACTTCTTCATCATCTGCGATTTTAGTGGTATCAATCTCTGAAATGATTTCCTGCTTTAAATTTGCAAAAACATCTTTATCCATGGCGCCCCTCCAAAAAACCTTTCTCTACCAAACGCAAAAACTTTGTTCTAAGCGATCCGTAGGGCAGCGGCTCCTCGCTAACCATAAGTTTCGACAGCTGATAATTTTCTTCCTGCTGTGGTTCAAAAAATGAATTGGTTTTCTCACGAATTATACCCTCCACAAATGCAAAGGTTTCAGAGTTTTCAAAGTCATGGTAATCCATATGCCCCGTTGCCATTTTCTCATCCGGCGGTATCATGAGTTCAATGCATTTGCCCTCAAGGTTTTCACCGTAACTTCCAACCAGCTGCTTTTTCACAATGCTGCTCTCAGCGGTACCGGTTATGAACACACCTTCACTTTTTTCCACCGCCACCAAGGCACCCTTAGGAAATTTTCCCAGGTCTACCACAACATTCTTGTAACGCCCGTCCACGCTAAGCCCGGCAAAGAACGCACGCATGGCATTCTCATCAAAATCTGACAAATCCGAAAAGGACAGACACCCCGCTATATAGTCAAAATCCCTGCCATGTGTCACAAACTTGTCGCAGAGTTTCATCCACAAATTTCCATGAACCTTTAAACTGTAAATCAGTTCACTAAGTCCCGCACCGCCCTTTTCCATGTCCTTCGGCAAATCCAAAAACGGATCCAAGCACAAAAAAAGCGTATTTTCCTTCCTCCCTAAAATTTCAGAAAGGCAAAGTGCAAACGTGGAGGCCCCACTGCCGCCTCGATTACCGCCCACACTAAAAGTCCTGATCTTGTTAAGTCCTCCTTCGGCCAAATTTTCAGACTCATGAAGCAGGAAGTTCACTTCCTTCACGATAACATCCAGGGCCTGGTACTTAAACACATAACCCTGTCTGCTAACCCGCTCCTCGGACAAAACAATCACTTTTTCTTCTAACTCCGGCGCTTCCCTAAGCAGGTTCTCATCAATCACCAGTACCCTTACGTCTTCATAATCCCTAAACTCCAGGTAGCTCGCCCAATCAAAGAACACATCCACCTTGTAACCGATAAGCTTTGACTCGTTAAAAAAATACTCCAGCGACTTCGAATAAACCACATCACCAGACACTATGGCTAACCTTTTCTCCATGTCGTACCCCCTGCGTACCAAACAATTTTTCACCCCACGCCCTTCGTGTGCTCCCAACGATAATTCCGGCATATGCCCGCCGTCAACCCCTAAAAAATTTTTCGAGAAAACTTTGGTTATTTTTTCAGAAGCCCCGATTTTCCTTGTTCAAAATCCCTATGACAACCTGCACAAAGAAATTTTCCCAAACAAAAAAAGTGCCCAAATCTTTTTAAAAAATTTGGACACTTTTACTTGTATACATTTAAGTTCTATCTTAACAAGTTCCCCTAATCCGTGTTACTATAAATCAACATTTGAGGGGAGAATTACATATGAAAAATTTTTTATCTTTACTTAAAAAGGATGTATTACTATCAGTCTCTGTTTTGGCTGCAGTAATCGCCATGATTATCACTCCTCCCACATCAAAACTTTTAACTGACATTGACTGGCACACTCTCGGCACTTTGCTGATGATGCTTTGCGTCTTAGAGGGCTTTAAGCAGGAGAACATTTTTAACCCCCTGATCCAGCTCAGTACACGCTTTACCACCATGGTGGGACTTTCACTGTTTTTGATATTCGGTGTGTTCTTTACATCCATGTTCGTAACCAACGATGTTTCACTTCTTATTTTTGTCCCATTAACCATCATTTTATTTAGGGGCTGCGACAAGACTCATTACATTCTTCCGGTTATTTCCATGGAAAACATCGCGGCGATAAGAGGCTCTCTGCTCACACCTTTTGGTAGTCCACAGAATCTTTTCCTATATTCACAGTCTGGCACAAGTACGGCTAATTTTGTGCTACACATGGCGCCTTTAGCCTTAATGTCTGCAATTCTTCTCATAATTTTTGTGCTAATTCTTTACCGCAAAAATCTTAAGGAAAACATTGCCATTGATGCTAAAAAGATAAGTACTGCCTGGGCAGATAACGCGCGTCTTCGCAGAATCGCCTACATTTTGATGTTTGTTTTGATTCTCACGACTATCGTGACCCGCACACACCTTTGGCCGGTTTCAGTTGCGGTAGTCATCTTAACCATTGCACTTTTGGACATTAAACTTTTCGCCAAGGTGGACTACGTCCTTTTAGTTACCTTCCTTTGCTTCTTTATTTTTTCATCCTCTATAGCAGGAACGCCGGGCATATCCCAATTTTTAAAGAAAGCTGTTGGCGGTCATGAGTACTGGTGGGCAATCGGTCTTAGTCAGATTATTTCTAATGTGCCGGCATCCATCGTACTTTATCCTTTCACGGAAAATTTTGCCGCACTCATTTACGGTGCCGACACCGCAGGCCTTTGCTCGCTCATCGGTTCACTGGCATCCGTAATAAACTACAGGCTTTATGTGCGTGAATTCCCAGGAAATGGCAAAAAGTTTATCATAACTTTCACCCTCATCAGTTGGGCCTTCTTCCTAATTGTTGTCATCCCTGGCTATCTGCTTAGCAAATGGCCTTTCTTTGGATAAAAAAACAGGCACCGTAAAAGGTGTACCGACCCCCAAAAGTTAGACCTAAAATCTAACGATTGGAGGTCGGTATTTT